>SXGU01406206.1_pt1 | contig 11957 bp, 10 predicted proteins | sample 3174531 | NCBI WGS metagenome assembly SXGU01 (sample SAMN11356863, study PRJNA531348) | freshwater metagenome | isolation source: freshwater sample F1-140 | place: China: Fuxian Lake, Yuxi | collected 2017-12-25
CCGTTGCTCCTCACTTAACCTTGTTCTTCCGATACGCGCCCATCGCGGGGGCGTCGGGGTTCACCTCGGGGCCGAAGTAGCGGAGGCAGACGAGCGGCTCGGTCTCGCTGGTGTTCTCGAAGGACACGCTCCTCTTCACCTGCGAGATCAGCTCGGCAGCGTTCAGGGCGAGCTTGGAACCGAAGGAGCCAAGTGGGGCGACTGAGATAGACAACGCAACGCGTTGGGCGAAGCCCGACCGAGCGGCGGCAGCGAGGGAGTCAACCCGATGAACGACGCATTGGGCAAGGCATCGCGCCGCCTCAAACTTCACTCCCGCGCTACCACGGTGTCGTAAAGCCCATAGTGGGTTAGCCCCTCATGACTCTCGATCCCGGTATAGCGCAGCGAGGCATCTTCATAACGCCGGAAGGCGAACACGGCTTGGTTCATGTGCTCGGTGTTGAACACCTTGAGTCGAACTAGCAGGTGGAAATCCTTCACCGTCAGACCGGTCACGGTCTGAAACAGGTCAGGCTCAATCTTGGTGATGACATCCTGAAGCGTGTTCTCTCGGTAATCGGTCAGATACATGAACGCCGGGATGCGCGTGGCGAACTTGATGAGCTTCTCCTGCACCATCTTTCGCTTGGACTTGTATTCCTTCTCCTCGTCGGTGAGCTGCTTCATCTCTTTCTTCGACAAGTCCTTTTCCTTCGCCTTGTCCTTCAAATCTTTCACCACCTCGCTCTTGTTGATGATGGTTTCGATGATGTTGTCACCGAGTGAGCGCCAGCCTTCGATGCGCTCCACGGCGGCCATCGCCTCGGGGTTGTCGAGGATGCGGCGCAGGGTGTCGTTATCCACGTTCACCAGCATGGCCGATTCCCACTTGCGCGCGAGCAACGTGGCCGACGTTCCGGCCATCGCGATGTCGAGGATGCCGCCCGCATCAATCTGCGTCATGTTCGCGCCGTCGTAGGCCAGCACCGGCAGGAACGACACGAGGTCTCTGACGGCGTTCTCCGGGTTCGGCTCGCCGGGCGAAAGCCCAATCCCATATTCGGAAAGCTGTCGCAACGCGCGCGTAGGTGCGAAGTCGAACACAAAACAAACCGGCTTGAGGATTTCCTCTTCGTTCGGGTCGTCGCCGTTGGGGTTCTTGATTGCCCACGGCGATTGCACGCGAAACGCCGCCTGGAAATAGGTCTCCGGCGACTTGAGGTTTCGCAGCATCAGAATTGATGACCACTGCGGCACGGTGATGCCGGTGGTGAGTTTGCCGCAGGAGAGCGTGATGGTCTTGGTATCGAATCCGCTGCCGATGGCCTGGCGCACGGGCGGCAGCGCGTCCAACCCGATGCCTGCCGAAGCGCCAGCGGCGACGAGCACATCGTAGTCATGCCAGAAAACGTTTTGCTTCTCGGCCAGCAGGTTCGCCATCGCGTGACAGGCCGCGACGTTGGGCAGGAACCAGAACGAGTGCTGGAGATAGGGCAGCAGGCGCACGTCCGAATAAGGAAACGGCGGTCGCGTGCCGGTCTTGAGGTATTCCACCGCCTTGGACGCATACCCGCCGCGAATGATGTCCAACCACTTCTGCACGTCGCTCTTGTGCTTGAACTGCGCCAACGCGCCCGTGCCCGAGGCCTCGAAGAAGGCGTTGAGGTCGAACTCATCAAACTCCCCGGCGCTCGCGATGGCCACCAGTTCTTCCGGCATCTGATAGGTGAGCAGCCGCATCTGCGGCAGCGCGCCGTAGGGATTCCATTTCCCGGGATTCTTGTTGGCGAGCTCTTCTTTGGCGCGCTGCTCATCGGTGTAGGTCCAATTGAAGATTTGCTCCTCGATGAACTCGCCCGTGGCCAGCGCCTTGAACGGCGTGCCGGAGAGATAGAGGTAAGCCTTGGTGGTGATGGGCAGGAACTCGGTCTCTTTTTCCGAGAGTTCGCTCAGGTCCACGTTCACGCTTTCCAATCCGGCGGTGTATTCGAGTTTGGTCTCCTTCTTGGCGACCGCCTCTTCCTCGCCCTCAAACAATTCCTTGGCCGTGTCGCGCCACGCGCCGAAGTGGTATTCGTCGAAGACGACCAAGTCCCACTTCACTTTATGGAGCCAAGTATTCTTCGGCTTGATGTTCCCCACGTCGTCACGTCCCAGCAAATCCTGGAAGGAGCCGAAATAGACGAGCGGCTTGCTGGCGGAGACGCGCGTCGGGTCGCTGTCGGAATTGCGGGAGAAGTATTGCCAGCCGTCGAAGTCCGCGTGGGATTCGAGGTCCGTCTGCCACGCATCCTCCACGGCGGGTTTGAAAGTGACCACCAGCACGCGCTTGGCCCCGAGTTTCCGGGCGAGCTGATAGCTGGTGAAGGTCTTGCCGAAGCGCATCTTCGCGTTCCAGAGGAAGCGCGGGACGGCGTGCATATCCTCCTTCCAGATGGAGCGGAAATAGGCGTGGGTCTTTTCCACGGCGGCGCGCTGCTCGGCGCGCATGGCGAAGGTCTGGTCGTGCGTGCCGGCGAACCGCTGCCCGGTCCGCAGCTCGGTGAGGACGGTCTTCACGTCCTTGAGCGTGCAACGCATCCATTCCAATTCGGCGTTCTCGCAGCCCTTCTTGGCGAGGGCGGCGCGCACCTCGTGATCGGTGAAGGTCGTGCCGTCGTCGCGCTCGGCGGCGTCATCGAGAACGATGGTGTAGTTCTTGATGTTGGCGGTCTTGAGCTGTTCGGCGACGCGCTGCTTCACGTCGCGCGTGGTCTGGCCCACCTTGAGCAGACCCGCGTGCGCCTTGTCCGCGATGGTGTAGGCGTAGATGCGCGGCCGGGCCTCCGGCTTGGGCGTAAGGATTTCTTCGATGGTCTTACTCATTACTCTCGCCGTCGCCCATCGGGCGGACCATTCGGTTGATAAATGCGATTTCGCTCTTTGTGATGCCGTATTTTTTGTAGAGCGTCTCGTCGGTCCAGTCTTGATTCCAGTTCTGCTGGGGCAGCCAGTGATATACGCCCCTCATGGCATCCTGGCTGATCTTTCGCAAAGACACGATGAATCGGGCGAACGAAGTCTGTAGGTAGCGGGCGATAATCTCCGCCTGCTTCTTGGATTTCAAAGGCCCAGCGACGATCCAAGTCTGTGTGCAGACAGAGTTCGGCTCAGCAATCTCGGGCTTGCCCAGAACCTTGTCGGGCAGGACGTGTCCACCGCTGTTTCCCGGACCAGCCTTTGGAGCGAGGACTTTCCAAGCTTCAATGAGATGCGTGTTCTTCGTTATCAGCGAGCGCTTCATTGCGCCGCTGCGCCTGCCGGCGTTCGAACTCGCATAGACTTTGACCTCGCCTTCACCCGGCTCGCTTGGCTTAAAGCCCGTGAAGTTTGTTGCCAAGCCGAATGGCGTATCACCAGTGAGCAAATCCTCGAAGCTCGGCTCTTTCTGTTTGAGTACCTTCTTGAGAATCACAGCCGCGCGCTCGTCTCTGATGAACACATCGTATTCATCAAGTTTGCGCTTCGTCGGCCCAACTACTTCATCGCCGCGAATAAGCGTGGCGGCACAGTCGCCTTCATGTTCGTGATCCCATAGAAAGTAACAAACACCACTCTTGAGATCGACACTGGGAAACACCTGGGCTGAGTTCGGGTAGTCAACAAGATGGCTGACATGCTGGCCCGAAAGCATGGTCTTGCGAAACTCATCCATGCCTCGCCCTCCCGCCATCCAACGCGACGGAATAACCATGCTCAGGTATCGCGGCTCTAGCCGAATCGCTTGCTCAACGAACAGGTGATAGATGGAGGAATCATTCGTTCCGCCACCTCCGCCGGTCATTTGATAGGGCGGATTTCCAATGATTACGTCGAACTGCATAGTGCCTCCAAATATCTCGGCCAGCCGAGTCTTGATGTTGTCCGTGTGAAGAAACGCATAGGCATGGGTTTCTAACTTGTCCTTGCGGTCAAAGATTTCTTTCGGCGCGCCGCAGTAACGACACCGGCCGTCTTCCCATGTGTGCTTCGTGCGCTTGAACCAGATATTTCCGTCGTCGTTGGGGAAGGATTTGGCTATGGAGTGTTTGCCTGTGGCGTGCTTGGAGCAATACACGCTCCGCCGCGCCAGCAGACTTGTGATTTGTGTGATGCCGATGCCGAATACCTGCTTCGTCACAATGTGATTCACGCGCTTCTCTAGGTTCGGAATCTCTTTCTCCAATCCCTTGGTCAGTCGGCTGGTGATCTCGAGCAGGAACACGCCGGATTTCGTGAACGGGTCCAGGAACTTCACCGACTTGTCGGCCCAAAGGTTCGCGCCGCCGTGGTTGGCGGCCCACGCCTCGGCCAGCGCGTCAAGCATCCGGTTCGCGAACTCCGGCGGGGTAAACACCTCGTCGTTGGAGAGATTTGCGATGCACGTCAGCACGTCCGGGTTGCGACTGCGCAAGACGAAGCTGGCTTGGTCGCTCATACGATGACTTCCGGCGCAAGGGCGGCCAGCTCACCCACCGTCATTGGCGGATAGGTCTTGGTTGGCGTGAAAATCTCGTGTTTGCCGAGATTGGCGAAGAGGTCGCCCTCCTGGCTGTATGCCGACGCCCCCGTCAACACGTCCAAACGGAAGTCACGTCGCTGGAACCGGCCTTTGCTCAGATAACCCCACTCGGCAAAGGTGATGGGCAGAGTGTCATGAGCGCGCATCGTCCGGGCGTCGCCGTGGACGAGGTTTTGCGAAAACACGTAGAACGCGGCGCGATACAGGTCGTCCGACGGAGCGAGCTTCAGATACTCGGCGAAGATCGCCAGCAGGTTCGCGCGGCACTCGGCGATGTTGTCCGTCAGCAGCTCGATGCCGTAAAGGCACATCAGTGCGAGCAGCGCGTAGTGCCGCCGCTCGAAATCGGATTTGCCATATTTGAGTTCCACGGCGGCGAGCTTGCGCCGCAGGATTTGCACGAGGAAGTTGCCGTCCCCGCATGCCGGCTCCAGAAAGCGCGAGTCAATGCGCTCGGTTTCGCCCTTCACCAGGTCGAGCATCGCCTCGACCATCCACGCGGGGGTGAATACCTCCCCATGGTCGGCGACACGTTGTTTGGACTTGAATAGGCTCATAGAGTTACGGCGGCGCTCATCGGGCAGACAACGTTGAACCTGTCTACACAGACGTACATTCTAGCTGAATCTACGAGCAAGGTTATCCCAGCCATGATTGATTTTCCAGGCAATTGAACATCACAGGTCGAACCTAGACGAGCGGTTACTCTGGCATACGAGCGGGAGGCGGTAAAATTAGTGACGGAGGGCTTGTGTAGCCCCTATTTGAACCATTCTCAGGGAGAACGTTCTGACACAAGAGTCCACTAGCTAGGAGGTTTTCATGCGCCAGTCGAAGTTTACTGAGACGCAGATCGTATCGATTCTGAAGGAGGCCGATACCTGGCGACCAGCCAATTAAATCTGGCGCCAATACAGCATCAACTCGCGAGCTTAGCCCCCCGCCACAGCGGTGCAGCTAAGCTATCGTACAGGTCGGGTTCCCTTGTGAGGCCCCCGCCTGCCGACGCAAGGCCAGGGGGGCCTCTCCAGGAATAGAGCAAGAATTTTTCAGCCCTCTCCACTGTCAAGCAACTGTCAAGTGGCTGCGCTGGCTTGCTGTTTCATACTGTGTCGCGCCGTAACATGAATCCAGCAAACGCAAGGACTTATGCAACGGTGTGCTGCAGGGTGATACAGTGAAACATGCCTTGCGCTCCCTTCAGGGTCTAGCGCCCGCAAGGGTGTGCGGGTTCAAATCCCGCCTTCGGCACCAACTATGAAACACCGCTCCTATCAAGGCGTTTCATCGTTTCCACGCCTTTATCTTGCATGCCAACTAATACCCCTTCGGGCATCTGTTTCGGCTGAATTGTCAAGTAACTGTCAAGTGAGTTGTCTGAACTCGCGTCCAATACCCGAACCGCTGACGTCAGATGTTTGGGCGATAAATGTGCGTAGCGGAGGGTCATGGTGGGTGACGTATGCCCTAACAGGTTGCTCACGGTGGCCAAGGGAACCCCGCGCATCATAAGCCAGGAGGCGAACGTATGCCGGAGATCATGGAAGTGGAAATCTGACAACCCCGCCGTTTTACAAGCCCCGTCAAAGGGGTGCCGGATGTCGCTCCACCGACTCCCCTCTGTATTATGAAATACCCACGGCACATCCTGCCTCGTTCGCAACCCACTGAACAGGCTCCATAGTGTTTCATTGAAGGGCAGCGCCCGTGCCTTCCCGTTCTTCGTCTGTTTCAGGCGGATAAACCCATGTGTCATATCCACGCAATCCCACGTCAGTCCGAGCAATTCCCCTTTCCGCATACCGGTATGCATCGCCATTAGAACAATGGGTCTGAGCCAGTTCTCACAGGCTTGGAGCAACCGCTCGGCTTCTGCTTTTCCCGAGAGATACCGTAACCGTCCATCCGGCTCCTGATACTTCTTAATTGCAGTCAATTCTTCCCGTGCGGTCTTGCGCAGGAGCTTCCAGTCCACCGCCTTGCTCAAGGCATGCTTCAAGGTCGCCATCTCACGGTTAATCGTGGCGGGACCCACCTGCTCCCCCCGGCGCAAGGCGCGGTACTGGTCCAACACTTCAACCGTCAGGCTATGAATCGGCGGATTCCCCCACACTCGCCTGAAGTGGGCGAAGTGATAATATTTAGTCGCCACGCCCCGTTGATGCCCCACAAAGGACAGATACCGCGCTTGGAGAGCCTCCAAGGCGAGAGGCTTAATCGGCGCCGCTGGCGCGAGGCCCTCCTGTGCCTCCTTGCGTCGATCAATCAGGCGCTGCTCCGCCTCTTTTTTGTTCGCGGTCTTACAGGATTCAAAGCGTTGCCTCCCAATGGCATCCCGATACGTCATCCACCACTGATTGCCGCGTTTATACAGGCCGCGCGTTGCTCGTGCCATCGTTCACCGTCCTTTCTTGAAGTCCTGTTCGATGAGCGAACGGATAGAGCCGTTGATCGCATAGCCCTATGTTCGCAGGGCATCGAGTCGCGGCTTAACCGCGCCGGGTACCTGGCTCAATACATTAACGGGCTTCATGGGTCCTCCCGATAACTATCTTACTAGTAAGCTATCATTCTATATAAATATATATCAAGCTAGCATGTTGACGAGCTAGCAGGTCGTCTTGTACCGTTCGGTATATGGCACGGGACAAACCAGACCAAAAGAAGAATTACGGCTTACGACTCGACCAAAGGCTTATGAAGGACCTAGCCCATCTCGCCGTGGATGAGGACCGATGGCTCAATGACCTGATTGAGGAAGCAATACGGGATCTTTTGAAGAAACATCGAGAGACGCGCAAATAGTCTCCTCGTGGCCTTCCATCGCCCCCTCAAGATAGCCCTTTCGGTTCACAATCACCGTCAGCCTGCCGTCATCACTCAGGTCGATGGCCTGCCTGGGCTTGCCATGTGCGCGATCCAGTAAGGCGTTGGCTGCCGCCAGCCGCACCTGTTCCGTGTCGGCGTGGTCTCGCAGTTCGACCAACACGGCAATACAGGCCTCACTCTGGAGTGCGGCGAGCTCTTTAAGGGGCCTGGTGAGCCTATTGGGGCTGCCTAGGGGCCTTCCCGCTCCTGGGCGCCGGCCCCCGATGCCACTGCCAGCGCGTAATTCTTTTTCAGGGTCTTTCATCGTCAATCCCTCTCTCCCATGGTCTGACGTGAGCGGATCCAGTCCTTCGGAATCGTGCAGGGGACCTCCGAGAGCGGATGCCTCACGGTGACGCCTTTGTCGAGTACGGTTAGGATCGGTCCTGAGAGACGCCCGACCACGGGACTCTCCCAGGTTATGATGGCGCCAGGTGTTAGCGGGGCCTGCTCAGCCACCACGCGGACACGCCCTGGTGCTTTGGCGAGTAACGCGAGCCCTTGCGCCTGCGTGCACTCCACAGGGACGCCTGGCTGGAGCTGCACGAACCGTCCATTGAGCTTCACCGTGAGGGGCGGCCCGAGTAGTTCAAGTATCAAGATCCAGCACCTCCTCTGGGCCATGGGCATAGAGATCGGGCGTGACAGTTTTGCTCATTGGGCCGACAGAAGACGGGCTGTCGGTAGCAGAGGTAGCACTGGTAGCGGCTATCTGGGGAGCGAGAGCAGGCTCTACGCACGCCTCCTTCTCCTCCCTCAACGGGAGATACCGCGTCCAAGCATCCTGCAGGTCTGCACGGTCGTACCCTCGCTGGTTCACTAGGTTAATCTTGACCTGCTTCGATTTAATCCCATATGGTCGAAGAAAATTGGATAATTTGCGCGAGTCGAGCGGCTTCCCTTTCAGATCGCCCCAGGGGGCTTCCTGAAGATTGTGCAGGGCCATTAGGATCTCCTCTGTCCACGCGGCGTCCACCTGCTGCGTCTCGAAAAAGTCCCGTAGGTCCGTCAATAGACGGATACCTAAGCTCGGTTGGTTCCCCTGGTTAGCCGCTACCAGTGCTACCGCCGCTACCCGCGCCCGAGCTGGCCAGTCCCCTCCAGCGGCATCCGCGACGGCTAATAAGGCCTCCCACACATCCGCGTTCCGATCCTCGAGACCGTCCGGCATGACAGGATTGGTCTTGAGCGTGTGGCCGATGTGCTGGGCCCAGGCCGCGAGCCGATCCCGGAGACAGTGGCCCTCTGGCGCATGGATGCGTCGTCGGTAGGGCTGCACGACCTCACCGGGCGCGCGCCGGCGCATCGGGATAATGACCGAGCGGGACAAGATCGTCTGGGGGAGGTTGCCCAGTCCGGCCACCGCGACCGCACAAAATGCCGGAAACTCTTCTGTCTCGATCGTTCGCCCCTTCATCACGCACCGACCCGAGGAGGCCCCGCGTCGATGCCCGGCATTAATCACCCCCCGGACTTCTTCATGCTCCTTCGCTTTTGGCCCGAAGATGGTATCGATTTCGTCGTGAAGGATGGTGGGGAGTCCCTGCGGGTCGGAAATCTTTCGGAAGAAATACGCGGAGGTGACGTTAATCGCTTCAACGGGTCGTGGCACCAGGGTTTCGGTGAGTTCCATGGCGCGGGTTTTCCCTGAGCCCGGCTCTGGGCTGAGCAAGGCGAGGCGTGGCGTCGACTCCCAATGTTCCATCAAGTGCGTATGCGCCACCCAGAGACAATGCGCCACCTGCGCCGCCTCCGATGGATACGCGACAAATTTGCCAAGGTAGACGTACACGTCATCAAGGATACTCCCTCTCTCGCTCGTTGCGGTGTCCTCGTGTTGCAGCGCGGCGGTAATCGCAGCTTTGATGGCGTCGAGCCCACGTTGTGCATGCACGTCATTCCAATCGCATTTCAGACCATCGAGTTCCGGCATGACGAGAATGCCACCTACCTCGTGTGCGGCGGCGGTCGCAGCGTCCAGTCCGGTATTGGGCGCCCCATCGTCACGGAGATCATGGTCCCCACACACCAGAATTTTGACTGTTGGGTAATGTTGGCGTAGGTGTGCTGCGACGGGTGTCAGATTGCTGGCGGAGAATGCCACCACAACCGCAAAACCGGTGGCTTCGTGTAGACTCGCGCCGGTGGCGAACCCTTCGCAGAGCAGCGCGGTCTCCGCCGCCGTCAGCTCACCGATGGGGTAGGCGCCGCCTGCGACAGCCCCGCCAGGCAAAAAGCGCTTCCTGCCGTCCTCGCTGATGAATTGCAGACTGCTGAGGGCACCGTCGATCATCACGGGCACCAGCAACCGGCCCTCCGCATCGAGGCGCACGCCGTGGGGGTGCACCAGTTTTCTCGTGAGGTACGGATGGTCCTCTGGTGCGGGCGTGGCCCCAGCCCAGAGGGCATGTGCCCGCTGGGCGGCCGTCGCCTGCCGATGCTGTCCCTCCTGGTCGCGCTGACGCTGGGCTTCTTTGAACTGCGCCTGTTGCCGCATGCGGTCCACTTTAGTTAGCGTCGCATCCGCTTTCCCGCTCCACGTCTGCTTGACGTTGGTGCGCCAACACCCAAACATCCCCGCCGGGGGCTTACCGGGAAAATAGATATACCATCCCGCGTCGTCAGTCGGGTCGCCGTTGCTCGCAAAGCGATGCAGCTGGCCGTCCGCGAGGATGCTGGTCGGCGGGGTCAGCCCGGCCTGTTCGATTTTATGGCGGAAGGTGTCCACCGCGTTACTCATGACCGCCTCCGTGCTGTACTCCGATGGTCAGTGTCGCCGTCCGCCGCAATGCCGTTTTGACCTCTTCAATATCCACGCGCACACCACGCGTTTTCACACCAACAGCATAGGACGGTACCCGCCCGGCCTTGCAGAGCCGATACAAGCTCGACGGAGCCATGCTTAATGCTGATGCGGCCTGCTTCACCGTGACTAATATTCCCGGTTTTTGCGATTCGCTCATTTGCCCCCCCTATAGGTTCTAGGCTGTGCTGATTCACAGCCTCTACCAATGGGGAGTGGCGGACAAAGTCGGGGAGTTTGTTCGAGTGAGAAGCTATTGGATTTGTTGAAGTTTTTTAATGAAACCTAGGGCGTATTGGCAGGAAATAGGACATTCACGGCCATGCTCTTGGCAGTGGAACTGGGAGAGCGTTGCGCTGAGCCGAGACGTGGGTTTTTTTCGAGTGGCGAGCCTTTTCCCGAAGAGAATGAAGTGAACTCGCTCAACGGACTCACGAACTGAAGATTCCTGCGGCACCGGCACATTGAGCTTCCGTTTGGGCATGGCTCCCACACGTTCATAGGCCGCAATCCAACGATATGGCACCCCGTGGTAAAAATGCTGTTGGAAGCGACGATAGTCTCGCTCAACATTTTGCTCCCACGTTGACGGTGCCTTCTGAAGGCTGTTCGGCAGTTCGGCAAGGCACCGCGTGACCGCTTCTTTGAACTCTCCCGTCAAGCGTGCCAGGGCGTTCGGTTTCACCTGCGAGAGATCCAAGTGAAGCGTCATGACAGGCGGAGACGCTTGGGGACGTTTCGGCAAGGTGGGAAGCTGGTAGATGGTTCCGCGCGCAGAACAATAGACCTTTGCATTTTTGGGGATGACACGAATCTGGATGGCTGGATGGAAAACAGAGGTCTGCCAGTTGGTTTCTACCGTTAGCCGTTCGTTCAGCGACACCTGGAGGGTGGCTAACCAGTCATCCTTCTTTACTATGTAGGGATCACCACTACGCAACCCGCTAATTCTATATGTCTTGCAGATTTGCTGAGACAGATCAGCGTGCTGCTTCATGAGGCGCTTACGTTCAGTCTCAGAGAGGGGTGCTACGCCATTTCCCTGTCCGCGCACAATATGCTGTCCACTTGCTTGAAGAGAATCAATAGTGAGCTGGTAATGAATGTCTCTAAACTTAAGAACAAGGGGAGCATCCCGAAGGGCTAGAGTCTTCAGTTGCAGGGCTGGGTCCTGCGCTGAATCCGGCGCGTTCTTGCGTGGCATGTCATCTCCTGATTTCCCCCCAAGTCCATGGGCACCTAGTTAAGCGACTGTCGCCCAGTGCTTCTTGACCTTGTCGTGTATGCCGAGCGCAGTGCCCACCCTTTCAGTCCCTCGCCACCACGGTGTCATAGAGCCCGTAGTGGGTCAGGCCCTCGTGGCTGTCGATGCCCGTGTAGCGCAGCGAGGCATCTTCATAACGACGGAAGGCGAACACGGCCTGGTTCATGTGCTCAGTGTTGAACACCTTGAGGCGGACGAGCAGGTGGAAATCCTTCACCGTCAGACCAGTCACGGTCTGAAACAAGTCGGGTTCAATCTTGGTAATGACATCTTGCAGCGTGTTCTCCCGGAAGTCGGTCAGGTACATGAATGGCGGAATGCGCGTGGCGAACTTGATGAGCTTCTCCTGCACTAGCTTCCGCTTGGACTTGTATTCCTTCTCCTCGTCCGTGAGCTGCTTTTTCTCTTTTGCCGACAAGTCCTTCTCCTTCGCCTTGTCCTTCAGATCCTTCACCATCTCGCTCTTGTTGATGATGGTTTCGATGATGTTATCGCCGAGC
>SXGU01133401.1_pt1 | contig 11956 bp, 10 predicted proteins | sample 3174531 | NCBI WGS metagenome assembly SXGU01 (sample SAMN11356863, study PRJNA531348) | freshwater metagenome | isolation source: freshwater sample F1-140 | place: China: Fuxian Lake, Yuxi | collected 2017-12-25
CAAAGGTCATGGTCTCCCTATGCAAAGGCGGCCTCCCGCAGATTCAGAAAGACCGCAGATGGTCGGATGCCGGGGTTCGCATCTGTGGTCTTTCTGAATCTGTGGGAGGTCCTGCAGTTTCCTTTTGTTCCGCCGCTGGATCGAGCTGCTGGGGCGTCTGCTGAAATTGAGCCCATCGGTGCCGCGGGAAGACGCGAACCAAGCTACGGAATTGAGGGTAAGAAGATTCTACTGGCAGGAAAATTTTTCGGAGGGGAACCCAGTCACCAGACATGGCACCGATCGATCAGCTCCAGTCGAGGCGAAGTGATCCAGGAATGGACCAAACGAGAAGCATGAACATCTGCTCGGGGTTACTGCAGTGGTTGGGAAAATTTTCTTACCCAAAAAATCTTCCTACCTTTGCTCCGGCGATGCGCGATGCGGGCAGCAGTCGGCCGCTTCGGTCAGTTGGCGTCCCACACGTGCGCGCGATGGATCAAATCGATCCGGAAATCGTGGCATGGGACCTTGGGGCCGGCGAAAGCGCGGTGCTGACGTGGGCCCGCCGCCATCCGGGGTTTACCGCGATCCTGGATGATTGCGCCGCCCTCCGCTGCGCCGAGTCGGAGAGTGAGCTGCGTGGTTTGCGCGATTCTGCGCGGAAAATTCCTGACCGGCACTTCAACGCCGCGCCAGCTCCTCGTCGATCAGGCGGCGGAGTTCGCGTTCTTCGGAGAGCTGCTTCGCCTCGTCCGTGGATTCGTCGAGCAGGGCGATGGCTTGGCGGAGGGCGGCGGCGCGTTTCTCGCGGCCGGCGGGGTCGTCCGGCTGCGTCAGCGTCGCACTCCAAAACGAGGTCTGTGAGCGTTCACCTCACGCCGAGCTTGGTCCGCGCAGTGGCGATGTCGCGGGTGAGGAGTTTGGCTTCCCAGTTTTTCTGCGCCTCGTCCGTCATCCCGCGGAGGAGCCGGTCGGCCTCGTCGAGTAAGGCGCGCACCTTCTCGCGACCGGCTGAATCCGCGGATTGCGCGAGCGCTTGGACCAGCAGCGCGTGACTGAGGTTGATTCGGAAAGGAACGTCATCCGCCCCCTCCTTCTGCTCTTGGCGGCGTCCGAGCACTACGCCGTCGATGATGGCCGCGGCTTCGGCGTTTCGGCCCTGCTCGACGATGGCCCGCGCCAGCCACGTGGACCACAGGAGCGACTTGAGACTATCTTCATCAAAACCTTCATCGGCGAACTCCTTCCAACGCGTTTTGGCCGCGTCCAACATCACCGCCTCCGCCTGCTGGTATCGGCCCAAACAAATGTGACTCACGGCGGCCTGCCTGATTGCCTCGAGCCACAGTCTGTCCTGTTCGCGCCGCTGGGTAACGAGGTTTCGGTTTAGGCTGGTGCGGCCGATGCCGCGGTCGGTGGCGGCGATTCGCGTGCGCAACGGAGCCAAGTCTGCGATGACGCCTTCATAATTCCCTCCGGCCAATTTAATGAACTGCGCGGTTGCCACAGACTGAATGTTATGGCGCAGCGCCGTTGGGTTCGTGGGCGTAAACAGTCTCGCCACGACTAGCTGCTCAAACAACCGGGTCCACTCGGCAAAGGCCTCCTCAGCCGCCGCGATATCGCCGCATGCCGCCAGGAGCCGGGCTAGATTTCGATGGGCGGCCACGAGCCCGGTCAGAGCGGCGGCATTTGCCCGCTGTTCTAACGCAATGACCGCCACGGAACGGGCCGTCTCCACCGCGTCCGCAATTCGGCCTCGCGAGGACAGTGCCAGTGCGACGTTAATTCGCGCCTGCATCAGATCGTCACGAAAACTGATCCGGCCGGGATCAAGCCGCACGAGATGTTCGTAGGCTCGATCCGCCTGCTGCAATAGATTGAGCCTTTCCACCTCATCATAACGGCGCCGCGCAGCGTCGGCGAGTTGGCCCAGTGCGACGGCGCGAATTCGCACGGCCCCAAGATCGCCCGGCCGCTGGGCGATTACCTTCACTGCGACGGCCAAGCCTTCCTTGGTCCGGGCAACACGGGTTTCGCCGTTCTTCGCAATTTTCCCGAGTTCGACGAGGACGTTGGCGTAGCTTGACGCGGCGCTGAGATTCGAAAGGTCCAGTGCTCCCATTTGCACCAGAATCGCTCGAGCCTCCTCCAACCGAGGCGTTCCTTCTCCCTGATTTTCGAAAACATGAGGGAGCCCCGAGAGAATGCGCGCGAAGCGCAGTCTCATTTGCGGCGATGCGTTGGGCCGCTGCGCGAGGGGGCGCAGCAGGCCAGTCGCACGGAGAAGCAATCTGCTCCTTTCGGACGGCCCCGAGAGTCTGCTCACCGATGCCGCCTCCAAAGCCAACGCCAGACCCACCACCGCCGCGTCGCTCGTGTCGCCAGCCCCATGAATCCGGTCAAACTCCGCCAACGCCTCCTCAATGATCGGCCTGCCGCGCTCAAAATCACCCTCCGCCGTTATCGCGATGCCGCGACGCAATTGTGCCAACGTGCGATTTTGCTGCGTTTCGGCCGTCCGCAGTTCGGGCGGCAGCCCGTCGTAGTAAGCCACCGCGCGCTCCGCCAACGCGCCGATCATTTCCAGCCCCGCGGTCGTCGCCAGATCCTCGTAGAAATCGTCGAGCAGGAAAGTTGCCAGTTTCTCCGCCTGGCCCCGTGCCGTGTCCGTCAATGTCCGTGCCTTCTCCGCCAACGACTGCGCACTCGCGGCTTTCTTCTCCGACGCGTTCGCAACTTTCGCATTTTCCTGCGCCTCGCGGCGCGCGGCCAGCGCGAACACCAACGCGGCCAGCGCCACCAACGCCACCGCGCCGACGCCGCGCAACAGCCACTTCAGCCGGCCGGAAAAACGCGTCTGCTCCTCGGCGCGCGAGCGCTCGGTTTCCGCGAGGGCGCGGGCCTGCGCGAGCTCGCGTTGCCGCGCGGCCTCCTGCGCGCGGACCTCCTCCTGCGCGGCGTCGTTGCTGGCTTGGAGAAACGCCATCGCGCCCTCGAAATTCCCGTCGTATTGCTCGGCCCAGACGGGGTTCGGGCGGCTCGCGTCCACCCACGCGCGCGCGATCGACAGCTCGGGGTCGCGGTAGAACCCGCTCTTGCCCTGCCGCCAGAGCGCCGCGCTTTCCGAGAGGCGGCGGAAAATCCCCACCGATTTCGCCTCGTCGTCCACCCAGTCGCGCAGGCGCGTCCACACGCGCATCAGGCTCTCGTGCGACAAATCGATCACCGTCGTGTCCCGCAGCGGCACGTCGGAAGGCGGCATGAGGAAGCTCACCTCGGGGTGGCGGAAGGCGTCGATGATCGGGGTCAGCTCCGCTGGCTCCACGCCGAGGATGCCGCAGAGGGTCTGCAGGCGGCGCGGACGCCGGATGCCGCGCTTTTCCGAGCCCTCGACGGTCAGGGCCTTGAACATCGCCGAGCCCAGCTCGCGCTGGCGGTCGGTGGCGAGCCCGGAGAACACCTCGTCGGCATGGACCGAGAGCGCCTGCGACATCTTGCCGACCTGCGCGTAATCCTCGAGGTCGAGCGCCGGGGCGTCGGCGCGGGCCTGCCACACGCGCCACGTGCGCATCAGCGCGTGCTGGAGGCACGGCAGTTGATCCTGTTCCTCGCCGAGATCGTTGAGCAGCCGTTGCAGGAGCCGCGGCGCGAGCTGGCCGCCGGCGACGCGGATCGGGCCCTCGATCGCGGCCTTGAATTGATCGCGGTTGAGGCCGGGGATGAGATACTCGCCGCGGTTCACGGCCTCGGCGAGACCCTCGAAACGCGAGCAGTCGCCGATGAAGTCCGAGCGCATCGTGGTCACGATGTAGATGGGCACCTCGGTCTGGGCGCTGGCCTCGCGCAGCATCGCGATGAAGTCGTTGGCGACCTCGCTCTCGGTCTTGCCGGCCTCGTCGTAGCGGAAGATTTCCTCGAACTGATCGACCACGAGGAGAAAGTTGGTTTTGGCGGGAATCGCCGCCTGCCGCACGGCCTCGATCAGGCCGAACTGGCTGCGACCGAGCGTGGCGAGCAGATGCGGCAACGCGTCCTCCGCCTCGCGATCGTGCAGCCCGGCGTCGAGCAGCGCGGTCGCGAGGTGGCGCAGCGGATCGCCGCCCGGGTGCATGACGGCGATCTCCCAATGCGCGCCGGCCTCGACCATGCCGCCGCCTTGGAGGCGCGAGAGCAGGCCGCAGCGCACGAGCGAGGATTTGCCGCGGCCGGAGGTGCCGACGACAGCGATGAAGCGGTTGCGTTGGAGGCGCGTGACGAGCTCGAGCGTCTGCTCCTCGCGGCCGAAAAAGAGGTAGTCCTCGTCGCTGCGGAAGGAGCGCAGGCCGGGGAAGGGGTTCATGAGATCGGCTTTGTTTTTCATGGGAGGGTAGCCTTCCCGATTTTTTCGACACAGAGGTCACGGAGCGCAGCCCACAGAGGGCACAGAGAAATGCGCTCTGCTCTGTGAACTCTGTGTCCGAGCTCTGTGCTCTCTGTGACCAAACGGTTTGTTTTCATCCGCGGGCCTCCTTCAGCGCCTGCACGAATTTTGCCAGCGCGGTGTTGGCGGCGAAATCGGGCTGGGCGTGGATGACATGGGTGTCGTGCGAGCGAAAGCGTTCCTTCCGGTGATCGAGCGGCGGCGCGATGTAGACGCCCTGCACCGTGATCGGCGCGGCGCGGCCGTAGCCGGGCGCCTTCAGGACATCGCGCAGCTTGATGTCGACCCACGCGCGCGGGGCGGAGCCGTAAAACACGATCACCCCGTCGCAACTCAGCAGGTTTTCCCGGTGCAGCGTGCTGGCGTCGGCGCTGCCGCCGTCGCCCGCCGGCAGGCAGACCTCCAGGCCCTGCGCGAAAAGGAAGTCCTCGAGCGCCTCGACGGCGGGTTCGTCGGCGGCTTCGCACATGAGATAGACGCGCGCCGGGCCGGTGGGTGTTGCCGGTGTGGTGGCGACCGTGGGCGCGAGCGGTTTCTTTTCCGCGGGGCTGAGCTTCGCGAGCAGGTCTTTCTTCAGCGCAGTGAGGTTGCCCTCGAACAAGTCAGCGCAGAAATGCCACTTCGGCAGGTCTTGAATCTCAGTGAGAAACGCGCGCTGCCGCTCGTCGGTGGTCTCGCCCTCGCCGGGCAGCCAGATGAGGCGCGGCAAGGCGCGCTGGCCGGCGGCTTCTGCGCTCCAGCGGAGTTGCAAGGCGGGGACGGACTCGGCGGCGTCCTCCGGGGTGGTGCCGTAGTGGCGGCCGAGGAGATGGACGGCGACGGTGCATTGTCCGAGGCAGGATTTGACGGCGGACTCGATCTCGCTGGAAAGGGACGGCAGCGGTGCGTCGGGGAGCACGCGGTGGCCGCGTTCCAGGAGTTCGCGCCGGATTTTGTCGCGCTCGGGCTGCAACTCGAGGGTCGTGGTGGCGAGATAGACGGTCTTGCCGCTGGGGCGAACGGCGGGAGTGTCGGGGGTCGGCTGAAATGTTTTCAGCACGGCGCACATTTCGTGGGCGAGATCGTAGATGCGTTCGAAGAACCGCTGCCGGGCCACGAGGCCGAAGGTTTCGTCGAATTCGCGCAACTTCCCGGTTTCGGGGTCGATTTCGTAGAACTCGAATCCGAGCAGGCGTGAAAAAAGATCGATCAGTTGCGGCGGGATGTCGTGGGGCGCGACGGGCGTTTTCACGACCTTGAAGACGCGCGATTTGTTGTCGGCGGTGAGGGCGCCCTGTGTGCCGGCGAGGCGGACGAATTCCTCGAGTTCGCGGCGGCACCATTCGCTCCGGACGTAACGGGGGGTGAGCACGGAGACCAGCACCTTGGAGTCGGAGAACTGTCGCACGAGGGCGTCGTCGAAGAGATCGCTGCCCTGCAGTTTCGGATCACGCCAGATCTTGAGTTCCTGGCCGAGGAGCTGGGCCATGCGCACCTCGAGGCTGCGGTGAAACTGCGAAATCCATCCGCGCTGCCCCTCGAGCATCGGCTGGTCGTCGATGTGCGCGTAGCTGATGAAGACGTCGTTCATGCGGGAGGGAGGTGGGTCGGGGAGTGGGACTGTCGGGAGTGGGAAACCGACCGATAACGCTCAACGTTCAACGCTCGACACTCAACGCTTTTCCCGCCTGCCCGCCACCTTCGACGGGCTGGTCAGGTTCCATCCGCCCCGCCCCATCCACGACCGTACGGGCTACGACAATACCGTCGAGATCGTTGACGTTCTCGCGGTTGCCGGCCCACAGCTCAACGCCGATCAGGCGGATTATCTTGAGCTGCTGGCGACGCTCATTGAGCGCTACGATGCGGATCACATCGAAAAACTCCCGACCAGCTCCGGGCTCGACCTGCTCAAGTATTTGCTCGACGAGCACAACCTCAGCGGGGATGGGTTCGCGAAAATCCTCAAGGTGGACCGGTCGATTGCCTACCGTATCCTCAATGGTGAGCGCCGTCTCACGGTGGCGCACGTCAAGACCTTGGGCGCGCATTTCAGCGTTTCAGCTGATCGGCAGCAACGCGTTCGAGGTTTTTGATGACTTATATCGCCCGCTGGATGACGCCACGGCCTCCAAACTGGCTGGGCATGTGGCGAAGCGCCACGCGACGGAAAAGCGCGGTAGCAAGCGCCCTGCGGCGGGACGCCTCGTCTAAGCCCGCAGCGACAGGAAACACGACCGACTTAAATGAAGGGCCTCCCACAGATTCAGAAAGGCCACAGATTCAAAGTCAGAAATCAGGCCATCTCACCCGCCATTCGAGCGAATTTGCGGTGTGGGCACCGCACCGCCCATCAATCCGTCGTCTCAGAGATGCGCCCTTTCAAATCTGCCGGCCAAGTCTGCTATCGCCAAGGAGGGTGGAGGGAAGCAGAACACCGCGGAGGAAAATCATGAACAGCATTCTTCTCAAGCACAGGTTGGCCGCGGTGATCCTCGCGATGTTCCTCGTAGCTGGTGGCGGCTATCGCGCCGCCGCCGCCGAACCGAGGCCGCTCAACGCGCTCTTCATCGGCAACAGCTTTACCGGGCGACACAATCTGTCGCAGATCGTCAAGGCGATGGCGGAGGCGGGCGATCCGAACCTCCGCTTCGAGGTGACGACCGTGATCTACGGTGGCCGCACTCTGAAAGATCATTGGCGGCTTGGCACTCAGAATTTCGTGCGGATTGCCGCGCTCACGGCCGAGGAGGAGCGACTGACGATCAAGTCGCTGGAGGAAACAATCGCGAAAGATGCCAAAGATAATTTCGCGCAGTCGGCGTTGGGCCGACACCGGGCATGGCTGAAGTTGCTCGCCACGCCGCAGCGGAAATGGGATCTCGTGGTCTTGCAGTCGTATCGCGACGACCTGGCCGGGGAGGCGTCGGCCTACGTCGAGTACGCGCCGAAATTCGCCGCGTTGATCAAAGCCCAGGGCGGGCGCGTGGTGTTGTACGAAACGACGCCCGACACGCAGAACGCCACCCCGTTGGCTGCGGCGCCCGATCCGGCCCCGATTGTCGCCAAGGCCCGCACGATCGCGGCGCTCGCGCGGCGCATCGACGCCACCGTCGTGCCGATGTCGATGGTGGCATTGCACTGCCAGACGGTGCGACCCGATTTGACGCTACGCTTCGTCAACGACGGCCATCTCAACCAGACGATGGCGTATCTTACGGCGTGCACGTTTCAGGCCGTGCTGTTTGACCGCTCACCGGAAGGATCGCCGGTCGACACCGTGACCGACACCCGGTTTATCGACGACGCCCACCAAGACCAGGATCGTGACGGCCAGCCGATCAAGCGGATGTTTTCCGCGACGGAACGCCGGGAACTGCAGCGGATCGCTTGGGAGGGGTTGCAGGAGTTTCGGAAGATTGCCCAGTCGGGCGAGGCGATGAAACCGGTGACGACGCCAACCGCTCCGAGATAGGGAAGGGTTGCGGCCGCGGGCCGTTGGCGCGCTCGCCTCGGTCGAAAAATATCCTTTGCCGCCGCCGGTCGACGCGACACCGTAAGCGCGATGAATTCGCACGACCAAGCGATCGAGGATGCCCGCCGCGCGGGGTTCGACATGGATCTGCTTGATTCGAATCTGGCATTGCTACCCGCAGAGCGCTGGCGCCAGCACAACCTGGCGCTGGAGATGGCATTCGAACTCCAGCAAGCCCGCCCCGTCCGTGACGCAAAACTTCGACCGACTCCTTCACCGTCTCGCTGATTCGGGCCTGGATTTCGTGATCATCGGCGGTTTTGCCGCCGTCACTCACGGCTCGATGCTGATGACGCGCGATCTCGACATCTGCGTGCTACTAACGGATGAGACCGTGGAGAAACTGCGCTCCACCCTGGCCGACTGGCATCCCAAGCACCGCATGACGCCGCAAAAACTCTCGTTTCTGGAGTTTCCGAAAGCCGGCCCGGTGCAGAACCTCTACCTCGAAACCGATTTCGGTGTTGTCGACATCCTGACGTCCGTGCTCGGCGTCGGAGATTTTCCCCGTTTGAGAAATTCAGCGGAGGCCTTCGAGATCGGCGGACGGACTTATCGCGTCATTTCACTCGAAGATTTGATTATCGCCAAGGAAGCCGTCGGCCGGGAAAAGGATATGCTCGCGGTGAAAGAGTTGCGGGCGATTGCCGCGAAACGGGCTCAGGGTGAGACGTGCGTCTGACGCCATGACTTCTAGAAAAGGCCCGGCTGATTCGCACCCATGAGTGACCTGACGCGTCGCGATTTCTTGCGCCAGACGGCGGCTGCGGCCGGCGGCCTGACGCTCGCTGCGCGGGGCTTGTCGGCGGAAAACGCGCCGACCGCGTCCGTCGGCTCCGTGCATCTCGCACCTTTCCGCTTCGACGTGACGCCACCGGTGGGACACTCGCTGTGCGGTGGCTGGATCAAGCCGGTCGTCGGGGTCGACGATCCGCTCGAGGCGATCGGTTTCGTGTTATTGGGTGCGGGCGCGCCGATCGTCGTGTGTGTGGTGGACTGGACGGGAATCCTCAACGAGGCGCATGTGGCCTGGCGCACGGCGCTGGCCGAGGCGGCGGGCACCTCGCCGGAGCGGGTGACGGTGCATTGCGTGCACCAGCACAACGCGCCCTTTGTCTGCTTCGATGCGGAGCGGTTGGTGGCCACGCAACCGGATCTGCCGCGGGTGTTTGATCGCGATTTTCACCGGCGCTGTCTCGACGCGGCACGGACCACGGTGGTGGCGGCGTTGAAGTCTCCCCGGGCGGTGACGCAGGTCGCGCACGGCAGCGCCCGAGTCGAGCAGGTCGCCGCCAATCGACGGGTCGCGCGGGATGCGGACGGGCGGGTCACCAAGATGCGGGGCAGCTCCTGCAAGGATGCGGCTCTCGCGGCACTGCCCGAGGGGACGATTGATCCGTGGCTGCGCACGGTGGCGTTTTACGAACGCGGGAGGAAGATCGCCGCGTGCCACTACTACGCCACACATCCGATGAGCTACTATGGCGATGGGATGGTGAGCAGCGATTTCTGCGGCCTCGCGCGCAAACAGCGCCAGCGGGACGACGCGGAGTGCACGCACCTCTATTTCACCGGTTGCGCCGGCAACGTCGCCGCGGGGAAGTACAACAATGGCACGCCGGAATCGCGCGTTGCGCTCACGGGGCGAATTCATCGGGCAATGGTGGCGGCCGAAGGGTCGTTGCGGCCGGAGCCCCTGGCGCGGCTGGCGTGGCGCACCGAGTTGATTCTGCCCTCGCCGAATCCGGCGCTCGGGCTCGGCGCGTTGCAGGAACTGATGGAAAGAGGGAAAGATTCGCTCGTGGGGCGGATCCGGCCGGCGTTCAAGCTGGCGTCGATTCGCCGCCAGGAACGCAAGCTTCCCTTGGTGTTGGGCGCGTTGCAGCTGAACGAGACCGTGCTGCTGCACCTGCCGGCGGAGCCGTTCGTGGAATATCAATTGCGCGCGCAGGCGCTGCGTCCGGGTCGGCCGGTGGTGGTGGCGGCCTACGGCGACGGCGGCCCGTGGTACATCCCGACGCGCGCGGAGTTCCCGGCGGGCGGTTACGAAGTCGAGCATGCGTTTTGCGATGCCGGCGCCGAGGACCTGCTGATGGGGGCGATCACGCGCTTGCTTGCGTGAGGGTGACGGCCGAAGATTTCCAATATGATTACGCTGCGTTCGACCCTTTTCCGAGTGTGCTGCCTGATGCTGGTGCTCGTGCTGTCCGGCGAAGCGGCGCCCCTGCGCGTGTGTCTCGTCTCGGGTGCCAACGACTCGGCGCCGTACAGCACCGACAAGTCGTTGGGCGAACTCGCCGGTTATCTCGAGCGGGACCACGGCATGAGCTGTTCCGTGCTGACGTGGGATGCCGCGAGTGCGGGTTTTCGCGGCGTTGAGCGGCTGCTGGAAACCGACGTCGCGATCTTCTTCGTGCGACGCAAGACGCCCAATGCGCACAATCTCGAAGTGCTGCGCCGGTTTTTCTCGTCGGGCAAAGGCTTCGTCGCGTTGCGGGCGACGAGCCATGCTTGGGAGAATTGGCCGGAATTCGACGAGGAGGTACTCGGCGCGAAATACGGTGGGGCCAAGGGCGGCAATTTCGGCAACGTGGAAAAGCTGACGTATCGAGCCCATCCCATATGGGCGGGCGCGGAGAGCTTCACGACGCGCTGCGACATCTACCGCTACGGTCCGGTGGCCGCGGACGTGAGGGTTATTTTAGAGGGAGAAAACAAGAACGGCGTGATGCCGGTGGCGTGGACACGGGAGCATCGCGGCGCCCGGCTCGTGCACCTGGCGCTGGGCTATGCGTACGATCTGGAGCAGCCGGCTTTTCGGCTCATCGTGGCGAATGCGGTGCGGTGGGTGAAGGCCGCTCCGCAAAAGACCCCGTAGCGACGGACCATTGGTGGAGCCCGATGTCCCCATCGGGCTTGGATCGAGCGTTTGATGGAGCGTTTGGGGAAAACCCGATGAGGACATCGGGCACCACCACTCAGTGGTTTCGTTAGCAGGGGTACAACGTACTTCGACCGGTCGATATCACTGAAGACAACCCGATGGGGACATCGGGTTGTTTCTGTCTGTGGGCCGTGCGATCTTTGCCGTAGGGACTCAGCGAGCGGTGGAGCCCGATGTCCACATCGGGCTTGGATCGATTGCTTGAACGATCGTTTCAGAAAGCCCGATGGGGACATCGGGCTCCACCTTACTTATCGCCGTACCAAACCCATGGCCAATCGGCCTCGCGCGAACTCAAACCCTTCGCCACTGGGTTTCGCAGAATGTACTCCCACGTCTCGTGCAGTTCTTTTTCGTGTCGGATTCGATGGTCGAAGAAATTCACCTGCCACTTCACGTGAAGTGCGCGGGCAACGTAGCGTTTCCAACTCCCGACGACGGTCGACATCGACTTGTCGGATGGAAACGCCAGCAGAGCATGAATGTGATCTGGCATCACGAGAAACAGCAGGCAATGCCACTGATTTCGCAGATGATAATTTTCAGCGGCCTCAATCATTCCTCGTGCCTGAACAGCGTCGACCGTCTTCCGCTCTTCGGCAGGTTCCATTCGCAGCCGCACGTGAAACGTGGCTCCGTCTTTCACCCAACCCGGTAGTTCGTGATGCAAACGCTGCGGCCATGGATGGGATTCACCGGAGTCAGCCATGGTCGCCAGAGTGCGATTTCGAACTACCAGCGCAAGTGGATGCCGGCCGAGCGGTGGAGCCCGATGTCCTCATCGGGCTTGGATCGATTGCTTGAACGAACGTTTCAAAAAGCCCGATGGGGACATCGGGCTCCACCTTTCAGTGGTTTCGTTCTGAGGAGTACAACGCACTTCGACCGGTCGACATGACTGAAAACAACCCGATGGGGACATCGGGTTGTTTCTGTCTGTGGGCCGTGCGATCTTTGCCGCAGGGACTCAGCGAGCGGTGGAGCCCGATGTCCCCATCGGGCTTGGATCGATTGCTTGAGCGAACGTTTCAAAAAGCCCGATGGGGACATCGGGCTCCACCTTTCAGTGGTTTCGTTCTGAGGAGTACAACGC
>SXGU01424458.1_pt1 | contig 11955 bp, 12 predicted proteins | sample 3174531 | NCBI WGS metagenome assembly SXGU01 (sample SAMN11356863, study PRJNA531348) | freshwater metagenome | isolation source: freshwater sample F1-140 | place: China: Fuxian Lake, Yuxi | collected 2017-12-25
ACCTGATCGCCTGGGGCGCAATCGGCGCCAGAACCACCGAAAGTCAGGGACATCGTGAATTGGCTTCGGGCGTATCGTGTCCTATCGGCTTTAAAAACTCCACCGACGGCACCATAAAAATCGCCATTGATGCGATAGGCGCGGCGATGAGTCCGCATCACTTTATTTCGTTGAATAAAGCCGGGCATTCGGCCATTTTCTCAACTACCGGCAATGAAGACGTGCATATCATTTTAAGAGGCGGCAACGATCGCCCTAATTATGATGCAGTCAGCGTGGAGCAAGTCGCCGAAGGCCTGGTAAAAGCAAAGTTAAAGCCGAATATCATGATTGATTTCAGTCATGCCAACAGCTTAAAACAGTGCCAACGGCAATTGATTGTCGGCGATGATGTCGCTCAGCAAATCGCCAACGGCGACCATAGGAGGATGGGCGTGATGATCGAAAGCCATCTAAAAGCAGGTAGCCAAAAAGTTATCGAAGGCCAACCGCTGGTCTACGGCCAAAGTATCACCGATGCTTGCTTGTCCTGGGATGATACCCTCCCGTTGTTAAAAGAGCTGGCGCTAGCGGTGCAAAAACGCAGAACCGTGGACACCAGCCGGAGTTTAAGTCGATGATGATTTATGTTAACGGCGACACCCGCGACTGCGCTGAAAACAGCCGGGTTGCCGATCTGATTGCCGAGTTGGGACTCACCGGCAAAAAAATTGCGGTTGAATTGAATAAGGAAATCTTGCCGTTCCAACAATACGATAGCCAAGTATTACAGGCCGGCGACCGTTTGGAAATCGTCCATGCTATCGGCGGCGGGCAAGATGACTCGTTTGTGCTTGCCGGGGTCAAATACCAGTCAAGATTATTGGTCGGCACCGGTAAATATAAGGATTTGGAAGAAACCCGCTTGGCTATCGAAGCCAGCGGCGCGCAAATTGTGACCGTAGCGATACGTCGCACCAATATCGGTCAGAATCCGGGCGAGCCCAATTTGCTGGACGTCATTTCGCCCGACAAATACACCATTCTGCCCAATACCGCCGGTTGTTATACCGCGGAAGACGCGGTACGAACCTGCCGTTTGGGCCGGGAATTGCTGGGCGGTCATAACTTGGTCAAACTGGAAGTATTGGCCGATCAATTGACCTTGTTCCCCGATGTTGCGGAAACCTATGTCGCCGCCGAACTGCTGGTTAAAGACGGCTTTGACGTGATGGTCTACACCAATGACGACCCGATTGCCGCCAAAAGGCTGGAAGACATCGGTTGCGTCGCGGTGATGCCGTTAGCCGCGCCGATTGGTTCGGGTTTAGGGGTGCGTAATCCTTACAATATTCTGACCATTGTTGAAAACGCCAATGTGCCAATTTTGGTCGATGCCGGTGTCGGCACCGCGTCCGATGCGGCCATTGCGATGGAGCTGGGCTGCGACGGCGTATTAATGAATACCGCGATTGCCGCCGCCAAAAATCCAATCCTGATGGCTTCGGCCATGCGCAAAGGCATCGAAGCCGGTCGGGAAGCCTTCTTGGCCGGACGCATGCCGAGAAAGCGCTTTGCCTCCGCCTCATCGCCGATAGACGGTTTGTTCTTTTAATTTTATAAGGCCGCTCAGACGCCCTTTATGTCCCTTAGTTACCATGCTTTCTTCTGAAAATACTCCCGCGCGTAGAATCCGCAGCTTTATTCGTCGGCAAGGTCGAATTACCCAAGGTCAGCAATTGGCCTTGGCTAATCACTGGGATCGGTATTGTCTCGATCCTCATGCCGACTATGATTTTGATCGGGTTTTCGGTCGTACGGCGCCGTTGATTGTTGAGATCGGTTTCGGCACCGGCGACAGCTTGGCTAAAATGGCGGCGGCTAACCCCGATAATGACTATATCGGCATTGAAGTTCATAAGCCGGGTGTCGGTCATTTAATGCTGCTGCTGGATCAACAAGGGCTGACCAACGTTAGAATCTATTGCCACGATGCAATGGATATTATCGAACACAAAATTGCCGAGCATAGCCTCAGCGGTGTGCACTTGTTTTTCCCGGATCCCTGGCCGAAAAAAAAGCATCATAAACGACGTATCGTTAGACCTGACTTTATCGAATTATTAACCAAGAAATTAAAGCCGGAAGGTTATTTTCATGCGGCGACCGATTGGCAAAATTACGCGGAACATATGCTGCAAGTATTATCGGCCGGTGCGGGCCTCAGCAATGCCAGCCCTACCGGCGCTTATTGCGAGCGCCCCGAATACCGTCCGTTAACTCGATTTGAGCAGCGCGGCCTGCGCTTAGGCCACGGCGTTTGGGATTTAATTTTTAAAAAAGACTAAAAACAGCTTGGGCCGTATGGCTTGAATCTTGGCTCTTTCAATTTGATAACTTATGACTATCGGCAAACTGTATATTATTTCCGCTCCGTCCGGGGCCGGTAAAACCAGTCTGGTTAAACAACTGGTTGCCGATTTGGCCGGCCTGACCGTTTCCGTCTCCCATACCACCCGGCAGATGCGACCCGGCGAAATACACGGGCAGGATTATTATTTTGTCAGCGTTGCAGAGTTTCAGGCCATGCTGGAAAAACAGGCGTTTTTAGAGCACGCCCAAGTTTTCGATAATTTTTACGGCACCGCGCAGCAGACCGTGGAAGACAAGTTGAAACAGGGCTTGGATGTGATTCTTGAGATCGACTGGCAAGGCGCGGAACAAATTAAACAACTGCTGCCCGACAGTCTGTCGATTTTTATCCTGCCGCCATCGACGGAAATTCTATTGCAGCGTCTCAGAAATCGGGGCCAAGACGATGAACCCATTATCGCCCGTCGCATGCGCGACGCCGTTACCGAAATGCGTCACTATGACGAGTTCGATTATCTGGTGGTTAATGATGTTTTTGCAGCGGCGCTGACTGAATTAAAAAGCATCATCATCGCCAATCGCTTAACCCGGCAACGGCAGACGGGTAATCTTCAACCTTTACTAAACTCGTTGCTTGCCTAAAGCAAGTCTTCTTATAATCGACCGCTTCAATTTGTCCTTGCCATATTATGCGTGGTAATGGTCATGCCTGACTGTTGATACCGCCGATAGCGGCTTCTGCCCGCTTCTTTAGTTGTTTCGCTGTTATCCAGTATTTCAAGAATGCGCTCGGTTTGTGCTCCCGGATCGGGATAATGTGAAGACAGATTGAACACTGTTTTTTGCCAATTTTCAGGTGCACTCAACGAGCCTATCAAAACAACTTTTTCAATGGCCGCGATATCGGCCGACTCGCCGGTATATAGCTGATGCGGAATAAAACTGCCTGCCCTGAAAGTCCAGAGCAGATCGTCGATGATCTGGCTTTGTTGGTCGGAATCGGTGAGCACGTAACAAAAACTACCGCTCCGGTAAGCTTTTTCGATCAGCTTACAAGCGAACAGATACCTGTCTCGTAACGATTCCGACGGCAGTATGTAAAAACTGACGTCAACCACTTAGCTTTCGGGATGCGCCCGGCCGATTAGATATTGGCTTAATAACGACACCGGACGGCCGGTTGCGCCTTTAATTTGGCCGGATCGCCAAGCCGTAGCGGCGATGTCCAGATGCGCCCAGCGGAATTTTTCGGCAAAGCGCCCGAGAAAGCATGCGGCCGTGATGGTGCCCGCGTCTCTGCCGCCGGAATTGGTCATGTCGGCAAAACTGGATTTAAGTTGTTCCTGGTATTCTTCCCAGAGCGGTAAGCGCCAAGCGCTGTCGTTGGCAATCTCACCGGCGGCAAGCAAGTCATTGCATAAAGCGTCGTCGTTGCCGAGCAAGCCGACGGTGATGCGCCCCAAAGCGACGCCAACCGCGCCGGTCAGGGTGGCAATATCGATCACCACATCGGGATTATAGTGCTCCGCGTAGGTTAAAGCGTCGCACAGCAGCAGACGGCCTTCGGCATCAGTATTGATTATTTCAATGGTTTTGCCGGACATGCTGGTCACAATATCGCCCGGTTTATTGGCGTCGCCGTCGGGCATATTTTCCGATGACGGAATCAGCCCGATAATATTCAGCGGCAGCTGCATTTGCGCGGCGGCAAGCAAAACCCCTAAAACCGTTGCGCCACCGCACATGTCGTATTTCATTTCTTCCATACCGGCGGCCGGTTTTAATGAAATTCCGCCTGCGTCAAAAGTCAGACCTTTACCGATCAGAACGATAGGCTTGGCGTTTTTCTCGCCGCATTGATAATCCAAGCTGATTAATTTGGCCGGTTGACGGCTGCCGCGCGAAACGGACAGGAAAGCGCCCATACCCAGCGCGGCCATATCCGCTTCCTCAAGCACTTTAACCGTCAAACTGGGATATTTTTTACCCAACTCAATCGCCTGTTCGGCAAGATAAGTCGGCGTACAGATGTTGCCCGGCAAATCGCCCAAGTATTTGGTCAAATCGGTGCCTTCGGCAACAGCCTTGCCCTGCACCAAACCGGCATAAGCTAAGGCGCGCTCGGTTTCGGTGGCGGCGATAGCGATTTTTTCAATCTTGCTTTCGGTTTCTTTATCGGATTTTGTATGAGTAAATTGATACACCGCATCGCTAAAGACCTCGATGATATGCCTGGATTTCCATTGCCGGTCGCGGTTTTCAACGTCGCATTCGGCCAAACAGCAAACGACCGATTTGATCTGCGGCTTTTTCAAGCTGTTAACCGCAGCCACCAGGGCTTTTTTATAGTTTTTACCGGATAAGGGCTTATTCTCACCCAGTCCGACCAACAAGATAGACTCGATTTTACTGTCGGGAATAAAATTGATTAATGCGGTTTCGCCGTTTTTACCGCTCAGGTCGCCGCGGCTGACGATAGTTTTGATCAGCCCTTGGGTGCAGGCATTAAGGACGGTTGCGGAAGGACTGAGTTGCTGGTCTTGATAAACACCGACAATCACGCAATCGCATTGCAGTTCTTCTAAGGGTGTTGTTTCTATTGAATAGTCCATAACTTAACTCGTTTATTGGGTTGAATAAAGTGTCATCTTGAGTAGGCTGAAAATAGCCTGTTCGAGGCGTCTGTTACAAGATGCGCGGTTTAGCCGTGATTATACCGCACAAATATTGATTGAAGAGACACGGTATAACTATTCAGCGCTCTCATCGATTCGTTGTGAATAGCTGCCTTCTTGCTCATCAGGGCCAATAGTCTCCCAGGATTTATCGCTATTCGGTGGACCTGAGCTATTTCGCGAGATTTGTTTCAAGCGTTTCCGGGCTTCTTTTAAATCGTAATAATTTGACAGATAGACGACGTAGCACTTGCTCCGGTAATTCCAGCAATTCTTTTTCTGTCAGTTGGAGCAAATCATGGTCGCTTAATTTCATTCGCAATAAGGTACAACTTTTTTAGGAATCCGGGTGGTTTTTTGGGCTAGGGTCTGAATAATTACAAAAACAACAGCGTCTCAATGAACAACACGCCCAAGAAATTATTTACCTGCGCGGGCGTGTTGATTCTTTGCTGAAAACAAAAACTTAATACAAGAAGCGGCGAGTAAATGAGTTGTTTAGCAGGCAAGGATGGGCAAAGCCCCATTACACGACTTATAATCCGCCTATACAATCTTCCTATGAGTCAAGACCATGAAAACAGTGAATGTTAGCAGTTTAAAGAATAATCCCAGCGAGGCGTTACGAATGGCGCATGATGATTTGGTGTTGGTGATGAACAGAAATGAACCGGATGCCTTAATGATAGGGCTCAAATCATCCAAGATTATCGGTATGCCGGGTGTGCGTAAAGCCTTGGCAACCGCATTGTTCAAAGACGGCGATTTATCGTTGGCCCGCTCAGCCAAGCTGGCGGATATATCCTTGGCCGACTTTATCGCCCATGTCTCGCGTTTAGGTATTCCGGTTATCAACCAAACCGCTGAGGAAGTGCGGCAGGATATGGATACCTTGGAACAATGGTTGAAACAGGCGTAACAGCGCATGGCACGAATTGTTGTTATTGATTCCAGCCCCTTGATTGGATTGGCGATAGTGGACGGCTTACAGTGGTTGCCCAAACTGTTTGATACGGTTTTTCTGCCTAAGTCGGTAAAACAGGAAGTGTTGCCGGGCAAAGCCGCACGGGGTGAAGAGGCTATTGCTCAGGCGCTGGCCGCAGGCTGGATAACAGTATGGCCTAAGCCGATAGAATCCCGGTTAGAGGTTGATCTGGATATGGGCGAAACCGACTGTATTAATCTGGGTTTGAGCCATACGGATGACGTTTTGTTGATTATGGATGAACGCGCCGGTCGTGCCGTAGCGAAAGAGCAAGGGCTGTGCGTAGTCGGCACCGCAGCAATTATCGGGCTAGCCAAAAAACAAGGTTTAATCGCATCAGCGCGGGAAGTATTTGGTTTTTTGCATAGCTCTGATTTTCGTATTTCAGCGGCTGTTATCAATCAGGTACTGATTAGCGTGAATGAATAACCTGAACCACAAATGGGTTAGTTCCGTCCTGCCAACTTAAGAGCTAAGTCGTTAAAAGTTGGAAAGTGCCGGTCGGGGCATTCGCCCCGGCCGTAACGTTTTTTATCAATGAATTGAGCACTTGAACGTGTGGACGGGTTGAATGACCCGTCCAGCCGCCGCTTTTTCCTTAAGTTGGCACATATGGGTTTACAACCCCGTCCCTAACGTTTCTAAGATGTCCAGAGCTAAACAGCCACATTTAACCGCAGCAAAACGTTTTAGACGGGGTAACATGCTTTGCGAAAACTCCCATACAAAACTCGAATTAGAACTGGAAAACAAGAAAGCGGCGTTATCAGCTGAAACAGATGTACACCAATGACGATACCGCAGCGCCGCATTTATTTCCCGACTTGGCAATCGACATCAATGAGGTTTTTGAAACCCGGCACGAAGAATAACAGCTGTGGCTGGATACATTTTTTTGCAGACAAAAGCGGTGTGCTAAATTTTGATAATCACAATCAAGCGCTTGACTTCGACTCCGCTCAGCCAACGGACATGACGGACATTCTCCGGTTGAAATGAAATCTCAGCCAGTGATCCCCCCAAACATCGCGACACTCACAATGAGCTACTGCTAATCGCACTGTTTCTATAAAATGCTCCCTTACTTAGGTAACTTACAATAATAAATCCTCTACAGCTATCGTTCCCACGCTCCGGCGCTCGTCTTTATACACGAGTCTGTTCAAGACGGGACGTAGGCCGGAATAAGCCCGCCCGGCGCTAGCCAGGGTGGGCGTTTCCGGCACTCCCAAGCCTCGGGATGCCGGAAACGCCGGTCCTGCGCTAAAACGCGGACCGGCTTATTCCGGCCTACATCGAGATGTGTATAACGATGAGCGCTCCGGCGTGGGAACTATTCGGGAGGGTATTTATTGCGAGTTGCCTTACCGCTTAAAGGTAGATGTCGATATGCTTAATGACCGTCGCGCCTTTTGGTTTCGTTGTACAACATATTCGTTTTAATGGGAGACACGCTTGGAAGCAAAGTGGAGCAAAGGCTATAACTCGGGGCGGCGTCAATTGATCACCGTCCTGGATAAAATGATCGCCTTGGATTTATTGAAAACATTATTAGCGGTTTGGTCTGTTATCGTTGTTATTATCGTCAGTCGGCAGTTTATCAGGGTTCTCGACAAGGCGGTTGAAGGGCAGGTGTCCAATCAAACTTTGCTGACCGTTCTGGGTTTGAAAACAATTATCGCCAGCGCCGCGTTTTTACCGGCGGCCTTGTTTATGGCGGTGTTGATGGTTTTGGGCCGGATGTACCGGGATCAGGAGATGTCGGCCGTGGCGTCGGCAGGCGGCGGCGCCGGAACCGTGTATCGCGCCATATTCCTGTTGATTTTTCCTTTAAGTTTGCTGTCAACCGGGTTGTCATTTTACGTTTCGCCTTGGGCCGAAGCCAGAATGGATCAACTCATCCATCAAGATGAGGAATCGGCCGATATTCGTGGTATTGCCGCCGGAAAATTTAGCGAGTACAGCCAGGGCGACCTGGTTTTTTATGTGGAAAAAATCGATGCCGATAAAAAAATGCATCAGGTTTTTGTCCAGCACCGGCAAGGCAGCCACTTGGCGATTATCAATGCCCAAACCGGCAGGATGGAAGATTTATCGGACGGTCGTTATATTATTTTAGAAAACGGCGAACGCATACAAGGGCAGCCGGGAACCGTAAATTTTGTGCTCGAACAGTTTGCCGAATATGCGGTAAGAATGGATACCAAAGAATCCGCCGTTAAATTCGGCAAGGAATCGGTAGCCAGCGAAACCTTGGTCGAGTCCGGCCAAATCTCCGATATTGCCGAATTGCAACGCCGATTTTCTATTCCGATGGGAATCCTGTTGCTGAGTTTTATTGCCGTGCCTTTAGCCCAGATGTCGCCTCGCAGCGGTGTTTACGGCAATATGCTGGTGGGCTTTTTAATCTATTTCAGTTACGGCAATCTTATCCGTGTCAGCCAAAGCTGGGTCATGACGCAAACCATCCCTGCATGGCTGGGCGTCACCGGCGTCAATACCCTGCTGTTGTTAATCGGCGGGATTTTATTGGCGAGATTATACGGCTGGCAATGGCTGGCGATGAAAATCAAGGCAAAGGTGTTTCAGTGAATGTATTAACAAGCTATATCGTCAGGGAAATATTGAAAGGCTCCTTTGTTGCGGTTTTATTGCTGTTAACTTTATTCAATCTGTTTACTTTCAGTGATGAATTAAAGGATCTGGGCAAAGGCAGTTACGGCTTAACAGAGATTTTTTATTATCTTGCCTTAACTTCACCTACCGTTTTTTACGAATTGATGCCGGCATCGGCGTTACTGGGCAGCCTGTTTATCTTGGGTGCGATGGGTAACAATCGCGAGCTGATTGCGATGCGCGCCGCTGGCTTGTCCATTTTCGGAATTATTAAGGCGGTGATGTTGGCGGGCGGCATTTTAGTCACTATTTCTATAGTGGTCGGTGAATTTATCGCGCCGGAAGCCGAAAGGGCGGCACGGGTGATTAAAGTGACCGCCCAAAATGAACAGGTGGTGATGAATGTCAAATATGGGCTTTGGCTGCGTGAAGGCAGAAAGTTTATTAATGTCCGCAAAATCGAAGACGACGGCAGCTTGGCCGACATCAGTATCTATGAATTGGACGAGCAACACCGTTTGCGTTATTCGACCCACGCGGAGAAAGCGGTTTTTCAAGGTAATCAGCAATGGCAACTGGAACACATCAAACAATCGGAGGTTTCGTTGCAACAGATAACGGCAACGGCGCAAAACGAGCAACTATGGCAATCCACCATTGCCCCGGATTTGCTGGAGATTGTCGTGGTCAACCCGAATAATTTATCGATGTACGATCTGGCCATGTACATTGATTTTTTAAAGGATAACCATCAAAAATCGCACGAATTCGAACTGGCTTTCTGGGGCCGGGTGATGAATCCTTTGGTGGTGGTGATCATGCTGCTGGTGTCCGCGCCCTTTGTTATTGGCGTCACCCGCGGCGTTAACGTGGGCGGCCGGATGATGATAGGCGTCGTCATCGGTATGGGCTTTAATATTATCGATAAAATCGTCGGCCATATCGGGCTGATTTACGACCTTTATCCGCCGTTAATGGCGGTTATACCCAGCTTGACGGTTTTAGCGCTGGCGCTGTTCGCGTTAAAACGGATACAAGCATAAACAGTTAATAACGGGATCGAAATGGCAATCAGGACATTTAACGGGATAGCCCCCAAAATCGGCGCATCGGTGTTTATCGATGACAGTGCCGTCGTCATCGGCGACGTGACCTTGGGCGATGAGGTTTCGATATGGCCTACGACGGTGCTCAGAGGCGATGTTGAGCGTATCGTTATCGGCGACGGCACTAATGTGCAGGACGGTTCGATATTGCATGTGACTCACGCCGGTCCGTATACCGCTCAAGGCCATCCTTTACTGATCGGCAACAACGTGACGATAGGCCACCGGGCGGTGGTTCACGCCTGCACCGTCGGCGATTATTGTTTGATCGGCATAGGCGCAATTATTATGGATGGCGCCGTGCTTGAAGATTATGTGATGTTGGGCGCGGGGACGCTGGTGCCGCCGGGGAAAACGCTGGAAAGCGGCTATCTTTATGTGGGGGTGCCTGCCAAGCAAGCCCGGCCTTTAACGGAATCGGAAAAAGAATTTTTGGCTTATTCCGCCCGGCAGTATATTCGTTTGAAAAATGAATATTTAAAAGACTAGGGTTGCTTAACCCGCGAACGGAACAGCGCTAACACTTGGTGTTCCTGCGTGTCTTCGCGGTGTTATGCTTTTTTCCGCTCCGAATCCAACAGCTCGATAACAGGCCGGGTTTCGGGCCGGACGCCACGCCAGATAAAAAAAGCCTCCGCCGCCTGCTCAACCAGCATACCCAAGCCATCCAGACTGTTTGCCGCATGGTTTTCCTGCCCCCAACGGACAAAAGCGGTCGGCTCGTTGCCATAAGCAAGATCGTAGCAGTTGCCGCCGGCCGCCAATAAACCGGCCGGCAACGGCGGCAGTTGACCGCTAAGGCTGGCTGAGGTCGCGTTTAAAATCAAATCGAACTGTTGATTTTTCAAAGCGTCAAAGCCGCAACCGGTAATTGTTGCTTTAGCTTGAAATTCAGCGGCCAGCTTGACCGCCTTATCCGCGGTGCGGTTGGCGATAACGAGAGTTTGCGGCAATTGCTCAAGGATCGGGCTGATGATGCCCCGACTAGCCCCGCCTGCTCCCAAAATCAGGATGCGAATGCCCGCTAAGGCAATACCCCGATTGACGGTCAAATCGTTTACCAAACCGATGCCGTCGGTGTTATCGCCCAGTATCGAACCGTCGGCCTGAAGCGCAAGCGTGTTGACGGCCTTACTCAATTGCGCACGTTCGGTTTTATGCTCGGCGTAGCGCCAAGCCAGTTCTTTCAGCGGTACCGTGCAGTTCAAGCCTTTGCCGCCTTCGCCAAAAAACGCCGCGACCGCCGTCTCGAATTGTTCGGCAGGCACTTCCACTGCGCTGTAGTCAAGTACTTGCCCGGTCTGTTCGGCAAACATCCGATGAATTCGCGGCGACTTGCTGTGCTTGATGGGGTGGCCGAATACGGCGTAACGGTCCGGCAAGGTCATCATTGCGCTCTTCTTTCCTGCCATAATTCCCATAAAATAGTCGCCATAATGATCAAAATCGCAATACCCAATTCTATCCACAAAAAATGCGGCGTATAAACGGAAATCACTGCGGCAACGCCCAGAAAAAGCCCGACCAAGCTAAAACGCCAACCCACACGCAGGCCGTCGAGTATGGTCGACAGCGATAAAATAAGCAGGATAATCAAGCCTGCATCCTCTTCGGGGATGCGTCCGGACTGATGTATTAAAAACACGCCGCCAACTACCAGTAAGGATGTGGTCCAATGCATGGATTGTTCGCGCAGGATAATCTTGAAATCTTCGCTGCGGTGCTTGGATTGCAGCCAACCGATGATCATTGCAAACAGGCAGAATACGAAAACCAGGATGAGCCAGTAGCCATACCCGTCCGCAGGCGAAAAATCCATGATGCCGATGCCGACCAGCGACAAAATCAGTAACAAAACCAAAATAGCTTCTTCAATGTGAAATCTTCTTTTTTCTGCGATAAAGTTTTCTTCTAACATGAACTGGCCCCACTTAGGTTGATAGGTTAAAGATGAATAAAAGCCCCGAAACACTCAGCATGCAAAAAACGGATTTGACTGAATAACAGTCCGGTCTGAGCAAATGCCTAGCAACGTTCACTGCATGTTTCTCAGTAATTACAATATCAAGCTTATTCTTGCAACCACTGGGCTACGGATTTGGCGTAATAACTCAGGATAGCATCGCTGCCGGCGCGCTTGAAGGCGAGCAGGGATTCCAACACAACTTGTTTTTCATCCAGCCAACCGTTCATCGCGGCGGCTTTGAGCATCGCGTATTCG
>SXGU01348019.1_pt1 | contig 11952 bp, 11 predicted proteins | sample 3174531 | NCBI WGS metagenome assembly SXGU01 (sample SAMN11356863, study PRJNA531348) | freshwater metagenome | isolation source: freshwater sample F1-140 | place: China: Fuxian Lake, Yuxi | collected 2017-12-25
CCGCCGATGCTGGCGCCGTTGTAGGCCATGGCCAGCGCCGCCGGCCGCGTGCGGACGAACCAGGGCGAGACGATCGCGTTGACGGCGGCGGCGCCCATGGCGACCCATCCGGCGCCGCTCAGCAGCGTCGCGGCGAACAGCTGCCAGGGTGCGGTCGCGATGGCCCAGCCGAAGACGCCCAAGGCCAGAGCCAGTGCTCCCGCCTTGGTGACGGTCGGCAGCCCGTATCGCCGATAGAGAGACGGCAGATTGGCGACGACGACCGCACCGATCAGGAAGTGGACGGTGACGGCGGTCGATACCAGAGACAATGACCATCCCCTGGCTTCGCGGACGGCATGCAGATAGACCGGCGGACCGTAGAACCCGATCCCCCACCCGAAGACCGCAAGGACGAAGGCGGCGGCGACGACGCGCCAGCCATAGAAGGTCACGGCTTGTGCCATGCCGGGACTCTGCGAGGTGCCGGCTCGCGATGTTACGGTCGCCGCCGAAGCGTCGAGCGGGCCGCTGCTCTAGAGTGGGCGCCTTCAACGGGGATCGTCGCCATGGCCAGCAATGCCGTGTTTGCCGAAATCGCCGCGCTCGCCGGGGACCCGACGCGGGCCGGCATGCTTCATTCGCTCATGGACGGACGCGCGCTCACCGCCTCCGAGCTGGCGCGCGCCGGCGGCATCACGCCGCAGACCGCGAGCGGCCATCTGGCCCGGCTGACCGCCGCCGGGCTTCTCGCGGTCGAGAAGCAGGGCCGCCATCGCTACCACCGTCTCGCCTCGCCTGCCGTCGCCCGGATGATGGAAAGCATCATGGAAGTGGCCTCGGACGCCGCTTCGGGGCGGCGACCGATCGTCGTCGGGCCGCGCGACGCGGCGCTCAGGACAGCGCGCACCTGCTACGACCATCTCGCGGGCCGTCTCGGCGTGGCGCTCGCCGATGCGCTGGTCGCCGGCGGCCACATGGAGCTGGGGAGCGATGCCGGGCTCCTGACCGATTCCGGCGCCTCGCTGCTGGGCACGATCGGGATCGACGTCGAGGGTGTTCTTGCCGGACGCGGCAAGCGGACCGGCCGGCTTCTCTGCCGGCCCTGCCTGGACTGGCGCGAGCGGCGTCCGCATCGGGCCGGCGCGGTCGGTGCCGCTTTGTGCGCCCACTGCTTTGCCAAGGGCTGGATCCGCCGCGGCGAGGGCACCCGGGCGGTGACGATCACGCCGAAAGGGCGGCAGGGCTTGCGCGAGGCGTTCGGGGTAACGCTGAGCTAGAGGGTGACGCCTTCCGGCAGGCCGGCGTTGAAGGACGCTCTCCTGAGGCTACCGGAGACATCGACCCTCGCGGTCATGTGCATCGCCTTCAGAGCAGGTGCAGGAAGTCGCGGAGCGAGTCCCGCCGGTTGCCGTCGCGTCCGATCAGCGGGTCGGCCGCCAGCATGGCGTCGATCACGGCCTCCTCTGCCGCTTCGGCGGCGGCGCGGAAGGCGAGGTCGATGCGGGTCTCCGCCAGGGCATGCCACGGGACCACGGCCCTCGGCTCGTCATGACTCACCCGGTTCGCCGTGGTGAAGGCGATGCAGAGGTCGCCCGAGCCGTGGCCGAGGAATGATCCGGTGCGGGCAAGGCCGACGGCGGTCCGCCGCGCGATCCGGCGGAGCTGGCGTTCACTGACCGGCAGGTTGGTCCCGAGCACGATGATGATCGAGCCTGAGTCGGGAACCGCGGGCGAGCGTCTGGCCTCGGCGATGCGCCGGCCGAGCGGGCGCCCGGCCACCGTCAGGTCTTCGAGCCGGCCGAAATTCGCGAGGACGAGGATGCCGAGGCAGTAGGCCTGCCCCTTGACCTCCACCCGGCGGGAGGCCGAGCCGATCCCGCCCTTGAGGCCGTAGGCGGACATGCCGGTGCCGGCGCCGACCGCCCCCTGGGCGACCTCCGTGCCAGCGGCGAGAATGGCCTGATCTATGTGCGTAGAGTTCACACGCAATCCACGGATATCATTTAGAAATCCGTCATTGCATTCGCCGACGACGGGATTCACTGTCCCGGTGGCGACGCCGATCTCGGGGTTGCGCCTGAGCTTGTAGCGGACCAGCGCCTCGGCCGCCGTGCCGACGCTCAGCGTATTGGTCAGGAGGATCGGCGTCTCGATCGCGCCCAGCTCATCGACCTGGACCAGGCCGGTGGTCTTGCCGAAGCCGTTGAAGACGACGGAGGTCGCCATGACCTTGTCGCGGAACAGGTTGCCGCCATGTGGGAGCACCGCGGTTACGCCCGTATTGACGCTGCCGGTCTTCAGCGTGGCGTGGCCGACGGCCACGTCCGGCACGTCGGTTATGGCGTTCCGAGCTCCCGGCTCCAGCTCGCCGATGGCGATCCCGAGGTCGCGCAGGCGCCGGGTAGGGGAGGTGCTCATGGGGACCGGCCGCAGTGGGAAATTACGATTGCTCCCGCACTTCACCCTGCAAGCCGTTGAATGTCCAACGGAATGATGCGAAACTTCAAGTTCTGGCCCGGTCTTGAAAGCCGGGCCGGGTCACGACGGGGGGACGTCGTATGGTCAGGTGCGCGATCGTGGGGCTGGGGCGCTGGGGGCAGACCCTGGTGAACTCCGTCCAGGGGAAGAGCGACAAGATCCGCTTCGTCCGCGGAGTCACCCGCACGCCCAGGCATGCCGCGACCTTCGCCGCCGACCACGGCTTCCCGCTCGACGCCGACTATGAGGCCGCGCTCGCCGATCCCAAGGTCGACGCGGTCGTGCTGGCGACGCCGCATTCGGTCCATGCCGAGCAGATCCTGCTGGCAGCCAAGGCCAAGAAGCACGTCTTCGTCGACAAGCCGGTGACGATCACCCGCGAGAGCGCGGTCAAGGCGGTTCAGGCGGCGAAGAAGGCGAACATCGTGCTCGCCGCCGGCCACAACCGACGTTTTCTGCCGTCCCTGCACGAGATGAGGCGCCTGATCGATGACGGCGCGCTCGGGACCATCCTGCACCTGGAAGGAAACACCTCCGGCCCCGGCGGCTTCCGCTACCGCAAGGGCATGTGGCGGGCCGATCCGACCGAGAGCCCCGCCGGCGGTATGGGCGGCAGCGGTATCCACACGGTCGACTCGATGATCTACCTGGTCGGACATATCGCCACGATCCAGGTCGCGAGCTTCCGCCTGGTGCTGGAGGTGCCGCTCGATGACACCACCAGCATGCTCTTCCGCTTCAAGAACAAGATGTCGGGCTATCTCGCCTGCCTGCAGGCGACGGCGCCGGCCCAGCGTCTGACCGTCTTCGGCTCCAAGGGCTGGGCCGAGCTCAAGGGCGAGACCGAGCTGACCGTCTGCCTGGTCGACGGCCAGCCGAAGACCCGGAACTTCCCCTCGGTGAACAAGGAGCGGGCCGAGCTCGAGGCCTTCGCCGCCGCGGTCAACCGGAGCGTGCCCTATCCGGTGCCGCTCGACGACGTCGTCCACGGCGTCGCCTGCTTCGAGGCCATCGGCAAGTCGGCGAAGAGCGGGGAGCTGCTCAGGGTCAAGTGACGCCATGACGGCTCCCAGCGCCTCCCTCGCCACCCGCGAGGTCCAGATCCCGGTCATCCTCGTCAGCCTGGGCCATGGCGCCACCCATTGGATCGCCGCGACCCTCTATCTGGTGCTCCCGTTCATCACCCGCGACCTGGGTCTCAGCTACACCGAGGCCGGCCTGCTGGTGACCTGCTTCTACGTCAGCTCGGCCTTGGCCAACGTGCCGAGCGGCAGTGTCGTCGACCTCACCGGGCGGCGCATCCTGATTCAGGCGATCGCGCTCGTCGGCGGCTCCGCCGGCCTGTTCTTCGTCGGCATCACCACCAGTTATGTCGCGCTCGCCGCGGCGGTGACGCTGATCGGCGCCACCAACATGCTCTGGCATCCGGCGGCGATCTCCTATCTCTCCGGCCATCTGCCGAAGAACCGCGGCTACGCGCTCTCCATCCATGCGCTGGGGGCCAATGTCGGCGACGCGGTGGCGCCGGTCTTCGCCGGCTGGCTGATGCTGACCCTGACCTGGCATGCCACCGCCGAGATCAACGCGCTGACCGGGGTGATCGTCGCCGCATTGCTGCTGGTGGTGCTCAACGGCGGCGACACCGCCGCCAAGGCCCAGGCGAAGGCGACCGACCTCCGTGCCTACATCACGAACACCGTCACCGTCTTCCGCCGCCGCGAGGTCTGGACGCTCTGCCTGATGGCCGGCGTCCGCTCGATGATGCAGGGCGGGCTGCTGGTGTTCCTGCCGCTGTACCTGGCCGACGAGATGAAGCTCAACCCGTTCTGGATGGGCATGGCGCTGATGCTGCTGCAGGTCGGCGGTATCATCGCCGCCCCGATCGCGGGTGTGCTCTCCGACCGCATCGGCCGCCGCCCGATCGTGCTGGCCGGCATGACCAGCACGACGATCCTGGTGGCGGCGCTCACCATCATCTCCGATGCGACGTTCTTCGTCGCCGCGATCTCGGTCCTGGGCTTCTGCATGTATGCGATGCGGCCGGTGATCCACAGCTGGCTGATGGACCGGACGCCGCCGGCGCTGGCGGCGACCATGACCAGCGCCATGTTCGGGACCCAGTCGATCCTGACCGCGCTCGCCCCGCCGATCGGCGGCCTGATCGCCGACCACTACGGCCTTGCCGCCGTCTTCTATTTCCTCGCCGCCTGCGTGCTCGTGGCCAATGCGCTCGCGCTGGTGGTGCCGCGCTCCGAACAAGGCGACTGACCAACCGCTCCAGGGGGATCTCATGACCGATGTCGTGATCGAACGGAATCTGCTGGTTCCGATGTCCGATGGCGTGCGTCTCGCCGCCGACCTGTACCGGCCGAAGAACGGCGGTCCGTTTCCGGCAGTGATCAATTACGGGCCTTATCACAAGGATGGCCGCGGCGGCCGCACCACCGTCGATGGCTTCAACCGCCACATGGCGGCGAAGGGCTATGCCTGCCTCTCTCTCGATATCCGCGGCCTCGGGAGTTCCGAGGGCGTCGCCGCCGAGCCGATGGCGGCCCAGGAGGCGAAGGACGGCCACGAAGCGGTCGAGTGGATCGCCAAGCAGAGCTGGTGCACCGGCAAGGTCGGCATGTGGGGCGTGAGCTATCCCGGCATCACCTCGCTCTCGGTCGCGGCGACCCGGCCGAAGTCGCTGGCCGCGATCGTGCCGATTCATGCGACCGCCGACATCCGCCGCGGCTTCCTTCAGATCCGTGGCGTCCGTACCGGCTTCTGGTGCGATGCCGACTGGGGCCCGCGCATGGTCGGCTGGAACCTGATGCCGCCGTTGCATCAGGATGCCGAGGGACGCTGGGCAAAGATCTGGCGCGAGCGGCTCGAGAAGAATCCGCCCTGGATCATGGACTGGTGGGAGCACACCGGCCCCGGCAAGTACTGGGACTCGCGCGCCGCCGACATGACGAAGATCAAGGCGCCCACCTTCAACATCTGCGGCTGGCGCGACCTCTATGCCGAGGACACGATCACCGACTACCTGGCGATCAAGGCGCCGAAGCGGCTGATGATGGGGCCGTGGAAGCATGCCTTCCCGGATCTCGCGCTCGACGGCCCCTGCGCGGCGCTGCGCGAGATGGAGCGCTGGTTCGAGCGCTGGCTCAAGGGCGTGAAGAACGGCGTCGAGGACGAGCCGCCGATCTTCCTCCATGTCCAGGGTCACGAGGCAGAATGGCGCCACGAAGACGATTGGCCGCTGTCGCGGGCGAAGGCCACCAAGTTCAAGGTCTCCGACGATCTCGCGCTCGGCAACGCCGCCGGCAAGGGCAAGACGGTCTATGAAAGCGATCCGACCGTCGGCGCCGAGTCCATAGCCTGGGACCCGTGGTCGAGCGGGCTCGCCCAGTCACGGCCCTGGGACCAGAGCCGCGACGACGCGCAGTCGCTGGCGTTGACCGGCGAGCGGCTCGAGGAGGCGCTCGACGTGCTAGGCGCCGCCACGGCGACGCTCGATCTCGAAGCGACCGCGCCTGCGACGGTCTCGGTCAAGCTCGCCGATGTCGCGCCGAACGGCCGCTCGACCCTGATCACCCAGGGATGGCAGGAGATCGGCGCTGGCAAGTTCGTGATCGACGTGGCGTTGCGGCCGACAGCCTATCGCCTGGCGCCGGGGCATCGGCTTCGCCTGTCGGTGGCGCTCGCCGACTTCCCGCGGGTCTGGCCGAACGAGAACTCCACGATCACGCTCAGCCACGCCGGAACGCAGCTGGTCGTTCCGACGGCCGAGCCGGCGAAGGCGCGCGTGCCGAGCTGGGGCCCGATCCAGGCCGATGTGCTGAAAGGCCCCGGCGATCTCGGCGGCTGGCAGCGCTGGAGCATCGACCGCGATCTCTCCAACGACGTGGTCACCCTGGTCGGCGACCGCGAGGAAACCCAGAAGCTCGACGCCGAGACGACGATGATCAACCATCACGTCTACCGCGTGTCGGTGCAGAAGACCCGGCCTGGGCTCGCCCGGTCGGTCGCCAGGCAGACGGCAACGATCCAGCGGCCGGTTTCCAAGACCGTGACGGAAACCACGGTGATCGCGACGACGCATGAGCTCTCGATCCAGACGGATATCAGGATCGACGGCGAGCTGTTCTTCACCAAGCGCTGGGCGAAGACGCGGAAAGCGAAGAAGAAGTGAGGACGGTCCAGCTTCCCGGGGGCGAGAAAGTTCCCGCCCTCGGGCTCGGCACCTGGAAGATGGGCGAGCGGGGCGGCCCGAAGAAGGACGAGATCGCCGCGGTCCGGCTCGCCATCGATCTCGGCATGACCCTGATCGACACCGCCGAGATGTATGCCGAGGGCGGGTCGGAGACGATGATCGGCGAGGCCATCGCCGGCCGCCGCGATCAGGTGTTCCTCGTCTCCAAGATCTATCCGCACAACGCCGGCCGCGCCAACACGCCGGTCGCCTGCGAGCGCAGCCTGCGCCGGCTCGGCACCGACCGTATCGACCTCTACCTGCTGCATTGGCGCGACCGGAAGCCCTTGGCCGAGACCATGGAGGCGTTCCAGAAGCTGAAGGCCGAGGGCAAGATCCGCCACTACGGCGTCAGCAATCTCGACACCGACGACATGGAGGAGCTGTGGCGCACGCCCGGCGGCCCGCTCACTCAGGTCAATCAGGTCTATTACAATCCGTCCGCCCGCGGCATCGAGTTCGACCTGCTGCCCTGGCAGCGAAAGCAGCGGATGCCGATCATGGCATACTCCCCGGTCGACCAGGCCAGGCTCGCCGGCGACAAGACCCTGGCCGCGATCGGCAGGCGCCACGACGCGACAGCGGCGCAGATCGCGCTCGCCTGGGGGCTCCGGCATCCGGACTCGATCGTCATTCCGAAGGCGGTGAAGCCCGAGCACATCCGCCAGAACGTCGCCGCGCTCGACATCGAGCTGACGCCGGAAGACATGGCCGAGATCGACAAGGCATTTCCGCCGCCGAAGGCGAAGGCCCGGCTGGAGATGACCTGATGGCCGACGTCTTCGACCGGTTGGTCGCCCGCCTGGAGGCGGCGCAGGCCGACTTCCGCGTGCTCGAGCATGTGCCCGAGGGACGCAGCGAGCACATCAGCAAGATCCGCGGCAACCTGCCCTCCCAGGCGGCGAAGGCGATGGTGGTGGCGGTGAAGACCGCCGAAGGCCGGAAATTCGTGCTGGCGGTGCTGCCGGGCGACCGCCGTGTCGACTTCTCCGGCATCGCAAGGGCGGTCGGCGGCAAGAAGGCGGCGCTGGCGGCGCCTGAGGAGGCGAAGCGCCTCACCGACTGCGAGATGGGCGCGGTGCCGCCGTTCACCTTCTCCGACGAGCTGATCCTGGTGGTCGATCCGAACCTGCTCACCCACGACCGCATCGCCTTCAACGCCGGCCGCCTCGACCGCTCGATGTTCCTCTCGACCGCCTCATACCTCGCCGTCGCCAAACCGAAGGTGGCGCCGATCGCGGGGTGAAGTCAGGTGCGCCCGACGATGTAGGCGACCCAGCTGCGGTCGGCTTCGCCGCGCTCGGCGCGGCGGAAGTTGCCGGTGCCCTTGTTGGTCTTGCGGTCGGTCGTCTCCCAGAGGACGTTGACATCCTTGAAGCCCGCCTCATCGAGGATGTCCCGAAGCTCCGGCAGGGTCCACAGGCGCCAGTCATAGGTGAAGGCGTTGCGGAGCCTGCGTCCGTTCGGGAACTCGAAGTGGATCCGGCAATCGATGTGATAGGTCACCGGATCGAACGACACCTGGTCCCAGACGTAGGTGCAGCCGTGCAGACGCTTGCGTTCGCGGCAAATCGTCTGCGTCTCGCTGCCGCCCCAGGCGTCCAGGATCATCATGCCGTCCCGGTTCAGCGACCGACGGGCGTTCGTCGCATAGGCGAGCATCTGCGCGCGCGTCTTGAAGATGCAGTAGGAGAAGTTGAGCGCGGCGATGACGTCGGCCCTGGGGCGGCGGATGTCGAGCACATCGGCATTGATCAGCTCGATGCGCGCGCGCGCGCCGTCCGAGATCTGCGAGAGGTTGTGCGTCTCGCCCCATCGAAGCGTCGGCTCGTCGAGGTCGATGCCGACGGCGCGGCGGCCGGGTCCCAGCTTCACCCACGCGCAGGCAAGGAGCGCCGTGCCGCAGAAGTCTTCCCGGAACAGGCCGGCGGGGCGACCTGTCAGCTTCTTGAAGTACCGGGCGATGTCGCGCACGTCCGCCTCGGGTGACTGGACGGCCTCCTGATAGAGCACGTGTATGTCGGTCTTCGGCGTGAGCTTTGGTTGCGCGGTCATTTGCCTGTTTCTTTGCACGACGAGAGCAGTCGCGAGTGAGGATGCGCGTCGCAGATAAGCGATAATCGCCGATCGACCAAGGGGGATTTCGTCAGGCCTTGCAATCCGCGACAATCGGATCGATGGCGACGACCGAGGGCATGATGGATACAGCAGCCAGGATCGGTGCTCCCGAGACGCTTCCCGCCGCTTGGTACAGCGACCGCGAGCTCTGGCAGCGCGAGCGCCGGGTGGTATATGGCGCCTCCTGGAACCTGGTCGCGCGCGAGGACCAGCTCGCCGAACCCGGCAGCTACGTGGCGCAGGACGTCGCCGGCTGGCCGGTGTTCGTACTTCGCGGCCGTGACGGGGGCTTGCGCGCCTTCCACAATGTCTGCCGGCACCGGGCATCGCCGATGGTGGACGAGGGCGCCGGGCGGGCCGAGGTGCTGCGTTGTCGCTACCACGGCTGGGTCTACGACCAGGACGGCCGCCTCCGGAAGGCCCCTGACTTCGGCGATGGCCTCGATCTCGCCCAGAACGCCCTGTTCCCGATCCGGGTCGAGACCTGGCGGCGGCTGGTCTTCGTCTGCCTGGACGATCAGGCGCCGGGGCTCGGCTCCTGGCTCGGCAGCATCGACGAGCGCTCGCGCCGATACCCGGTCGAGCGCATGCGCTTTCATCGGGCGAGCGTCGTCGACCTTGGGGCCAACTGGAAGACCTATGGCGACAACTATGCCGAGGGCTATCACGTTCCGACCCTGCATCCGGCCCTCGACCGGGCGATCGACATGGCGACGTACCGGGTCGAGTGCGGGGTGGAGGAGGGCGTGCAGATCCACAGCGCGGCCGCCAGCGGCGGCGGCACCAGCGGGCTCTGGCTCTGGAAGTTTCCGGGCCTCTTCCTCAACATGTACGACTGGGGCATGAACATCGCCCGCCTCGAGCCGCTGGATCACGGCCGCTCGCAGCTCGCCTACTGGTTCTTCTTCGACGAGGACGCGCCGGACGGGGCTGCGAAGCGCGACGAGATGATGCGCTGGTCCTTGACCATCGCCGAGGAGGACAAGACGATCTGCGTCCAGGTCCAGCGCAACCTGGACGCGGGCGTCTACGACACCGGGCGCCTCTCGCCGGTGATGGAGACCGGAGTCATCCAGTTCCAGGACTGGGTGCGCCGGCGGCTCGGCTCGAATCTCGGCTGAAACGGCCTATCCCATGGTCCGGCTTTAATTTTCCGTCCGGATGAGTTTCACTGGCAGCGGAACGGCCGGCGCGCTCGTCAAACTCCGGTACGGCCCCGGAAAGCCCAACAAGGGAGAACCTCATGCTGACTCGTCGTGACATGATGATGGCGACGCTCGCCGGATCGACCGCCTTGGCGGCCGGCTTGAGCGGCACGGCCCTGGCCCAGGCCATCGACATGCTGCAGATCTTCGTTCCGGCCGCTCCCGGCGGCGGCTGGGACCAGACCGGCCGCACCATCGAGGCGGTGCTGAAGGCCAACAAGCAGATCAACGGCGCCCAGGTGACGAATGTCCCTGGCGCCGGCGGCGCCGTCGGGCTCCCGCAGTTCGTCAACCAGTGGAAGGGCCGGTCGAACAGCCTCATGGTCGCCGGCATGGTCATGGTCGGCGCGCTTATCGCCAACAAGAGCCCGGTCAACCTCAGTCAGACGGTGCCGCTCGCCCGCCTCACCGGCGAGTTCGAGGTGATCGTCGTTCCCGGCGCCTCGCCGCACAAGGACATGAAGTCGCTGGTCGAGCAGCTGAAGAAGGACGTGGGCTCGGTCTCCTGGGCCGGCGGTTCGGCTGGCGGCACCGACCACATCCTGGTCGGCATGATCTGCCAGAGCCTGGGCCTCGACCCGAAGAAGGCGGCCTATGTCGCCTTCGCCGGCGGCGGCCCCGCCCAGGCGGCGCTGCTCGGCAACCAGGTGACCTGCGGCGTCTCCGGCTGGGGCGAGTTTTCCGAGCAGGTGAAGGCCGGCAAGCTCCGCGCGCTGGCCATCTCCTCCGACAAGCGTATCCCGGGCCTCGACGTGCCGACGCTGAAGGAGCAGGGGATCGACGTCGAGCTGTTCAACTGGCGCGGCCTCTTCGCTCCTCCGGGAATCGCCGACGCCGAGCGCGACAAGCTCACCAAGATGATCGAGGCGATGGCCGCCAGCAAAGCCTGGCAGGACGAGCTGACCAAGCGCGACTGGATGGGCATCCTGCTGACCGGCAAGCCCTACGAGGACTACATCAGGTCGGAGACCACGCGGATCGAGGGCATCCTCAAGAGCCTCGGTTTGGCGTAACGATACGGCTCCTCCATTCGTGCCCCCTCTCCCGTGCGAAGCGCGGGGGAGGGTTGGGGTGGGGGGCGAGCGTAGCGAGGGGGCTGCGTACATGATCGAGTGTCGCCATTTGCATGGTCGGCTGTGGCGCCGTGGTGGCGAGCGCTGCCGGCGTCCAACCTCGCTGCGCTCCGCCCCCACCCCAACCCTCCCCCGCGCTTCGCACGGGAGAGGGGGCACGACACGCGCTCGGATCGAGTAGCTCGTCATGCAGGCTCGCTCCACCGGCGCGATCGCGGTCGCTCTCGGCATCGTCGCCCTCGGCCTCGTCGTCGGCTACGAGACGACCCAGATCTCACTGTCTCCCGCCTATTCCAAGGTCGGACCCAAGGCCTTCCCGACCATGGTGTCGGTCGGGCTCGTCCTCCTCGGGCTAGGGCTGCTCTGGCAGGCCTGGAGCGGGGCATGGACGGCGGAGGATGAAGGCGAGACCCAGCCGATCGACTGGCGGTCCCTCGGCTGGCTCGGCTTCGGGCTCGTCTTCAACGTCGTGCTGATCGGCGTCCTCGGCTTCATCCTGGCCTCGACTGTGCTCTTCGCCTCGGTCGCCCGCGCCTTCGGCAGCCTGAGGCCGGCGCGCGATCTCGCCGTCGCCTTCGTCTTCTCCGTCGTCTGCTACCTCGGATTCGTCAAAGGCCTCGGCATCAACATGGGCGCGGGCGTCCTCGAGAGGCTGTTCTAGATGGATACGCTCGGCCAGCTTGCCCAGGGCTTCGGCGTCGCGCTGACACCGATGAACATCCTGTGGTCCTTCGTCGGGGTCGTGCTGGGAACGGCGATCGGCGTCCTGCCCGGTCTAGGCCCGGCCCTCACCATCGCACTGCTGCTGCCGCTCACCTACAAGGTCGATGCGACCGGCGTGTTCATCCTGTTCGCC
>SXGU01443069.1_pt1 | contig 11952 bp, 8 predicted proteins | sample 3174531 | NCBI WGS metagenome assembly SXGU01 (sample SAMN11356863, study PRJNA531348) | freshwater metagenome | isolation source: freshwater sample F1-140 | place: China: Fuxian Lake, Yuxi | collected 2017-12-25
GCCGATGCGCCCCCCGCCGAGGCGCCACCGCTGTCCGCCGAGGAGCTCGCGGCGCTGGAGGCCGCGCTCGCCGCCGACGCCACCGTCGTCGCCACCCCACCGCCGCCGCCCGCTCCGACCGGCGCGATCTCGCTCCAGAGCCTCAACCCCGACCTCTCCTTCATCGCCGACGTGGCGTTCGGCTACTTCACCGCCGACGCGCCGCGGATGTCCGGTGGCCACGATCCGCAGGCCAACGGGTTCACGCTGCAGCAGCTCGAGCTGTCGGTGGGCAAGTCGGTCGACCCCTACTTCCGCTTCGACAGCAACCTGGTGTTCAGCTTGTACGGCGTGGAGATCGAGGAGGTGTACGCCACCACGCTCGCGCTCCCGGGCGGGCTGCAGGTTCGCGCCGGGCAGTTCCTCACGCGGTTCGGGCGCATCAACAACACGCACCCGCACGCCTGGGACTTCGTCGACCAGGCCTTCGCCATCGGGCGGGTCTTCGGCGGCGAGGGCAACCGGGGCCTCGGCGTCGAAGCGAGCTGGCTCACGCCGCTCCCGTGGTACGTCGAAGTCGTCGGTTCGGGCACCGGCGCCGCGGGCGAGTCCACGGCGCGCAGCTTCTACGGCGCGGACGACCTCGGGTTCGAAACCCCGGCCGACCTCCAGGGCACCCTGGCGGTCAAGCAGTTCTTCCCGGTGTCCGACGACGTGTCCGTCTTCTGGGGCCTCAGCGCCGCGAGCGGGCCCAATCCGACCGGCCTCGGCAACCGCAGCGAGGTCTATGGCACCGACCTGTACGTGAAGCTCCGCCCCATCAGCCGCGGCGACGCCTACAGCGTGGCGCTCCAGACCGAGTGGCTCTACCGGCGCCGCCAGGTCCCGGGCGACGTCTGGGCCGACGTCACCGGCTACGCGCAGGTCGCGGCGCGCGTGTCGCCGCGGTGGGGCGTGGCCGCACGCTACCAGCTCGGCACCCCCGCGGTGGGGCTCGACGGCGCGGTCGCCGACGACACGCTGGACCCCGAGTGGACCGCCGACCGTCATCGCGGCAGCCTCTCGGCCACCTACTGGCCCACCGAATTCTCCCGCATCCGCATCCAGGGCCACACCGACCTCGCCGGCTGGGAAGACCAGCCCGAGTACGCCGGCTTGTTGGCCTTCGAGTTCAACGTGGGGGCGCACGGCGCCCACGCCTTCTGAGGAGTTCCCATGCGCATTCTCTTCGCCTTCTTCGTGCTCCTCTTTCCGCTGCACGCCCTCGCCGGCCTCAAGGTGGTGGCCACCGTTCCCGACCTCGCCGCCATCGCCAAGGAGGTCGGCGGCGACAAGGTGACCGTCAGCGTGATGGCGCTCCCGACGCAGGATCCCCACTTCGTCGACGCCCGCCCCAACCTCGCGCTCGACCTGAGCCGGGCCGACATGCTCGTGCTCGTGGGCCTCGATCTCGAGATCGGGTGGTTGCCCACGCTGTTGACCGGCGCGCGCAACCCCAAGGTCCAGGTGGGCGGCACCGGCTACGTCGACGCTTCGCAGTTCGCGACGCTGCTCGAGGTGCCCACCCAGAAGATCGACCGCGCGATGGGGGACATCCACCCCGGCGGCAACCCGCACTACCTCCTCGACCCCAAGAACGCCGTGCGCGTGGCCACCGGCCTCGGCGACCGCATGGCCGCGCTGGATCCGGCCAACGCCGCCGCCTACAAGGCCAACGCGGCCGCGTTCGCGACCGCCGTCGACAAGGCCCGCGCGGGTTGGGAGTCGAGCCTCGGCAAGCTCCGGGGCAAGGACATCCTGACCTACCACAAGTCGATGGTGTACCTGGCCACCTGGCTCGGCTTCTCCGTCCCCGCCACGATCGAGCCCAAGCCGGGCATCCCGCCCGCCCCGGCGCACGTCGTGAGCGTGTTGCAGACGGTCCAGCAGCGCAGCATCAAGACCATCCTGCAGGAAGAGTACTACCCGGCGACCACCGCCGAGCTCGTGGCGTCCAAGACCGGGGCGAAGCTGGTCCGCCTGGCCGGCGGCGCCGACTTCGCGAAGGGACAGACGTACAAGGCCCGCATGGACGCACTGGTCAAGGCCATCGCGGAGGCTTCGTGATGGTGTTCGTACTCCTCGGCTGCACCCTCGACGCCGGACGCGGCTTCGGCGAGCTCACGCAGGTGACGCTCGACGCGGACCTCGAGCCCGGCGAAGCGCGCGACCTCGGCGACGGCGCCATCTTGACCAACCTCGCCTACGAGGTCACCCCGACGGTCGCCACGTTGGGGCTCGGGACGGTGTCGCTCCTGGAGCTCCAGGGCGGCGCCGGCGGCGACAGCTTCGACCCGGCCGACCCGCCGGAGGGGTACGGCCTGTGCCACGGCGGGCACTGCCATCGCGACGACGGCGCGCTGGTCGACTACGCAGACGTGGAGGCCGAGCTCGCCGGCGGGGGCGCCAGCTTCGCGGCCGTCGCGACGATCCCGATCGGCCAGGAGGTCGATCTGCTCGGTGGGGCCTCGCTCGAGCTCGTGCCCACCGACCCGGCGCTCCCCGCGGCCGACGTCAGCAAGCTCACGCTCGGCGTGGGCACCCTGCACATCGAGGCCCTGGTGAGCGACGGCATCGACGGCGGCTGGCCGCTGACCGTCGACCTGGCCCTCGACGGCGACCTCGCGGTCGGCTTCGACCTCGCGCTCGACCGGGACCACGATCCGGTGGTCCAGCTCGCCCTGGCGCTGCAGCCCGGCGGCACCCTGCTCGACGACCTCGACTTCGCCGCGCTCGCCGTCGAAGGCGCGGTGCACATCGCCGACGACGCCGACCCCGGCGCCGAGACCCTGGCCGCCGCGTGCCTGGCGGTCGAGCCCACCTTCACCGTCGACCGCCAGCCCTGGAGCAACTGACCCATGCTGATCTTCACCCTGTTCGCCTGCACCACCGCCACCGACACCGCCGAGACCGAGGACCCTGCGGTCCACGCGTGTGAGCACGCCGCCACCTCGGAGGGGTCCATCACCGCCGGAGCGACGATGGACACCACGGCCGGCGCGCTGCCCATCGACGCGGAGCCGTACACCGCGGTGCTCACCGCCGGCGCCCCCGGGTACCTCGCGATCGAGGTCACCGGCGACACGCCCGCGCTCCTGTTCCTCGGCGTCGCCGACGTCGCCGCGAACCTCTACTCGGGCGCCGAAGAGGTGGGCCTCCCCGAGGGCGCACCCAACGAAGCCTGCGCCACCGACATCCCCGAACACTTCGACCTGGACCTGCACACGGCCGGCACCTGGTACCTGGAGCTGGGGCCGGCGGCGATCGACCAGGTGTGGATCTCGCTTGCGTCGGCCGAAGGCCACGCCCACGAGGAGTGACATGGGCGACGTCCGCCTCTCCTGCACCGACCTGGTGGTCGGGTACAACGAAGTCGCGGTGCTCCCCGCGCTGAGCGTCAAGCTCGGCGCGGGCGAGTTCTGGGCCGTCGTCGGCCGCAACGGCTCCGGCAAGACCACGTGGTTCCGCACGATGCTCGGCCTGTTGCCCCCGGTGTCGGGCTCCGTCACCAACACCGGCATCCGCTCGTCCTACGTGCAGCAGCGCATGAGCTTCGACGACCTGTGGCCGGTGAGCGTGCACGAGGTCGTCGCGATGGGGCTCGAGCGCGGCTGGTCGTTTGCCGGCTTCGGCGCGCGCCTTGGCGTCTCGGACGCGCTCCGCGAGGTGGGCGCCGCCGACCTGGAGCACCGCCCCTTCCGTTCGCTCAGCGAAGGCCAGAAGCAGCGGGTGCTCCTCGCGCGCGTCGTCGCTTCCCGGGCCGACGTGGTCTTCCTCGACGAGCCGACCGCCGCGATGGACCCGGTGGCCGAACAGGAGGCCCTGGGCCTCCTCGACCAGGTGCGCAAGTCGCACGGCACCACCGTGGTCGTGGTGAGCCACTACCTCGGGGTCGCACGCGAGTGGGCGGACCGTGTGGTCTTCGTCGATCGTGCCGCCCAGGTCGCGCTGGAGGGCCTGCCCGACGAGGTCTTCGCCCACGAAGCATTCCGCAAACGCTACGGCCTGGTGGCGGGGAGGCAAGATGCCTGAGACGAGCCTCGGTTGGTCGGACTTCATCTCCGGCTGGGAGCTGTTCCGCGACCCGGTGCTGTGCGGCGTGCTCGCCGGCACGGCGCTCGGGCTGCTCGGCGTGTACATCGTCTTACGACGCGTCGTCTTCGTGGCCGCGGTCCTGAGCCAGTCGGCGGGCCTCGGGGTCGCGCTCGCGTTCCTCGCGGGGATGCACCTCGACATGCACGTCGAGCCGATGATCGGCGCGGTGGTGATGTGCCTACTGGCGACGTTGCTCGTGAGCCTGCGCCCGGAGCGCATCCACCTGAGCCGCGAGGCCATCCTCGGCACCGCGTGGGTGGGCGCCAACGCCGCGGCCATCATCGTCGGCGACATGATCAGCGTCGAATCGCACGACATCAGCTCGATCCTCTTCGGGTCGGCCGTCCTGGTGCGCCCGGTCGACCTGTACCTCGTGGCGGGCGCGGCGTGCCTTGCGGTGGCGGCGCACGTCTTCTTGCGACGCGGGCTCGTCTTCACCGCCTTCGACCACGATGTCGCGCAGGTGCAGGGCTTGCCGGTGCGGGTGCTCGACCTCACGGTTTGGCTGGTCGTGGCGCTCACGGTGTCGGTCGCGACGCGCGCGCTGGGGGCCCTCCCCGTCTTCGCGTTCTCCGTACTTCCGGCGTTGGCGGCCTTGTTGTCGCTCCGTAGCCTCACGTGGGCGTTCCCCGCGGCCGCCCTCTTCGGCGCGCTCGCGGGAGGCGCAGGCTACATCCTGGCCTTCTTCCAGTCGTGGCCGGTGGGTCCGTCGCAGGTGGTGGTCGCCCTGCTGCTGGTCGGCGGCGGCCTCGTCGTCCGGCAGATCCGGGACTGAAGCACGGCGGGGGGGCGCACCGCGACCGTCCGGGCCTCGATCGGGGCGGGCGTGCGCCCCGGTCGCGATCGGGTACACTCTCGGGATGTCGCCCAGGTTGGCCCCGATTGCCGTACTCCTGCTCGCGTGCCACACCGGGGCCGACGCGGGCGAAGACTCTGCAATCCTACGGTGCGACTCCGGCAGCGCCGACTGGAGCACGTGGTACGCCGATGCCGACGGCGACACGTTTGGAGACCCAAGTAGCGCACGCGAGGGATGCGCGGCAGGGCTCGGCGAAACGCTCGTCGGCGGGGACTGCGATGACCACGACGCACAGGTGAATCCGGAGGAGGAGGAGGTGTGCGCCAGCGGCATCGACGAGGACTGCGACGGTGTGGACGCGGGCTGCGGTCCCGAGCGGACGGTCGTGCTCGGCGGCCAAAGCGTACGACTGTACGGGTCCGCGGGACGAGGCCTCGGGGCCCACCTGGCGGCCGGGGACCTCGATGGTGACGGCTCGGCGGATGTCGTGGCCACCACGGGCGAGGACGACTTCGCCGCCTGCGGCGGGACGGTCGCATTCGGCGCCCTCTCGGGCGCCGAGAACGTCGACGATGTCGGGGTGCGTCTGACTCCTGAGGATGTGCCATGCACGAGCGCCGCACGCGTGGCGATCGGCGACATGGATGGCGACGGGACACCCGATGTGGCCCTGGGGCGCATGAACGTCGCGGACAAGTACCAGTACGGGTCGGTGTGGGTTGGCTTCGGCCCCTTCGCGCGTTCGGGTGAGAATTCCGGCGAGGCGGTGTACGAGGGTGCGGCCGGCGATGGTTTTGGTCAGACCGTGGATGTCGCCGACGTCACCGGAGATGGTGTTGCCGAACTGCTGACCGCCGCCGGCCGCGCGTGTGACCAAGGTGTCCTCGTGACGCAGAGTGCGCTGGCGGAGGAGTACCCGTTCTGGATCCGGACCAGCTTCATGGACTGCTTCTACGACATGTCCATTGCGGGGGGCGGCGACGTCGACGGCGATGGCCTCGGCGACGTCGTCGGCGCGTTCGGAACGGAGGTGTACCTCATGGCGGGCGGCTCGGTTGGCGAGCTCACCACGGCCGATCTCGCCGGTCACTACCTCGTCGAGGAGGGCGGTCAATCACACGGCGCCGCGCTCGCGCTCGCCGACCTCGACGACGACGGGCTCGCCGACGTGGTGGTCCGCCCCGCGGGGTCCGGGGGGTCGGGCACCTTCGGAGACACGTACGTGGTCTTCGGGCCCGCGAGCGGAGCGACGGACCTCGGGGGCGCGGAGGTGATCGTGCGCGGGAGCGAACGCGGTGACTTCCGGCCCGTCTCGGTGGGCGCGGAGGATGCCGACGGCGACGGCGTGGCGGACCTGCTGCTCGGTGCGGAGCACGACGGGGCGCCGGCCTCGTTGTACCTCGGACCGTTCGCCGCCGGAACCTACGCCAACGGCGCCGACCTGGCGGTAGTGGCGCCCTCCGGCGAAACGGACACCTGGTTGTCGTCCACCGCGATGGCCGACCTCGACGGCGACGGGCTCCGGGACTTCCTCCTCGGCTCTCCCCGTGGTGACGAGGGGGGATCGGATGGCGGCGTGATGTACGTCGTGCCCGTGTGGTAGAGCGGTCGCCCCCCCCTACGGCTCGTGCACGCGGACTTCGAGCGTCCAGGCCCGGGGCGGCCCCTCCACGGGTTCCGCGCCGGCGATCGCCGCACGGGCGCCCTGAGACACCCGGCCGACGACGTTCGTTTCGAGCGTGATGCGCGGCGCGAGGAGCACGTGCACGCGCTCTCGCCACAGCCCCGCGGTGACGGTGGCGATCTCCGCGCTGACCGTCCAGGTGTCGCCGCTCGGTTGGACGCCCAGGGTCACGCGCAGCGGGCGCCCGCCGTCGTCGAGCGTGAACGCGGGCGGGGCGCGCCCTTCGACGTCGTGGAAGGTCAATGCCGCCGACGCGCCGGTGGGGTCAGGAGCATGCGGCAGCTTACCCGACGGGGGGCCGATCAGCCGCGCCGGCGCCGCATCCACAAGATGCCGAAGCCCACCGCGGCCCACGGGGCCGTCGGCACCGTGCTGCAACCGCCGCCACACGAGGAGCCGCCCGTGTCGGCCCCGCCGCCGGTGTCGCCGCCGCAGCCGCCGCAGGAGGAGCCGCTGCCGTAGTCGACCGGGCCGAGCCAGGCGTAGACGCCGAGCCAGTCCTTGTCGGCGCCGGCTTCGCTCACGACGAGCTCGGTGAGGCCGAGGCCGGAGAAGCTCGGCAGCGCGAAGGCGAGGTCGCTGAGCAGGCTACCCGCGACGGTGTCGAGCACCGTCTGGAACAGGCCGCCGAAGCTCTCCACCACGTGCGCGTTCGCCGCTTCGTCGATCTCGTTGTAGCTGACGCTCGGCGTGAAGTTCTCCGGCGCGAGGTCGACCTCGATGGCGAGGTTGCCCGTGGTGCCGTCGAGCGCGAGGTCGGCGCCGGCCTGCCCGTCGAGCTGGACGGCCATGATGCGCGCCGCCCGGCCGTCGAGGCCGGCGTAGAAGTCGAGGTCGAGGTCGTTGATCGCCAGCCCGATGTCGTTGGCGCCGGTGTACGCGACCTCGGGCGGGAGCGTAGGCCGCACCACCAGCTCCAACGGCTGGGACTCGGGGAAGAGCGGCGCGAAGACGTCGCCGGTGAGCGCGTTGAGGATCGAGGTGTCCAGCGGGATGGGGCTGGAGGCCGCATCGAGCGCGTAGCAGAGGAGCCCGCCGCGCCAGAGCGCGTACAGCGCGCTGTTGGCGAAGTCGTCGCCGACCAGGATACCCGCGTGGTAGTCGGCGCCGACGCCGGTGGGGACCTGGTCGGGCTCGGGCAGCTCGGAGTCGGTGCGGAGCGATCCGCCCGGGTCGTACGCCGCGATGCAATCGGCAGGCTCGCCGGAGAAGCTGCCCTCCATCCACAGGCGCATCGACGCAGGCGTGATGTCGACGTTGCTCGGCTGCAACATCAGGTGCACGAGCGCCCCGTTGAGCTCGAGGTCCTGCTCGATGGTGGCGGAGGCGAACGCGTCCTCGATCGCGGACTCGAGCTCGGGGCCCATGCTCGCGATCTGGTCCTGGAGCGTGCTGTCGAGCGCGCCGATGAGCAGGTCGTAGATGGAGAGGCCGACGTAGTTGAGGACCTCCTCGATGCTGCCGATCGTGCACTCGCCCAGGTAGATGTCGCTGCCGCCGTCGAGCTCGTAGGTGACGTCGATCTCGCCCATGGTGGCGTCGAGCGTGCGGTGGCCACTGCCGTCGTCGACCACGGCCAGGCGCATGGTCGTGTGCACGTCGACCGGGAAGGGGTTGACGTAGCCGTAGCAGGTGTCCTCGATGCACTCGAGGCTCGTGTAGAGCGCGAACGGGTCGGACGGCGAATTGAGCGCCACCATCAGGTTCGCCGTGATGTCGAGCACACCCGCGCCGGGCGTGATGTCGGTGCTGGTGACCGTGAGCTCGGCCGAGCCGTTGGTGAGCGAGTACTCGTACCCCCCGAGCCAACACTGATCGAGCACGCCCGCGTAGCCGTCGCTGGTGTCCGGAATCTCGATGGCGGCGGGGAGCAGGCTCGGCACCAGCTCGGCGACCGCGTCGAACCCCTCGGCCGTGATGTCGACCGACACGCCGGGGTTGATCACCTCGCCGGGGGGCCAGGTGGCGGCGGAGGCGGAGAGGACGAGAAGCAGGTGCACGACGACCCCAAGGGCAGGCGCACAATAGCGGACCGCCCCCCCCTCCGGCAACCCCCGCGGAACCCGTGCCCGCGTGCGCGGTCGGTCATGCTACGTGAAGGAGGCCCCGGAGCATCGTGACGCCGCTCTCCCTGTCGCTCCTGGTCATCCACTCCGCGCTCGCGGGCGTGTACGATCCGCTCCTCGTCCCGTTCACCGCCACGCCGGACGAGCTGCGCGCGGCCGCCGAGACCGTGGCCGCCCTGCCGTGGGAGCCGCCGGAGGCCCCGCGGAAGGCCAAGGCCGACGCGGCCGGGCCACGCAAAGAAAAACCACGCACAACCGATGACAAGCCCCCCGTCGTCGAGGTGATGCAGACGGTCACGGTCCGCTTCGACGACGCCGGCCTGACCACGACGACCCGCCACGACGTGTGGCGCATCGAACGCGACGACACCGCGCTGCGCACCGACACGACCTACTGGGACCCGTGGCGCGAAGGCAGGCCCGAGGTCGACCTCCGCGTGGTCGGCGCCGACGGGAAGGAGCGGCGCCTGGACCCGAGCACGCTGGTGGAGCAGTCCGCCGCCACCGGCGGGGGCGAGATGTACGTCGACACCCGCAAGCTCATCGCACCCCTCCCCGGCGCGCGGCGTGGGGCCGTCGTCGAGCAGGTCGAGACCGTGCGGCAGGTGCGGCCGTTCCTCGAGGGGGGACAGAGCGGGCACATCCCGGTGTCCATCAGCCGGGTGGGCCGCGTCGAGGTCGTCCTGGACGCGCCGATCGGCCTGCCACTCCACTGGGACGCGCGGGCCGTCGGCCCCGCCAAGGAGACACGCAAGGCCGGCCGACGCCAGGTTCGCTGGGTGGTCGAGTCGCCGGAGCTGTTGCGGGTCCCGCCCGATCTCGCCCCCCGCGACGCGTACCTGCTGCGGTACGTCGCGTGGTCGACCGCGCCCGACTGGGGCTCGGTGGCCCGCGCCTACGCCACGATCGTCGACGAGCTGGCGGTGCTCCCGCCCGAGGCCGTCGAGGCGGCGAAGGCCGCTCGGGCGCGCGAAGCCGACGATCGCCGCGCCGCCACGGCGATGGCCTTGTGGATCAACGAGCGGGCCCGCTACGTGGCGGTCGAGCTCGGGGCGGCAGCGGTCGTGCCCCGCACCCCGCGGGAGGTGCTGGCGCGCGGCTACGGCGACTGCAAGGACAAGGCGACCTTCCTCGTGGCGATGTTGCGCGCGGTGGGAATCGCGGCCGACGTGGCGCTGTTGCGCGCCGGGTGGGGCCCCGACGTGGACCCCGACCTCCCGGGGCCGAACCTCTTCAACCACGCCATCACCGTGTTCGGCGCGGGCCCGGAGCGCACGTGGGTCGACCCGACGCACCCCGAGCTCCCCGCCGGGTTGTTGCCCGACTCCGACGCCGACCACCTGGCGCTCGTCGCCTCCCCCTCGACCACGTCGTTGGTGCGCACGCCGGCCGCGCGCCCGGTGCACCTGCGGATCGACAAGCGCATCGTCGCGCACGACTACGGGCGGGTCGACCTGGTCCAGGAGCTGCAGTTCCGCCCCGAGAGCGCGGCGGAGCTGCGCGAGCAGGCGCGCGCCGACGGCGTCCAGGCCCTCGTCGACGCGTCCACCGATGCCCTGTTGGGCGACGACCGCGCCCGCTCCGTCGAGGTGGAGTACGACCTGGACCTCGCCGACCTGGACCGCGACGTGCGCGAGATGGTGCGCGTCGGGGGCAGCGCCGACCACTTCGTGAGTCCGGGCAACCTCACGCTGAAGGTGGGCCCCGGCTTCTCCATGAACGCGCTCCCGACGACGTGGCAGCTCGGGCTCTACAGCGACGAGCACGTGCGCACCTTCCCGATCGAGATGCGCGCCATCGTGCAGGACGCGAGCCTGCAGGTGGAAGCGCCGCGAGGGTACACGGCCGAGGAGCTCCCGGCGCCGGTGTCGGTGACCTGGCCGGGGGGCGGCTTCACGTGGCGCTGGACGCGCACCGCGGAAGGCGCCGTGCGCAGCGAGTCGCACATCGAGGTGCCGCGACACGTCGCCCTCGCCGACGTGGAGACGTTCGTGGCCCAGGCCGCCGCAGCGCGGAAGGCGTCCGAGGCGCAGCTCCGCTTCCTCAACGACGCGCGGCGCGCGGAGGAGGCGGGCCAGACGAGCCGCGCCCTGCACCTGTGGCGGGCCGCGGCGGGCGCCCCCGACGCCCTGGTGGCCGACCGGGTGGGACACGCCGAAGCCCTCCTCGCAGCGGGCTACGCCGAACGGGCGGCCGCGGCGCTCGCGGCGCTGGGCGTCAGCTCGCCCGACACCGAGCACCTGCCGGTGACGCTCGGGTGGGACGCCGCGAGCCAGGCGCCCTTCGGCTACGGACTGGCCCGGCAGTTCGCACCGACCCCCCTGGTGGAGCGCACCCGCACCCTGCTCCAGGCCAAGGAGGCCGCGGGCGACGACGACGGCGCCCACTTCTACCGCGGCCTGCTCGCCCGCATGACGTTGTACGACCCCGACGGCGTGTACGGGCGCGGCGACGTCGAGGCGGCGCTCGCGCTCCAGGAGGGGGGCACCCACGCCCTGCGGAGCCCGCTGGGCCACCTGCTCCGGGTGGGGGACGCCGCGCGCGTGAGAGAGCTCACCGCGGGGAGCCGCGACGACGCGATGGTCCGCTACCGGGTGGCCGCGGCGGTGGTGGCCGAGGGCCTGGAGGCGGGCAAGAAAGAAGCCAACGCCGCCGCGCGCGAAGGCGCCCACGAGCGGCTCCTCCTCGGCCAGGCCATCGAGGTTGCCGCCGCGGCCCGCCAATGGGACGCGGCGCGCCTCCTGGCGTCGGTCGTGCCCGACAGCGAGGAGGCCCGCTCCCTGGGCGCCGACACCCGACGGTGGACCGAGTACGACCTCGACGAAGACACCGCGGTCGCCGCGTTCCGTCGTTTCCTGCGCGCCCAGGGCGATCCCGCGTTCGCCGCCGACCTGCGCGGGAAGGCCATCACCACCACGTTGGACCCCGAAACGGTCTACCCGTGGTCGGAGGCCGGGCGCACGTCGGTCGACTACCTCCTGGACCGGGCGATGAGCCCGCGGAGCCTCCTCGTCGACGGCGACGCCGCCGGCGGGTACCGCGTGCGGGTCGAGCCGATGTGGACCGCGGCCAAGTTCCGCTACTACGTGGTGCGCGAGAAGGGCGCACTCCGGGTGCGCGCGCAGGGCGGCCAGTGGGGGGAGCTCGGCGAAGAGGCCGGGGCCCGCCTCGATGGCGGGCGGCTCGCCGACGCCCAGCGGTGGCTGGACTGGGCGCTCTTCGACACCGAGCGCCCCGCGCCGGCCGAGTGGGCGGGCTTGTGGACCGCCGACGGCGACCGCAGCGCCGAC
>SXGU01061200.1_pt1 | contig 11949 bp, 11 predicted proteins | sample 3174531 | NCBI WGS metagenome assembly SXGU01 (sample SAMN11356863, study PRJNA531348) | freshwater metagenome | isolation source: freshwater sample F1-140 | place: China: Fuxian Lake, Yuxi | collected 2017-12-25
ATTCAAACCCAGCACGCCGATTTTGGCACCCGGAAAAAACGATAAGGAAATGTCTTTAAGAATATGTTTTTTGGGCGGTACGATTTTGCCAACCCGATGCATGGAGAAAATATATTGCGCCATTGTTTTTCTGTCTAAGAAAAGAAAATGGCATTATACCGTGCTACCGTAAATAGCAAGTTGGCATTTTTCGATATCGATCCTGGAGGACGGTTTGATTTGTAAGCAGCTCCGGATTCAACAGTCGGTCGAAAATATCGATATCCATTGCCATACCTCAAGCGAGAACAACCCATGTATCGTCAGTATCGATACCCAGGATTTTCAACCGGGCCAATCAATTGGCAGCTTTTACAGTTTAGGCTTGCATCCCTGGTTCATCAATCGACAAGACGTTGAACGTGCCCTCGAAAAAATAGTGTTATCCATGAACGATCCCAAGCTGTTGGCGATCGGCGAATGTGGTTTGGACAAAATAGGGCAGACAGGATTTGCAATCTCGTACGTAACGTTTGCAAAATAGGAAACGGTTTAAGGTGTTGGGGCTCGGGGTTAAGATGTTAAGGAAGGCTTTATACCCTGTCTTCCAGAAATCAAACTATGTTTTATCAAAAGCTTTTCTAAGCTGTTTTGGATTGCGTCTGCAATCAAGCATACGAAAAACGATGGCATTTCCATCAGCTATTTTGTAGTACACAGCATAAGGAAAATGTTTGGCTAGAAGGCGGTGAAAACCAAAATGGACTGAATGAATGCCGGCATAAAGCGCTAAAGAATCAATGTCAGCAAAAAGACTGTCGAAAAAATAATCACCTATACCTGCTTCTTGGCGGTCATAAAATTTCCTCCCAACTGCAAGATCTTGCATAGCTGAGCGTAGGATTTGGATTTTCATTCAAACTGCGTGCGTAAGGCTTTTTTGGCTTGTTGCCAATCCAGGATTTCAATATTTCCGGCCATAAAATCTGCATCAGTGGTTTTGAGTTCGGTTTCATGCCACGATAAAGAAGGGAGGCTATTTTCGTCATTCACTAAATCCGCCCAAAGCGCTTCAATAATTTTAAGCTTTTCGATAGCGGGTAACTGATGAAGTTCGCTTATAGTCATAGTAAAAGGTACTCTTCGGATGGTCTGTATAATGGTTCGAACTTAACCTAACTCAACCGGCAGTGCTAGTCAATGAACCTGTTTAAACAGTGCTCTATTTGGAATACCGAAGGTAAGTTAAATGAAGCTCTTTTCCGGTTCGTTAATACGCTATATGATCATCCTTTTAATTCCAGAATGATCAAAAAACTGATTTTTCGGGAGCATGAGCCTGACTGGAACATCGGTTTATCAGACCAGGTCACTGATCAGTTCATACCATGCAAACCGCTTCCAGCTTCATTAATATACATAGTCATATTCCTTCCGTCGTGGGAGTAAGCATACGCAATGTTGATACACGGGACTTCAGTTCCGGAAGTGCAATCAGCGGTTTTTACAGTTTGGGCCTGCATCCCTGGTTTATCGAGCAACAGGATGTTGGTCAGGCAATGGGTAAAATAGCTGCGGTATTAGCTGATTCCAATTTGCTGGCAATTGGCGAATGTGGACTGGACAAATTGCAATCCATGTCTTTACTTAAGCAAATCGAGGTTTTTGAACAACAGATTCAACTGGCAGAGCGATGTCAAAAACCCTTGATCATCCATTGTGTGCGTGCTTTTAATGAATTGCTGCAACTAAAGAAATCCAGCCTTGCTGATATCGCTTGGGTCATACATGGCTTTAATAGCAAGCCCGCTGTAGCCGAATCTTTATTAAAACAAGGCTTTTACCTATCCATGGGCAAAGCCTTGTTAAACCCGCAAAGCAACGCCGCAAAAACCCTGCAAATCATGCCACTGCAGCAGCTATTTCTGGAAACCGATGCGGCGGAAGATATATTGATTAGCGATATTTATGCGGCAGCGGCTAAAATTGTCGGTCTATCCATCGAAAACCTGCAACAACAGATATTTCACAATTTTAAACGAGTGTTTTTGCATGACTGATTTAAGCTGGCTATCCCGTACCGAGTTGCTGATTGGCAAGCCCAAACTCGACCGATTACAAAATGCCCATGTACTGGTGGTGGGGATGGGCGGTGTCGGATCGTTTGCGGCCGAATTTATTTGCCGGGCCGGGGTAGGGGAGATGACTATCGTTGACGGCGACGTGGTCGATCCCAGTAACCGCAACCGCCAATTACCGGCTTTGTCGACGACCCACGGGCTATCCAAAGCCGATGTGATGGGCGAGCGTTTGCTGGCCATCAATCCGGATTTAAAACTGCATATCAAGCATGAATTCATTACCCCGGATACTGCCGCCGAATTATTAACCGTGCATTATGATTACGTTGTCGATGCCATTGATAGCCTGACGCCGAAAATTCACCTGATCCGTGCGGCTAAAGCCAGCAAGATGAAAATCATCAGCTCGATGGGCGCAGGTGGCAAGCTGGACCCCACCCATTTGAAAGTGGTGGATATTTCCAAAACCTATAATTGCCCGTTTGCCCAATTCATTCGGATTCGGTTGCGCAAACACGGCATACATCGTGGCGTCAAAGTGGTGTTTTCGCCGGAAGTGGTGAATAAGGATTCCTTGATGTTTACCGATGGCAGCAACTATAAAAAATCGGCTTACGGTACGATTTCTTATTTACCCGCAGCGTTTGGTGGGGTTTGTGCGTCGGTGGTGATCCGTAATCTGATTCATGATCCTGCGCATGCTGAACATCAGGATGAACATCATGATTAAACCTAAATCCGGCACTTCCGACTCCAGTTTGCTGGTGATGGGCAAAAGCAGTCGCTTGCAGGAAATGCGTAACAAAAGCCTGAATCAGACAGCACCTGCCAAAGCATTGCACCAGCCACAAATCAAACCGCAAAGCAGCGAACTATCCATTGCTCAGCAGATTATCGATCAGCATTTAAGCGCCATTTTGGCCGGTTTGCCGGGCGGAAAGCAGCGTAGCTTGTTCAAAATCCGTTATGGCATGGAACTGGAACACGTCAAGCAATTGCCCATCAGGCAGATCATTCGGTTGTTAAAAATCGAGGATCCGCAGTTGACTCAAGCGCGCGGGGAAATGAAGCGCATCCTGGAACTGACTTATAATGGCCAACCTCCACAATAACTCTGCTTAAGCATGTCCGTAGCCAATTCCAATACCCAGCCGATTACCTACACCCTGGAGCCTAATCGGGATTATCGTGATCAAAACCCGATGGATGATCAGCAAGCTCTTAAAGCCGATGCAACCAAGCATTACGATGAATGTTATCGGGATTATCTATTTGCTTGGTGCAATAGCGACAACCTGGCTTTGCATTACGGCTATTGGGACGAAGCCAAGCCGTACCAACAACACCAAGCCTTGCTGAACAAAAACCAGGTGTTGTATGAAAAAGCCGGTATCCAGGCTGACGATAAGGTTCTGGATGCGGGGTGCGGCATTGGTGGCAGCAGTATCTGGATGGCCAAACAGCATGGCAACCAGGTGACCGGCATCACCATTAGCGCCAAACAAGCCGAATATGCCCGGCAACATGCGCGTCGGCATGGGGTTTCGGAACGCGTCAATTTTGAAGTGGCGGATTTTTGCCAGATGCCATTTGCCGATCAAAGTTTTGATGCGGTTTGGGCGCTGGAAAGTTCTTGTCATGCTCTGAATAAGGCTGATTTTTTAAGTGAAGCCTGGCGAGTGCTAAAGCCCGGTGGTCGCTTGGTGGTGTGCGATGGCTTTTTGTTACAACGCGAATTTAATGCCAATCAATGGCAAGCGGTGGTGACTTGTTTAAACGGATGGGCTGTGCCGAATTTATGCGCCAGAGATGAGTTCGATCAATTGCTGCAACAACAAGGTTTTGCTGGTATTCAATGCCATGATATTACCGCCCAGACCATGGCCTCGGCGGATTACATGTACAAAGTCGCCAAGCGTTTGCAACCGGTGCAAAAAATCAGCCAGTGGCTGGGGTTACGCACCCAGGCCCAAACTGCCAATTACTTGGTCGGCTTGGCCCAGCATCAATTATTCACTGAAAAACTGACTGAGTACCTGATATTCACAGCCAGCAAGCCAAACCAAATTTAAGCACAATTTGCCCTGGTTTTGCGCGGCCCCCGATAATCGGGGGCAAGCTGCTTAAATGGGGTAGTTAAACCAAAACCCGCTCAATCCCGCCGTTCGACGCCTGTTTGATATAGTTTTTCATCCAGTCCTGGCCCAATACATGCCGGGCGATTTCTACGACGATGTAATCTACTTCCAACTGATCCACTTCACCTTGATAGCGTTGTAAACCTTGCATGCAGGAAGGGCAGGAAGTCAGCATTTTGATGGGGCCGCTATTGCCTGCCGCTTGTAGTTTGGCCGCATCTTCCCGCAATTCCACCGCTTTACGGTATCGCACCTGTGTTGAAATATCCGGACGCGCCACAGCCAAGGTGCCGGATTCACCGCAGCAGCGCTCGGATTTATTGACACTGCCGCCGATCAGCGCATTCACGGTTTTCATCGGATCCTGCAACTTCATCGGCGTATGGCAGGGGTCGTGATACAGATATTGCTGACCGCTGACGCCTTCCAGTTTGACGCCTTTTTCGAGGAGATATTCGTGGATGTCAATCAATCGGCAACCGGGAAATATCTTGTCGAATTCATAATCCAGCAACTGATCCAGACAGGTGCCGCAGCTGACCACCACGGTTTTGATGTCCAGATAGTTCAGGGTGTTGGCCACCCGATGAAACAACACCCGGTTGTCGGTGGTGATTTCCTGAGCCTTGTCGCTTTGACCGGCGGCCCGCTGTGGGAAACCGCAGCATAAATAGCCCGGAGGCAATACGGTTTGCACGCCAATTTCGTACAACATGGCCTGAGTTGCCAGACCTACCTGAGAAAACAGTCGCTCTGATCCGCAGCCCGGGAAATAAAACACAGCCTCGGAATCGGTTTGGGTTTTGCTGCGGTCGCGAATAATCGGCACGATCTGGTCGCTCTCAATATCCAGTAAAGCACGGGCCGTTTTGCTGGGCAATTTGCCCGGCATCTTGCGATTAGTGAAATGCACCACGTACTCGCGCATCTCCGGTTTGCCGGTAGATGAGGGCGGATGTGCCAGTTGTGTGCGTCCCCACGGTCGCAGAAAAACGCTACCCAGCCGTTGAGCTTTATAAGACCATTCAATCAGCAACTTACGCATTAATTTGACACTGCTGGGGCGATTGGTGGACAGAAAAGCGATGGCTGCCGTTTTGACCGGATTGAAACTTTGCTTGCCCATTTTGCGCAGCAGATTGCGCATGTTCATCGACACGTTACCGAAATCGATGTCTACCGGGCAAGGGTTGTAACATTTATGGCAAACCGTGCAGTGATCCGCCACGTCTTCAAACTCTTTCCAGTGCGTAATGGAAATGCCGCGGCGGGTTTGTTCCTCGTATAAAAAGGCCTCGATCAGCAATGAGGTGGCGAGGATTTTATTCCGTGGCGAATACAATAAATTGGCGCTGGGCACGTGGGTTGAACAGACCGGCTTGCATTTGCCGCAACGCAAACAGTCCTTCACGGAATCAGAGATGGCGCCAATATCGCTTTGTTGCATGATCAGCGATTCATAGCCCATCAAACTAAAAGACGTGGTGTAGGCGGCATTCAGATCAGAACCCGGCATCAGCTTGCCGCGGTTGAAATGGCCTTCCGGATCGACCTGCTGTTTGTAAGCATGAAAACCGGCCAGTTCTTCCGGGCTTAAAAACTCGTATTTGGTGATGCCTATGCCATGCTCCCCGGAAATCACGCCGCCCAAAGAGCGGGCCAGCGTCATGATGCGAGCTACGGCGGCATTGGCTTCCTGCAACATTTCGTAGTGATCGGAATTCACCGGTAAGTTGGTGTGCACATTGCCGTCACCGGCATGCATATGCAGCGCCACAAAAACTCGGCCACGCAAAATGTCTTTATGCACGGCCTCGATACGTTCGATGACCGGACGAAAACTGTCGCCTTCGAAAATTTCCTTTAAGCGCGGCAATAATTCCAGTTTCCAGGAGGCGCGGATGGAATGATCTTGCAGTCGATGGAATAAGCTGGGTTGATCGGCGCGATTGTTTAATGCTCCAGCGATTATGCCGTGCTGAGGAAACAAGGCTTCCGCTTGAGCCAAAGGCAAATCCAGGTTGTCGTACAGCCATTGCCAACGTTCACGCACTTCGCAGATAACGTCTTGGGCTTGTTTGCGTCTGTCCCAGATTAACTCGTCTTTATTGTTATCACCTTCGAAAAAGCGTACCGGCAAATCGCCTGCCAGAAAATCATCCAATGCCTGACACAATCTGAGTTTGTTACGCAAGGATAATTCGATATTGATGCGTTCGATACCGTCGCAATAATCGCCCATGCGCGGCAATGGAATCACCACGTCTTCATTGATTTTAAAGGCGTTGGTGTGTTTGGCGATGGCCGCGGTACGCGCTCTGTCCAGCCAGAAGCGTTTGCGGGTTTCCGGGCTGACGGCGATAAAACCTTCGGCGCCGCGAGCATTGCACAGCCTGACGACCTCGGAAGCTGCCAAAGCCACTTGGGTGTCGTCGTCGCCGACAATGTCGCCGATCAACACCATTTTGGGGCGACCATGCTGTTTGGCTTTGCTGGCGTATCCCACGGCTTTCACATAGCGATCATCCAGATGCTCCAGACCGGCCAGCATGACCCGGTTGGGGCCGGTTTTAGGCAGACTGGCCAGATAATCACGGATTTCCACGATGGCAGGCACGGCCTCGCGCACCTGGCCATAAAATTCCAGGCAGAAGGTGCGAGTGTGCGGCGGCATTTTGTGCAGAATCCAGCGCGCGGAAGTAATAATCCCATCGCAGCCTTCTTTTTGAATGCCGGGCAAGCCGCCGAGAAATTTATCGGTGACATCTTTGCCGAGTTCGCCTTTGCGAAATAATGAACCGGGTAAGACGAGTTGCTGTTCTGAAAGCAGAGTTTGGGTTTTGGCAGCGAAAGTTCTGACGTTGAACGTCACCTGTGCCTGATCATGGATTTTGCCGAGATTGTGATTGTAGCGTTCGACTTCCAGCCAGTTGCCGTCGGGCATTACCATGCGCCAGGATAATAAATTATCGAGTGCGGTGCCCCACAGCACGGCTTTTTTACCGCCAGCATTCATGGCCACATTGCCGCCTATGCAGGAAGCATCCGCAGAGGTTGGGTCGCAGGCAAACACCAAACCGGCGTTATCGGCTGCATCCATCACCCGTCGCGTGACGACACCGGCACCGGTAAAAATCGTCGCATAGTTTTCAGTCACGCCAGGCAGCACGCTGTCGGGTTCGATCCGGCCAATTTCAATCAGTTTTTCGGTATTGATGACAGCAGAATAGGGCGTTAACTGCACTGCGCCGCCGGTGTAACCGGTACCGCCGCCGCGCGGGATGATGGTCAGGCCCAGTTTGATGCAGTCACGCACCATGTGACTGACTTCCTGCTCGCTGTTGGGATACAGCACCACAAAAGGATATTCGACCCGCCAATCGGTGGCGTCGGTGACATGTGACACGCGGGCAAAACCATCGAAGCGGATGTTATCCTTGCGAGTGTGTTTGGACAACAAAGCCAAAGCTTTGCGGCGCGTCTCCCGGGTGCGATCGAAATGCGCTTCAAAGGCATTAACGGCCTGATCAGCCGCGTCGATCAACAATCCGACACGGCGGGCCCGGTTCGGAAACTCGGCTTCGTGTTCGGCATGGCGCTTCTGCATTTGTTTGAGCCTATGCCGCAACGCGTCCAGCAGTGCTTGACGGCGCTGGCGATTGTCCAGCAGATCGTCTTCCAGATACGGGTTGCGTTGCACCGCCCAAATATCGCCCAACACTTCAAACAACATTCGCGCCGAGCGACCGGTGATGCGTTCGCTGCGTAACGATTCCAGTATCCGCCAGTTGTCTTCGCCTAACAGGCGAATGACGATTTCCCGGTCGGAAAATGACGTGTAGTTATAAGGAATTTCACGGAGCCTGGCTGGCGCCGCATCGGAAAACAAGGGAGCAAATTCGGAATCCACTGACATCCTGAGTAATGGCGTGGTTAAAAGATGATCTATTGTATCATTCGCCGATAGCCGGAAATACCTCAAACAATTGGTTGAAATGCTTTAAAGGGCAAGTCTAGTGACAGTTTGCAAGTTCAATAGCTTTCAGGTTGTCGACCGCCAGCGCCGGTATAGCAGGTAGACGACGAAACCGGTCTGGATTGAAGCAAATATCAGGGCTGTCAACGATGAGTCTGCCCACAATGGAAAAAATAAAGCCGCCAAGCCGCTTTGACCTATCAAGTTGAAAAGGCCGGGAATGATTCCATAAAGCAAAACCCCTACCAATAAGGTCATGCTCATGGCGCGTTGCGGGTTTTTGCCGTAGCTGTAGTAAAGATAGGTTGCGCAATCGCGTAGCAAAATCAACACCATCGCCAGCGGGTAAAAATGCATCAGATTGCTGAAACCACGAAACGCAGCATGTTCGGAAAAACTCAAAACCAATGCTGCGGGGATGGTCAAAACAAAACTCAGCCACCAGATGGGCATTTCTTCACAGCCTCTGCGCCATTGGCCCTGCATAAAATAGCTCAATAATCGCTTGATCCGCATGGTGTCGTGACGTTCGACCAATAGCCCCGCATAAGTCAAAATAGCGCAAGTGATAAATGTGGCTAAAGAAAAAGAAAATGATGAGCTGGGGATGAGGCCGCCCAGGTAGATGATTAAAAACAGATTGAATCCCAGCCAGGCCAAGGGTGTCGTGCGAATGCCCAATTCCTGAGTCATCAAACGGTAATTGCCGATGCTGCACCAGAATAGCGCCAAAACCAGGCTGATTTGCAAAAAAATCTGCTGATCGATGTTGATGTCATACCAAGTGGTGATCTGCTGTGAGTTTAGCTGGCTAATAGGGTCGGCCAGATTGGCGATATTCGTCAACCAGGGCCAACAAAACAAAAAAATCAGCACGGCCAAAACCAAGATTGAACTGCTTTTACTTTGCCCGCGCTGCACTGCGAGCAGGCCCAACAACAGGCTGCCGCTTTGGCCTAACAGCGCGATACAGAGGCAATAAAAAATCAGTAGTGGTAGGTTAGTAGGGTGATTGATTGCCAGACTATACATCAAGAGGCATAACAATCCGCCATACCAAACCATGATGGTGCTGCCAAACAGTTTGCCCCAGCACATTTCCCAGGCACCCAGAGCCGACAGACGTTGCGTGTCCCAGGTATTTTCCCGATATTCTTCGATAATGCTGTCCATGCATTGTCTGGCGCCCCACAGCAAGGTGATCAGCATAAATAGCGTCAAGGCAGTTTGGGCGGTGGATGCGCCGAGGGTGTAACCATCCAGAAAATAGCAAAAGCTGAATATGATGCCTAGTACCGCAGGCGCGCCGATCATACGGGCTGGCGAGTATTCCAGATAAAGCTGACGTTGAAATTCCGGATTTAGGTTCATGATGATTGTTTGATGGTTTGTAAATAAGCATCTTGTAAATGACTGGCGTCGGGGGCAAATTCGCAGATCGGTAAATCCAGTGCCAGCAGTGATTTTAAAACCGCGTGCTGTTGTTGAGCGTCGTCTGGAATTTGCAGTAATGCCAAAGTATTGTGTTCGATTTTAATCACAGTGATGTTGGCCAGTTGTTGTAAAACACTCGTAAGGTTATTTACAGGATTGGCCAATAGTAGCTTGAAGGGTTTGTTTTGTGTGGCGCTCTTGATGCCAACCTGTTCCATAATACGGCCTTGCCGCAACACCAGCATGTCAGTGCTGTAGGCTTCGAGTTCAGCCAAAATGTGTGACGAAACCAATAGCGTCATGCCGAAACGCTGTAAGTCCAGAAACAACTCGGCCAGTTCGTGACGGGCTTCAGGATCGAGTCCTGAGGCCGGTTCATCCAGCAATAACAAGCGTGGTTTGTGGATAATGGCTTGGGCAATCGCTACGCGTTGACGCAAGCCTCGGGATAACTCGCCTGGGCGCATTTGCAATCGATCGTTGATCTGTAAGCGCCGACTGACTTCATCGATGGCTGCTTCGCAATCGGTATCGGCAATCCCTTGGGCGCGAGCGACAAAATGCAGGCATTGTTTGACGGTTAAGCGTTGATAAAGCCCGAAAAAATCGGATAAATAGCCGAGATTGCGGTGCGATTCGCGTGGATGCTCCAGCACATCGATGCCAGCGATATGAATGCTGCCGCTGACGGGTTGCTCCAGAGCCGCCATGCAGCGCAGCAAGGTGGTTTTTCCAGCACCATTAGGGCCAACCAAAGCGGTAATGCTGCCTGGCTTGATGTGGAAGGAAACATCATCCAAAGCTCTGAGGCCAGGGTATTCGAAAATCAGATGGTTGACAAAGATCATGGGCTTATTAATTGAATGGTTTCCGGGTATTGTAGCCAACAATACGTTGTTACTGTAATCATGCACCAGAGCAACACGGATTTGACCGGTTTTGGTGCGGCTGCATGCTTTAGGTTTGCATCATAGCTGCAAGTCATTGAATTATGTATCGATGTGATAGGTACAGTTTTTGCTGGAAACGTTGAACAGAATAGTCGAATAGCGGTTTATAGCCGTGTCTCAGGCTGCCTGAGGAACAGGAAACTGTTATCATTTAATTTTTTGAAAAACACCCGGGAGAGAGTGAATGCATAACGTCACGTTAATTAAAGGTGATGGTATTGGTCCTTCGATAATGGATGCTGCAGTGGCGGTGATTAACGCCTCCGGCGCAAAAATCAACTGGCAGGAAGCGGATGCCGGCATGTCGGCTTATGAGAAAACCGGCAATCCTCTACCGGATGCCACCATGCAATCGATAGACGAAACCCGCGTGGCTTTTAAAGGCCCGTTGACGACCATGGTGGGCGAAGGGTTTAGAAGTATCAATGTTGAGTTGCGCAAAAAATACGATCTTTACGCCAACGTACGTCCGGCGAAAAACTGGCCTGGCGTCAAAACCCGTTTCGATAATGTCGATATCGTCGTAGTACGCGAAAACACCCAGGGTTTATATGTCGGTCTGGAACATTATCTGACCCCGAAAAAAGACATAGCCGAGAGCTTGGCGGTGGTCACCAAGGACAGTTCCGAGCGTATCGTGGAATATGCGTTTAAATACGCCATCGATAACGGGCGTAAAAAGGTGACGGTCTGCCACAAGGCCAATATTCTTAAATTTACCCAAGGTTTGTTTTTGAACACGGCTCGGGAAGTGGCGGCTAAATATCCGCAGATCGAATTCGACGAAAAAATCATCGATGCCGCTTGTATGCATATGGTGATGAAACCTGAGCAATACGATGTGGTCGTCACTACCAATATGTTTGGCGATATTTTGTCGGATTTGACGGCAGGTTTGGTGGGCGGTTTGGGTTTGATACCCGGTGCCAATATCGGCAGCGATGCGGCTTTATTTGAAGCGGTACACGGCAGTGCGCCGGATATTGCGGGTAAAAACATCGCCAACCCAACGGCGGTGATGATGGCTGGGGTGATGATGTTGAATCATTTAGGTGAGCATGAGGCCGCCAATCGTATGCAAAAAGCCATCGAAAAAGTGGTCAACGAAGGTGTGTATGTAACGCCCGACTTGAATCCGAACAGTCATTATGGCACCAAGGAAATGGGACAGGCGATTGTGGATGCGATGAAGTAATTTTGTTGGAGGCGGCGGTTATGAGTGCACAACCCAAGTTCGATAAATCCTGGATTTCCATAGAGGATTATCTAGCTGGTGAAATGATCAGCGAGATTAAGCATGAGTATATTGATGGGCAAGTGTTTGCCATGACCGGTGCCAGCCTCAATCATGACCGCATTGCTGGCAATGTATTTGGCGAATTGCGTAATCA
>SXGU01246870.1_pt1 | contig 11948 bp, 12 predicted proteins | sample 3174531 | NCBI WGS metagenome assembly SXGU01 (sample SAMN11356863, study PRJNA531348) | freshwater metagenome | isolation source: freshwater sample F1-140 | place: China: Fuxian Lake, Yuxi | collected 2017-12-25
GATGATCGGGATGAACGAGCCGGCGTGAAACAAGGGCGATCGTGCGGCCCACCAGGCGGTTGAAGAGCGTCGACTTCCCCACATTGGGGCGTCCCAGGATAGCGACGGTAAAGCTCATTGCGCCGTGCTGGAGTCTTGGTCGATGGGGGCCGGGTCTTGACCTGCCGCCGTGTCGACGCAATTCAGGTCGTCAGGATTGCAGGCGCTCTCCTTGCTCTCGCCCGTCACCACCGGATCGCGCGCCGTCTGCGCGTCCGGCGGCAGGATCTCCTCGCGGGTGCCGGGCAATATGCTGTCGTCGCGCTGGCCGGTGAACTTCTTCACCGCGCCACACCCCATCAAGGGCGCCGCGAGGGCCGCCACCAGCAGGAAGGTCGTGAGTTTTTTCATGGCACGTTACTTCTGCAACAAGGGCGTTAGGAGCTGGATCATCACTTGCGCCCGCTGGCGCATGTCCTGTGGCGTTTCGGGATCGGCGAAATTGGCGTTCATGTAACGGTCGGCCATCGAATAGTCGCCAGTGCGGTAGGCCGCCAGCCCGAAAATCTCCCGCGCCGCTTGGCGCCAGACCTGGCCCTCCCTGTCGAAGCTGCCCAGCCGGGAAATCAGCTCGTCCGGCTTGAGGCTGTCGGCAAGCAGGTAGCCTGCGCGGATGCGCGCGAGGTCGCGCAAGCTCGCATCCACCGCGGCATCGGCGGCTACCGCGTCAAAAGCTGCCACCGCCTCCTTGGCTTTGCCCTGCTCGGCCAGCACGCTGGCCTGCTGCAATTGCCCGAGCTGCTTGAATCCCGGATGCTTGATCGCCGCCAGCGCCTTCAGGGCGTCTTCGTATTTTCCGTCGGCGGCGCGCTTGACGGCATCGAAATAGACCACCGCCGCCGCTTCCGACTGCTTGACCTGATAATATTGGTAGCCCTTGACGCCCGCCACCGAGACAACGATGATCACGCACAGCGCAACGAAATACTTGCCGAACTTGTCCCAAAGCTTTTTGTATTGTTCCTGGCGGACTTCTTCGTCCACCTCGCGGAAAAGGGATTCATCGCTCACAGCCACCAGCTCCATAAATTCTGCCGTGGGGGTAAGCCAGTGGAGGGGCTAAATCAAGGCAAATTCAGAGCAGGGGACCGTAGGTATCGCGGATGGCCTTGCGTGTCTGCCAGATCATGAAAAGTCCCATGACTGTGCCGCATGCTACAAATCCCGCAATCAGTCCCAAAAGTCCGTCAGACATGACATCCACCCTCTCAGATGGTTCCTATTAGGTGGACAATATGGTTAATTATCGATTAAGCCGTGGCAATCCGTGGCTAGACTATGGCAAATGAGGCAATCAGGCCTGAATCCACCCGCTCCGCCACCAGGCTTTGCAGCGCCCACAATCCGGGGTTATCGGCCACAAAAGCCAGCTTCTGGCGCTGCCTGCGGGGAACCAGCGCCGTGTCGCGCCACGGCTGGCCCTCCCGGGGCACGCCGTCCTGTTCAATCACCTGCCACACATGGCCATGGATATGCAGCGGCTGGTCAAACTCCGTCGCATTGTCGATGGCGAGAATGACACTCTCGCCTTTCGCGAAGCTTCCGATGGGCTCGCCGCCTGGCCCCGCAACCCCGTTGATGGCCCAGGCCATGCCGCGCTCGAGCAGGGCCCGCAGGTCCATGATCTCATTATTATATGTGGCCGACTTCAATCCGCCCCTGGCGCCCCCGGCAATGACCACTGGAATGGTCCTGGCTTTTTCCATGTCCAGGCTTGTCGGGATGGGGTTGAGCGGCAGCGCGAAATTGTCGGGCAGGGTATCGCTGCCCGGCCCGCCCTCGCGCTCCAAATAGCAGACCTCCACAATGTCGCCCGCGATGTCCAGGGCAACCGCCACGGTCTCAACCCCGCCATCCAGCACCAGATCGACGCGCTGGCCCGGTTGCAGCGTGAGCTCAGGCATGGCGCCCTGGCGCGGTGCAATGGGCTGGCCGTCAAGCGCCACAACCAGAGGCTCGGCCCCCTTGAACTGCAGCGCCATGGACCGGCTGTTGGCCCCATTGAGGGCGCGCAAGCGGCAGGGCCCGCCGCCAGGCAGTTTGAGGCGCGGCCGGTAGGCGCCATTTGCCGTGAACCAGTTGCCAGGCCGTCCCTCGCCAACGGCAGCCTTGAGATCGCCAAAGCTCTCTTCGATTTTTCCATCGCTGCCGATCCGCCAGTCATCGATGATGAGGGGAATGTCCGTGAGGCCGGCGACAAGCTGCTTTTCTTCCACGATCAGCAGTCCATGGAGCCCCATCTCCCGCTGCCGCGAGGCATCGGTGAGCGGCCCGAACCAGAAGGTCCCCGCATCGGGCGGCGTGAAGGCGCAATCGGCGGCATTCGCCTCGCCGGGCTGGACATTCAGCGTCATCATCTCGGAAGGGCCGCGGACGCCGAACCAGTGGAACCAGATGTCCCGCTCAAGCTCGTTGACGATGCGGACCTTGAGTTCAGCGCCCTGCCTGGCCCGCAGCACCGTTGTTTGCGTGTCGGCTGAAAAACTCCACACCGGTGTCTTGATCTCCGGGCTTTCAAGGAGTTCCGCCTCGCGTCTTTGCGCCCGCAGGATCTGGAAACCGCCGGCACTCTCTTCCGCCAGAACCAGGCGCGGGCACACAGCGGCCAGACCGAGCCCCCCGACAAACCCCCGCCGCGAAAACTGCATTCCACGCCCCTGCGAATCGGCCAGATCCTAGGGAGACTATGTGGCATTTCGTAGGTATCAGCGGTATTGTTTCAATTTGAAATTCTGCTTTTGACCCGGAGCAGAAGTCGAGGCCCTGTTACATTGACGTGTTTTTCCTGCTGGTTGCATTGTATAAATTTCGAACTGTGACACAGAAGAAAGTTCCCGTTTATCTGCTGGACGAAAGACTGGCATGGCAACACGCTGGCCAGAATTCATACTCAGAATGCGGGATTGAGGGCATTTCAACAATCAGTGCAAAAGGCAGAAACTATGCGGAGGATCTTACCTGCATTCTTAATTCTCATGCTAACTGTTGTGGGTGGTGACGCCTACGGTGGTGCAAAGGGAAATTCAGAGATGGCGTTGCTAGCGGCGGTTCAAGAAGGCGACGCAGTAAGGGTGCGAGAACTTCTGAGCGACGGGGCATCGCTGGAAACACGCGACTCATCGGAAAGTACCCCGCTTCTGATCGCCACGCGCTCTAACCACGTCGAAGTCGCTCGTATCCTGATCAACGCAAATGCGGACGTCAATGCCAAGGACAGCATCGACGATACGCCATTCCTCTATGCTGGTGCGGAGGGCCGAAATGAAATCCTTAGGCTGATACTGGCGACAGGAAAGGCAAACCTCGAAGACACCAACCGTTATGGAGGCACAGCGTTGATTCCTGCGGCGCATCATGGGCATCTGGAGACCGTTCGCATTCTGTTAGGCACCGCGATCAATATTGATCATGTGAACAATCTGACTTGGACTGCGCTCCTGGAGGCTGTAATCCTGGGTGATGGGGGACCGGTTTACCAGAGTATAGTCGGTCTTCTGCTTGATGCTGGGGCCGATCCGAAGATTGCTGACAGAGATGGGATCACGCCACTGGCTCATGCGAAATCGCGAGGCTTTACGGAGATCGCGCGCTTGATAGAGGAGAGATTGTAGGTCTTCTTCGCGTTTGCGCGCGTTGCTAGGTAGGTATTTCTCATCGTGTTTGATTGCAAGAGGTGTGGCGGCATGAGTGAACGGCACACGCGATGTCGACTCTTGGCCCAAAGCAGAAATTCAAACTGAGACACTACGGTATTAACCCGGACATTGCGCGGGCCGCCAAGCCATGATAATAGCCGATTAAATTACTCAACTATTCAGATGGGTCTGCGTAGATGCTTTTGAACATTGCCGATGTCCTGGACGCCGCTCCAATTGCGGCCATCCACCATGAGATCGAAAACGGCGGCATTGTCTTCACCGACGGCAACGCTACCGCCGGCTGGCAGGCCAAGGCCGTCAAGAAAAACGAGCAGGCCGCGGGTCCGGCCCTCGCGGGGTTCATCGAAAAAACCTCCGCCGCCATTCTGGCCCACCCCCTCTTCCGCGCCGCCGCCAACCCCAAGCAGCTCGTGAAGGTCATGCTGTCGCGCTATCGGCCCGGCATGGCCTACGGCAGCCATGTGGACAACGCCCTCATGGGCGGCATCAGGACCGATTTGTCCTTCACCCTGTTTCTGAAAAATCCCGAAACCTATGAAGGCGGCGCCCTGGTGATCGAGGGCAACGACGGCGACACCGAAATCAAGCTGCCGGCCGGAAGCCTCGTGCTCTATCCGACCACGACGCTGCACCATGTCTCGGAAGTCACCTCGGGCGAAAGGCTGGCCGTCGTTGGCTGGGTGCGCAGCTACATCCGCAGCCACGAACACCGCGAAATCCTCTTCGATCTGGAAAACGCCATCTCAAGTCTCCGCCTCGCCAATGCCGACCGCGCCATTCTGGACCGCCTGCTGAAAGTGAAAGCCAACCTGCTGCGCGGCTGGGTGGAAGATTAGGGCCGTGAACTCATAAACGGGCATGGTTGGATCATGCACGTGTGTCTGCTTGCGAGGCCATAGCGGCCACAATCGGCCACCGCTGCCATCTCTCAGAAGGGCCAATTGGAGACGTCAGACATTCCTCGCGATGCCCGTTGTTCGTCTGATAGCGGATACTTTTTCAGTTTTATGAAAAAGACAAATTATTCGCGGGGGAATAAACGCTGGAAATGGTCCACCACATGAGAATTGGATGATCGCCGGACTTTGACCTCAGTGTCGCAAGCTCCCTATCGTTCCCAAGTGGCATCCCAAAAGGATTGCGGATTTCTCACCAATACATCGGAAATCGTCGGTGAGGGCTTGCGTATCGATTGCCCTTTGATCTTTTGGGCCAGTTCGGCTTGGGCCGCGAGCACAATCTGTGGTGATTGAATGAGCGTCGTTGCGGCCAATGCCAGTGCCTCAGATGCCATCAAAGGTCCAGGACTGCTCGCACTATGCCCTGAAAGTGCTGTCCACGCCCAATGGTGAATCGGTACATTCTCTGGATACGCCCAGTTCACACGGCCAAGCGGAACCTGCCAGCTGATGTCACCATCATCTTGGCCATAATAGTCAATTCCGCTGTCAAAATAGCCGATCTCACTATGAAGCTTGAATGGTTTGCCCGGCGAACAGGCCGCCGACAATTGTCGCATCCAATCAATGTCTGCCACTGTCCAACGCGGTGGACCTACTTCCTTGAGACTGCCGTCCAGCACGCGTCCGACAGTGTCATTACCGAGATAGCCGCGGCAGATCGCAATCTGTTCCGGTTGTATTGCAACGCCCCGCTCAGCCGCCACCCATGAAAAGGTTTCCTGCATGAGCTGGTAGCCTTGTCGGACCCCTTCGAAATCGGGGTGACGAAGTGACGTCCAAAGACGTACTTCTTCGGGCGTGACACCTGGAGAAATGCCTGCGTGGCGAAATACGTGTTTTAGCTGCAATCCAGAGATACTTGATGTGACCTGGTCAAACTTCGCGTACGCAGCCTCCGCAGCCTCCAAGGCATTGGGTGCGGTACTAATACCGCCGTGTGCGCTTTCCCCTTCAAACTTGAATTCCCCCATTGCCATCGCATGGCATGGTCTTGCCAAGGCGCCATTCTGATAGTCGCCATGAGACGTCAAAATGACATCCAGACCGTCGAAAATGCCCGCCGCCTGGAGTGCGAGTTTCCCCCACAGGATTTCTTCAGCTGGACACCCGATGAGGACGATTTCGCCCCCAAGATTGAGTTCGACCAGTGCCTTTGCGGCTGCAATACCGGCGCCAGTGTTGGCCGGACCGATGTGGTTATGGCCGCACCCGTGACCCGGAAGGCGGCGATTTCCCTGCCGGAAGGGGACTGCGTCGTTGTAGAGTCCAGGCAGAGCATCATACTCGATGAGGAAGCCGACCTTGGGACCAACGCCATTGCTGATGCGGGCGATGAATGATGTGGGAACGCCGCCCACACCTTTATCTACAGAAAAGCCGTTCCTCTCAATAAAGTCACACAGTAGTGCCGAGGACCTGTACTCCATCGCAGAAAGCTCCGGGGTCTTCCACATCTCGCCAAAGAGATGTTTGATCTCGCCTGCGAGGCTGGACCAGATCCGACGTGTTTCCTTTTTCAGGTCTTGTTTCATCAGGCAACTATCCAAATAATCTTACGATAGACCTTCATCCCAAGCAATGGAAGTGCAGGGAAAGTCGTCGTTGCTCGGTTTCTTGAAAGCGGCTCAAGTGACTGAATACTCAATATTGCGCTCGACTTGGCGCAAAGTAAGCACTGCAAATAGGTTCGCGGATTATTGCGGCATAGGAAGCGCGGCCGCGGACGTAACTCAACCAAAGAGCCAAATATTCTCCGGCGAACATCCGAACATATTCCACAACACGGGGAATGGATGATCGTCGGATTCTCAATGTGTCCGTTCCTATAGGATTAGCGGCAATGGCCGGCAGAAATCGGCATTTCCGCTATGGGCCGATTGTGTTGAAAAAGTCGGTGGTCTATCGCGGTGGCCTGAGGCCTCACTTGGCCCGGAGCGCGCTGGCCTGGTTCGAGTGGTGTGTCATGCCGGTATGGGTGGCGCTTGCGGGATCAGTTTCGCCAGTTTCCTGAGGTTCTGGGCGGTTGCTGCGAGGCGGAGCTCGTCACGGGCAGCTCTTGGCCCTCGCAATCGAAGGCGATCAAGGCACAGGATGCGCTTCAAATGGGCAAACAGCATCTCGATCTCCTGGCGCTGCCGTCGCGAAGCCCGGCAAGCCTCGTGCTCAATCCCGCCGCGAGGCTGCACCTTGTCTCGGAAGTTACCGCGGGCCAAAGGCTGGCCGTCGTCGGCTGGGTGGAGGAATAGGGCGTGAACTCATATAAGGGCACGGTTAGACCATGCACGCATGTCTGCTTGCGAGGCGATAGCGGCCATTTTCGGCAACCGTTGTGATGTCACAGAAGGGCCAACAGCGGTAGTAGGACAAGCCGAACTGCCCAGACAGTTTGAAATGTATCAATGCTCAAGCACGTCCTCTCTCCCAAAAGATGTTTTGCCTTAGATTGATCTGAGAGGCGGGCCGATGAAACCCACATACTTCGACTTAACCGTTAAACACCTTGGGGTCACAGTTCGACGCCCATTCACAAGGCTGTGTCGGGAATAACGGCTTTTGTGATTGTCTTGATGTTGGTATTTCGGCTGATCTATGACTTCTTCGTGTTTTTGAAACAGTACCAGATAGGTACCTCCTTGCCTGCATTGGGGCCAGACGAATATTGCCGAACGCCCTGATAGGCAATTGACCCACTTGGGCACGTGGGTTTCTTCAGGAATGGCCCGGCGACACGCTGGGGTAACGGAGGAGACTTATCCTTGCCTTTCTGCTGTGTTTTCGCTCCGGGCTTCAATACCTCGCTAGGTGACAGGGCCCTGCATGCCGTGAAACGAGTGCAATTCTTTTTAAAATGAAGCTTTGTGTCAGAGTCGAGCTCTTGCTCATTCACGACGCAGAATGTCTTTCCCTTCATACCAGCAATGGACGCCAGCCAGCCGTGATATCCCTCGCATAGAGCAAAGGGACGCTCTGCATAAGTGCAGCCAGTCACCGATTTAGGACAAATCCCCGCGGACCGTGCTGCCCCGGCGCCCAACGGGGCCAAGATGACCAACACCGCCAAAACCGAAGCAACCAGGCCGAGTCTCAGGCTCCGCACCCCCGAGTTCCCATGCATGCAATGAAACTCGAGACTCATGACAGCGCTCCATGTCATTAGACTATTCGCTACAATCGATCGCTGAGTAGCCGGCGAAGCACATGAGCTGACGGATGCATACTGCGTAGTCATTCTCAGTTTCGCGGCGGCCATCACAGACGCGCAACTGCTCGGAGAACTGATCGCCTGCTCCGCAGGCTCCATTGGCCTTCTGCTTGCAATTCTGGTAGTAGCCAAGTGCACCGTCGACAAATCTCGAAAGCAAATGTCTGTTATTGAGCTTTGATCCTATGTTTCGCAAGAGTCCATCGTAGCAAACGGAACAATCATAGGTGCCGGTTTTTTTTGGCGCCTGAATCTGTTGATCGCCTGCGCCCTGCGCTGCTCTCGGGAAAAATTCTCCCTTCTTCAACTTTGCCAGATATTCCCCTGACAATTTCGGACGTGCATTGATCGTCGCATAAGCCTTGCTGAGCGTTGAAATGTTGGCACCCGCTTGCCTATCGGTTGGATTCTTCTCCAAGGCGTTAATCTGAATCATCGTTTCCTTCAGAAGTTCCTTTTGGACGTCGAGGGCAGCGGGTGAAACGGGAGTTGCTGCCTTTCTGGAAACTCTTATGCCGTGCTTTGCCATATCCCCACGGGAGACTCCACCAGTCAGAGCATCGGCACTGAGTTGCGCGAGGTCGCGCGCCTTCTCGAGATCGCCTTCTCCGGCGGCAATGGCGGCTTGCTGACCGATCTGGCGGCTCAGTTCCACTTCATTGGAGAGACGGGTCTCGCTCACTTTGGATGGGGTATATTCAGTCCAGCGCGATGCTCGTTTCTCGAATGTCACGCCGCCAGAAACTCCCGCTGACCAATAATAGTCGATAGGACCGGAGGGAGAGTCGACAATGGCATTTCCGAGATAGTGATAACCGATCAGAGATCTGGGCGGATTCCAGCGTTGTTGCTGCACATCTTGAAGTCTTAGCTTGATATTCCTGGCGCGAAGCCAGTTCGCCAACGCCACGATCTTGGCCGCCTCCCGAAGGCTGTGAAAAATTGGAGAAATCTCCGCATACTGGTCGAAATTTCTGTTAAAGTGATCACGGATGCCCTCAAAGGTTTTGATGAGCGGGGCCTTTGCGTCTGCACGTTCCGGCTCCTTCTCCAGCGCTGTATCCATGCGCACGACAGACGTTCCGAACGAAATGACGTTTTCGCTGGGCGAAACACCCATTTCGACCTTTACGGGAGAAAGCCAGGCCCGAGTTACGGCTTTCGTGCCTATATTCCTACTACCCATGTTTTCGCCCTCATGCTGCCATGGGCTCTTGAACCCTGGGATATTGGCAAAAAGTTCGGGTGATAGCACAATAAGCTTCATAGCGGTGTCCGCCTCGAACATCACTCTTGCGAGTTCTGAATTGAGGTCGAGTCCTCCGCTAACTAAGTCGACCATGACTTCGCCAATCGTATTTGCGAGAAGTCTCGACGCCTCTTCTCCAAACGTTATGCCCATCAGGCTGACCAGTTCGAGGGGACGTCCATACTGGTCGGTCATGGAGATGGCCAGATATCTGTACAGCGTATCCAGCGCCTCCTCGACAGGCAACTGTCCGTTCTTTGTCCGCGCCAGAAGGTCTTCGTGCTGGGCAAGCAATTTCCCGATCGATTCCCCCGTTCCGAAACGTATTGCATAGTTTGTCTTCAGAGATGTCCTGTCGAGCGAACTTACCCGTTCAAGAATTGCAACGCAGACAGCCGCGCGCAACCTAGCGCCGGCCAGCGGTTCGTCGGTCACACCCTTTGCGACCGCATCCGCGAGATCGGACTTGCCGAGCAGATTCAGCGCTTTTTTGAGGTCGGCTGAGTTGCTTCCCGCCAGTGAAGCATAGGCCGATGCAACATCGCTCCACCCAAGATGAACGAACGCCTTTTGCAGGATGCGGTTGACGCCATTTGGCGCAAATGTGCCGTTTGAACCGAAATGACCGAAATTGTAGAGAGTCACGAAATCTGCCGGTGTGATACCATAGGCCTCCGCCATGCGCCTGATGAGAACCCTCCTTTCCCGTTCTGCCGCCGGCATTGTAAGGACAGCTATAGCGATATCATCCTTATGTCCAACACTTCGACCAAGGTATGCTGCCGATTGCACCGAAGGCAAGCTTAACCACGGCTCTGGATAGGCGACTGCCGTTTTCAGCAGATCAGCGTAGCGAATTGGGCCCGTTGGGTATTTGGGATCATAATAGCCATTCAAAGCAAAAGTGCCTGAGCGCTTGTCGATGATGACGTTTGTCAGCACATTGATGTCGTCCGGCGCAATTGCGATCGATCCAGGGAACTCCGTAAAGGGAGGGGTCAGATACGGGATGGGGAAGGACCGATCGGGTTCATCGGTGTGATCGGCTGCCTTGAGTTGAAGTCGGGTGAATCCTCTTGGCAAGATATTGATTTGATAAGTCTAACCGCGGCGGTTGATGGTAAGGTAGATTGGGATGTAGGGTGGCGACGTGTCGATGAGATCATTGAGGTCTTTGGTATTCATGATCTGGTGGTATCGGGACGAGTAGCCAGGTGAAAAGCGGTAGCCGGCAATGATATCGCCCGCCTTGAGACCAGCGCTGTATACCGCGCCACCCGTTTCTATCTCGTAGAGCTTTACTCCCGGGCGCGAATCAAACATCTGTTCAATTCCCCAGAGCGCCTTGCCTTCAACAATTTCTTTGCTTTGGAGCGGACTCCAGATCGCCATTGCCAGAAGAAAAGTGACAATCGGAAACAATCGATATCTTTTTGATAGGAGCATTGGATTGATCCTCACGGCAGTCGATCCTGGAAATTCATCAACGTGACTTTCGTGAAACTGGTGTCAACACAAGTCCACATTCGACTTTCCAGTTTTGCGGTTTATGATTCTGTTCTTTCAGCATTTTTGTCGAAGTGACGTTTCACGTTTAGCCATATGTGGGCGCTTGGCTGAGAAGAATGCGGAGATGAACCATTACTATTCAGAGTTTGGTCGCGGGCAACCAACCCCGGCGCAACCGACACTAATGTAGCCGCAGCCCTTGGCCCAAACATGTACAATACTGCAGGAGTAGCCACTCTTCCGGGCTACTCGATTGCAGCGCTCAAGCGCCGTAGCCTTGGCCGCACTGGCAGATTTATGATGAACTGTTGAGGCCGATTGAACTGCGAAATTTGGCCGAGCACCAGCCGCAATGGCACCCCATTGCCAATCATGAAGGTTGCATCCTCCATGCGGTGCCAGACAGTTCTTTGCGCCCAGCTTTTTTGCGCATAGCTGAAAGGCCTCATCGGGTGAGGACGCGGCCGCATAATAAATTTGATAGGAGGTTGCTTTGGTCTTATTGACGGATTCAGCCGAAGCAACTGTTGTTCCGAGGCCAAGTACAAGCGCGGCGATGAAGAATGTCCTAAGCCATAGCATCTGCTTATTCATCTCTTTGGACTTCGTTGTTATGGGGAGGTCGGTTGGCGCGCATTGATTCAGATCAAGTGGAGCTTTGCAGCCAGCATGGCCAATGACCTGCTCTCCGTCACAAGCTCACTTGCAGGTTGTCCGCCGGGTGCTCATCGACAGCGGTTAATCCCAACTCGCTGACAACTTGGCGGATGGATCAGGGCACTCGTTAACGAGCAAGGTATGTAGGCCAGCATCCCGCCCAAGCGCAATCGCAAGGACTCCATCTGCTTCAGTCCTTGCCTCTATCGCTCGCGCAACCTTATTGAGCGGCTCTTCACCAAGCGCACGCACCGCCGGCCAGGTCAGTCAAAACCTCGAAAGACTCTACTCCTTCACCTCATAAGTGTTCTCGGGCAGCGGGAAGCTGCGCGCCCGGACCTCATCGGCATAGGCGCTGATCGCTTTCTCGATGGCCTTGCCGACCTCGCCGAATTCCTTGACGAATTTCGGCACCTTCGGCGACAGGCCCAGCATGTCTTCCATCACCAGGATTTGCCCGTCGCAGGAGGCCGAAGCGCCGATGCCGATGGTTGGAATGGCCAGGGTCTTGGTGATCTTTGCCGCTAGCGGTTCCACGATGGCTTCCAGCACCACCGCGAAGGCGCCGGCCTCGGCCACCGCCTTTGCGTCGTCTTCAATGGCGGCCCATTTGTCCCGGGTGCGCCCCTGGGTCTTGAAGCCGCCGAACACATTGATGAACTGCGGCGTCA
>SXGU01138276.1_pt1 | contig 11945 bp, 6 predicted proteins | sample 3174531 | NCBI WGS metagenome assembly SXGU01 (sample SAMN11356863, study PRJNA531348) | freshwater metagenome | isolation source: freshwater sample F1-140 | place: China: Fuxian Lake, Yuxi | collected 2017-12-25
CGGGGTGGGTGGTCTGCAGCGGCGAGCAGCGGCACAGGTGCTGCAGGATCTCCGGTGGGAAGTAGGCGGCAAACTCTTGCTCACGAAAAAACAATGCGCCTGAGTCCTGGCTCAGCGGAAAGCCGCAGGCCCGGCCCTGGGTGAGGTTGGTACTCATCATCTGCAAGTCGATTGACCTGGGCCGCTCCTGCAGGCCGCTGCTTTGGGGGGGCGGGTCGGGCCCGCCCGGGGCGTGCCACAGATCGCGAAAAGTGAGCGGTTGGCTCAGGGGCCGGCCCGAGGCTGCTTGTATGCCTTGGTGCAGCCAGTCGGTGAAGCCCTCAAGCCCGCCGGGCTGGCCCAAACCGGTGCACAGGCCCATGCCCTGGCCGCCCAGGTGCTCGCGCAGGTCTCGCGTCAGTCGAACCGAGATGGCGCCCAGCAGCAGCAGGGGCAGTACCAGACACAGCAACAGGCTCGCGCCCAGCAGCGCAAAAGCCGAGGAAGCAGTCCATGCCAAGCTGCTTGGCAAGCTCAACCAGGCCCAGGCTGACAGGGCCGCCTGCAGCAAGGGCAGCAGGCCAGCTGCTGCCAAGCCCGCAAGGCTGGCCAGAGCGCCCACTGCACCCAGGGCAGCGAGGCCGATGGCCAGCGGCAAACACAGGCGCGGCCAGGGCAGGTAATTGGCGTCCAGCGGGCTGCCTATACCCCGCCAGCCGGGTGCGCCGCTGGCAGCTGCGATCAGCAGCTCCAGCAGGGCCCGCGCACCGGGTACGGGCTGGAACAGCGAGCGCAGCCTGGTGCTGCCGCTGCTTTGTGCCCTTGCCAGTTCCTGCGGGACTTCGAGCAGCACCTGGTTAAAACCTTTGGGTGAGCCATAGCGGCGGCTGTACTCGCTCGCAGCAGTCAGGGCCGCAGCCACGGCGCCCACTGAGGTGCCGCCTATGCTTTGAAAACGGTATTGGCGCGCGAGCTCCAGGATGGCCCAGGGGTAGACCACGCCGTCTGTGACGCCGCCTTTCATCACCAGATCGCAGTAGCGCCCGGGTGGCGGCTGATCGTCTTCGGCCAGCGGCAGGGGGCCCACACGTGGCGTGGTGCTTGGCGCGCTCATGGCCCTCTGGCGGTGGGGGTCTGGTTTGGGTCTGGCAGGGCCAATTGTGCGATGGCCGAGAGCCCCGGAAACCAGGTGTACAGGGTGCCTTTGGTTGTTACAAAGGGCAGCAGACCGCGCAGTTGCAAAGCGCTGTCCTGGCCCATGGGTATGTGGTAGGTGTGGTGGTCTGGCAGGTTGTTGCCAATGAGTGGGTCTCGAGCGTTGCCGCGCTTGTCGGGCCCCATCGGGGTGTCGTTGGCCCACTGGCCCAGCAGGTGCTCAAACTGCTGCTCCAGATTGGCACAGAAAAACAGGCCCAGCAGACCCCGCTCGGGCGCGGTTGGGGTGGCGGTGCTGCTGTTGCTGTTGCTGGTTGGTGCGCCATCGCTGCCTTCGAAACGCGGCCCATAGGGCATGCCACGGCGCAAAATTGGCCGGCGCCGAAAGGGCACCACCGGGTCGTCGCGCGGGTTCATACGACGGATATGGGCACCAAACGGGCAGCCCAGGCCGGCCTGGTCTTGCGAATAGTCAAAGTGTTCCCGGGCTACCGCTGCGCCGGGCTGGGCGCCCAGTGCATCGGCTGGCTGCACCACCTGACCGTCGTCCCAGCGCCCGACCAGTTTGGCCCGCACAAACGCCTGCGCCTGCGCCAGCGAAAAGCGGCCCTGGATGGCCTGAGCCTGGCGCTTTACAAACTCGGCAAAGGCAGACTCGTCCTGCGCTATTTTCGAAAGGCGGCAAAGCTGCTGTCTTTGAAAAAGGCCGCCAGCTCGGCCGATTGCTGGGCGATTGGCAGCCCGCTGGCAGCCGGGCGCTCTGCCGCCAGCCGCCAGGAGTTGACCCCCGCGTTGTCTCGGTAGCCCAGCACGAATTCGCCGAGGCGATGGTAGTTGCGGCTGTTATCGGGCTGGTCTGCCGGGCCTGGCGGCTCGGGCAGGATGACAGGCTGCGACAGGCCATCGAGCAGATTGAAGTGCAACCGCCGTTGCTGAGGGTCGGTGCCGAGGTGTGCGCCGTCATGGGCCGCCCAGTGCTCATGCCAGCCAGTGCTGCCCCGCACTTCGCTGAGCCGCTGTTGGGCCTGCTCAAGCTGCGCTGCGGTGTTGGCATGCAACACCAGCAACAGGTCGCCGGCGGCGGGCTGAAAACTCGCCTCCCACAGGCTTGGCTGGCTGCCGCCGGTATCGCCGAGATGGGCCTGGGCGCGGCCATGGGCGCCCTGCACAAAAGCCGGCGCTTTGGCGCGCAGCAGGTCGAGCTTGCGCGCATCGAGCCCCAGCCCGAGTAGTCCGTTGAAGGTGATGCCCAGGCTCAGCGGGCAGCGCCTACCGGCAAAGCGTTGCGCCAGTCGTGCGGCCCCGCCTGCGCCGGCCCAGTCTTCATGGGCCGGCACCAGCCAGCCGTCCTGGGCCAGCGCGGCCAAGAACTGCCTGGCCTGAACGGGTTCGCGCAGGCTCAGGATCAGGTGGCGGCTGTGCCCAAAGCGAAAACCGCTGGTAATCAGTTTCTGGATATTGGCGCGTGCGCCTGTGCCCTGAGCGGTGTTTGCGCTCATGGCCAGGCCCGGCGGGTGAAGGCGCGCTGGATCTGTGCCGCCTCGGCATTGGTCTGGGCGCTGAAGAACAGAGAAGCCTCGGGCGAGCGGTCAAAGCGGCGGATCAGCTCGACGAAATCCTGCGGGAATTCATCTACCGGCACAGGCGGGGCGTGCAGCATGTGCTCAAACAGGCGGTCAAACAGCGAGCCCACCTGCAGCGCGAAATGCTCGACATAGGGCTCAAAGCCGCGGTCAAAGACGGTGAACAGCATGAGCTCGCTGTCCCCGTTGAGCAGCACAAAGCAGGCAAAGTGCACATGGCGGGATTCGCGCAGCATTTTCTCGATGCGCGGCGCGCCGTACTGGATGACCTGCTTGAGCTGTTGGGAATGCTCGCCCACCGGCGCTTTGATGGGCATGCTGACAAGCAGCGGGTGCTGCGCCGGCCCCAGCCGCGCTGCTTGGTGGCCAAACTCCTGCTGCACCATCGCCAGGCTGGCATTGGGGTAGGCACAAAAGACGTAGTCGCCCACGGGCGTGAGGTTGAAGCGGCGCAGCGCCTGCTCGAATTCCCAGGGCTGCTGCGCCACCGGCAGCGGCGGCGCGTGGCGAATATGCGCCAGCAAGGGCGAGAGCACCGGCCCAAGCGCTTGGGCCAGCCGCGGCAGGTGGTTGTTGATGTCTTGGTCGATGAAGGCGAACAGGGCCAGTTGGGTGTTGTTGTTGAGCAGCAGCACAGCCGCAAAGTGCACGCAGCCGGACTGTTGCAAGGCATCCAGCAGGATTTTTTGCTGCTGCTCGAGCAGGGTCTGGGCATGTGCTTGGCTTGGGCTTTGCAGGTCCATCAAAAGCAGCAGGGCAGAGTGGCGCAACAAGGCGTGGCGGTGGTAGACCAGCGGATAGCTCAGGCAGTGGTAGGCCCATTGCTGGCTCAGGCCCAGGGGTTTGCCGTCGCGCGGGTTGATGGCCTCGGCCAGCCCGGGCAGCAGCAGCATCTGGCGCACGATGTGGGTGATCAGCGGCATAGCCACATGCTGGCCAATGCACTGGTGCAAAAAAGAGCTGGCGCGGCCGGTGGCCGGGTCGTCGGGTTCGCCGCCAAAGATCAACGGATCATGGGCGGGCGCGCCGGCTTGGCCGGGCCCCGCATAGCGCTCGGGCTTGAAGCAGTCGGCATCATCCCAAGCGGGATGATCGCGGGTGGCTGCACCGACTGCGATCAGCAACTCGCTGCCCGGCGGAATCGGCACCCCGTTCAGGGTGATGGCCCGGGTGCTGCGACGCGGCAAAAAGGCAACCGGGGGATCGAGCCGCAGCGCCTCCCAAATAAAGGGCGTCAGGGCGGCATCAGGACCGGCCCGGTGACCGTGGGCCAGCCAATCTTGGCCGGCAGCGGCAATGGCCGCCTGCAGCCGCTGGTCATTAGCAAACAGGCAGCGCAGTGCCAGGGCAACGCTGCTCACCACATTGCCCACGGTGCCCGCGATCAGCCCGGTGACCAGGTTGGCCAAGTCGGTGCCGCCATAGGGGCTTTGCCCGGTTTTCAGCAGGCCTGCCATGCGGCGCATGACCGGCTCAAAAGCGCTCAGCGGCCGCTCTGGCGTGGGACCGCTGTGAGTGCTGGCGCTACCTGAGCCGGCGTACCCTGCTGGCGCAGGCCAGGGCTCAAAGACCCGCTCAGGCTCAAAGTCACGCAGCTCTTGCAGCTCGCTTGCAAGTGCCTTGAAGGCGTCGCGCTGCTGCGCCGTGTGCTGGTAGGCAAACAAATCAATCAGTTCGGCGGCGCGTCGGCTCAGGGCGGCCATTACGACGCTGTTGTCGGCAATCGCCAGGGGGTCGGTCGCGAAGTGGCGGGCGAAGGTTTGGTAGCTCAGGGCATGGCTGGCTTTTCGGGTGCAGGCCTGAAGCAGCGGCAGGTCAGACTGGGCAAAGCCGAACCAGCAGGCAACCAATCGCAGGGCCGCCTGCTCGGCCAATTGCACACCATCAAAATGGCCTTTTTTGAGCGGCAAAACAGCCGCTGCGCGCAGGCTGATGGTGCACAGGGCCTGGGTTTCGCCGCTGTTTTTTTCGCTCAGGCAGGCTTGGGCGAAAGCGCGCTGGCGGGCATGGTCTTGCCCCTGCCCCTGCTCGGCGTCCATGCCCAGCATGAAGTTGTGGCGGCCCAGCGCGCCAAACGCAGCGTTGCTGTAATCCGCTGGCATGCCGGCGCTGCTGCTGGACTGTAGCGCTGTGACCGCATCAAGCCGGCGGGTGATCAGCCAGGCGTGTTGCGCATAGTGGTCTGGGCCGGTGATCGATGGGGGGTAGCAGGCGTTGGCACGGCTGGCAAAAAGCAGCGGCCGGCCAGCGGCGATGAGGGCGCGGTAGCTCAGGGCGCGTTGCGCTGGATCGCACAGGCTGCTAAACAGCGCTGCGCTGGCTTGCCATTGGGCCGCTGTGATCTTGGCTGCTGTGTTCATGAGCTGGTCGCCTGTGCAGCTGGCTCGGGGGCCAGCTCGCTGAGACTGTGCATGGCGCGTCTTGCAAAGGCTGGCATTTGTAAGTCTTGGGCCACCGCAAGGGCTCGCCGATACCAGTCTCGTGCCTGGTCTTGGTTGTGCAGCCTGTCTGGATGCTGCGGGTGTATGAGCAGTTCACCTTGCAGCCGGCAGAGCTCGGGCTCGAAATAGCGCTCGCCATGTTGGGTGGCGGTGGCATAGGCTTGCTCTAAGAGGGCGAGACCCTGCTGCGGCGCCCCGGCAAGAGCCTGGGCCTGGGCTTGCAAGGCCAGATAAAAAGCGCAGGTCACCACCGCGCCGGTGCTGGTCCACAGCCCGTAGGCGGCCACTATTTCAGCCAGGCCGTCCTGCGGTCTGCCCAGGTGTGCAATGGCCCAGCCATGCATGATGCGGGCATGGGCCAGCCAGACCGTGAAGCCGCTGGCTTCGCAAACCTGAATGGCGCGCTCGGCGCAGGCCAGGGTGGCCGGGTAGTCATTTTGGTAGCAGTGCAACATGGCGCCCAGCCCCTGTGCCTCGCCCAGGCTGAGCGGGTGTTCGAGCTGCTTGGCCAGCGCCAGCGCACGTTGGCTGCGCGCCCGGGCATCGTCGGCAAAGCCCAGGCTCCATGGCGCCAGGGCCGAATAGCCCAGGCTCATGACGGCAGGGTCTTGTACCTGCGCGCTGCGCCGCTCGAGGGCGGCGTAGCTGGCCAGGCAGCGGTCCATCAGGGTCAGTGCTGCTGCGAGTTGGCCCTGATGAAACTGCAGGTTGGCCATGGCCCAGTCGGCCTGCACCCGGCGCATGGGGTCGTGCGACGCTTGCACCAACTCAGCAGCACCGGTCAGCGTCGCTTGGGCCAGATCAAATTCGCCGCGCATAAACAGGTAGCCGGCGCGGCCAAATTGCACGCGCAGGCGCGCGCCGTGGTCTGCGCATTGGCGGCTCAGGTCGTCGGCCCGGCGGTAGATGTCCCCCACCCTGGTTGCGCCATAGCCTTCCAAGGCGATGCACTGGCTCGCTTGCAGCAGCAGCAGGCGCAGCGTGACGCTGTTTTGCGTTGGCTGGTCTGCCAGCAGTTCCGCTTGGCCAAGGGCGGACTCGAGGTGGCGGCTCGCCTCGACTTGCGCGCAGCGCCCAATCGCCAGCCGGGCCGCGCGCTCCCAGTAGCCCAGCGCCGCCTCGGGCAGGCCTGCTGCGGCGCTGTGGCGAGCCAGGATTTCGGGCTGGCCGGCCACCCAGCCCGCCCAGCCATTGCGCAAGACTTGCAAGGCGGCCTGGTGGCAGAGGCGCCGGTCGCGCTCCCAAAGCGAGGCATAGGCGGCGTCTTGCATCAAGGCATGCCGGAACTCGTAGCTGAGTTCAGACCCGAGCCCGCTTTGGCGCAGAACGCCCGCGCTGACCAGGGCTTCGAGGTGGAAAACCACGCTGTGCACACTCATGGGTGCAAACGGGTCGGCAAAAACCGCCTCAATCAGGGCCTGCGAGAAGCGGCGCCCGATCACACTGCCAAACTGTGCCACCACCTTGGCCGAGTTGAGTCGGTCAAGCCTGGCCATCAACAGGTCTTGCACCCGGCCGGGCACTGGCAGCGGGGCATCACGCCGCCCATGCTGAAGCCCTGGCCCTGGCAGGGCCGCCTGATGTGCTTGGGCCAGCAGGGTCCGGGCGGTTTCCTCGATAAATAGAGGCACGCCGTCGGTGCGTTCGACAAAAAAAGCCAGGTTTGTGGCGGAAAACTCGGGCCTCTGGCACAGCTCTGCCAGCAGGGTCTGGGCGTCTGCCGCGCTCAAGCCCGGCAACTCCAGTCTCTCGGGCTCGGGCAGGGTGCCGGACGCGCCTGGCTCGCTCAAAACAGCGGGGGCAGGGCCGCTGCGCTGGGTTTGCAGCAACAGCAAGGCCAACTGGGTGGACTCTCGCAAGAGTAGCCCGATGAGCTCCTGGCTGGACGGGTCTAGCCACTGCTGGTCCTCAACCACTAGGCAAAGGGGCGCCTGGCTGGCCAGTGTTTGCAGCCACAGCAGCAGGGCCTGCAGAGTTTGTTGCCGGATTTTTTCGGGTGGATTGAAGGCCGCCACTTCGGCAGCGGGCGACGGCTGCTCGAGCAGGTGGGCAAGGCCATCGACCAGGGCCGGTGCGATGGGCAGGCATTGCAAGCCCAGTGCCAGCTTGCTGCGGATATCCTGCGGACCATCGGCCTGCTTGAGCCCAAAGTGGCGCGCCAGTAACTCGAGCACTGGCTGGAATGCACTGTTGGTGCACTCGGGGTCGCATCGCAGTTCCAGCACTTGCGCCCCAGCGTCCTGTAGCCGTCGCATGAACTCGTGCACCAATCGGGTTTTGCCAATGCCTGCCTCGCCCGAGATGTCCACCCTAGCAAGGGTGCCGCCACAGGCGCGAGCCCAGGCGCCATCGAGCTGGGCGAGTTCGCGTTGGCGGCCAACGCAGGGGCCCCCATGCAGACGGTCCGACAGCGTATCGACCTGGCGCTGCTCGCTCACCAAAATGTAAGCGGCATCAGTTTGGCCAAAGCCCTTGAGGGCGGGCATGCTGCCCATCGACACAAAGGTAAACCGTTCCCGCACCATTGATCGGCTCGACTCGGCAACCACGATGGTGCCGGGCTTGGCCAGTGCCTGCAGCCGGGCTGCCAGGTGGATGGGTTCGCCCAGTGGCAGGCCAGCGCTGACCACCACCGGCCCGGTGACCACGCCAACGCGCACTGCCAGGCCGAGTTGGCTGACCGCATCGACCATGGCCAGCGCCGCTTTGAGCGCCATGGCCGTAGCGTCTTCATGGGCTACAGGCATGCCAAAAAAACACATCACGCCGTCATTGCCCTGAGCGGCGTTGGCTTGGCCGCCCCAGCGGCGCACCGCCTCAGCACACTCGCCATGGAAACGCCCCAGCGTTTCGCTGTAGCGCTCGGCACCTAGCCGGCGCAGCAGCTTGGTGGATTCGACCAGGTCATAGGACAGAACCGTGATCTGGCGCAGGTGGTCATCTGGGCTTTGCCTGGCGATGGCCAGGGCTGATCCGGAATTGCCAGCGGCATAGCACAGCAGGCTGGCTTGCGGCGCTTGGCGCCAGCAGCGCAGCGCCAGGTCAAGCGCTAGGCCGGCGGCATAAGCGGTATAGAAATCAACCATGCGCTCGACCCGGTTCTGGGCCCATGCATTCGGCAGGTGCACCAGCAGGTCAAGCGCTGCGGCGCTGGCGGCTCGGCTCAACTTGTGCAGCGCTTGCAGGCCCTGGCCCGCAAGCGCTGTCTCGGCCGTGTCTTCAACAATCAGGTGCTGCGGCGGGCAGGCCAAGGCGGCCATGTCTGGCAGGGGCAGGTGCGCCAGCCCGCCGGGGCTGGCGACGCAGTGGACGATGTCGCTGCCGGCTGTTTGGCGCAGCAGCGCCGCGAACCCATGGGTCGGCAGGGCCATGGCCAGGGGCGATACGCCAGTGAGTTTGGCCAGCCGGCTTCCAAGCGCCCTGGCATAGGCCTGCTGCCTGCCTGAGTCAGTCTGCTCGTAGAGCAGCAACACCTTAAGCCCAGGCCGCTGCCTGGCCTGGCGCAGCAGGCCCGGGCTTGGCAGCTCATCGCGCGTGAGTTGTCGGTACACAGCGTATTTCTGGCCCAGATAACTGTTGCCATCAAAGGCCAGCTCCCAGGGGATTTCAAGCAGGGCATCGCTGAGCTGCAGTTGCAGCAAGCCGCCGGGAGAGCCGCTCAGGGCCTGCCCGATCGCCGGCGGGAACAACTGCTGAAAAATCACCCGGCCCCAGCGTTCTCTCTCGGTGGGTTCGCCCTGCAATGCCGCCCAGCCCTCTGTGCTGGCAGCGCTGAGCAGTTGTGGGGCTACTGCCAGCTGGCCCATACGGCCCAGCGAGTGGCCGTCAGACAGGCAGGCGTTCAGCTGGTCGGCGCCCCAGCTCAGCAGCAAATTCAATGGACGAGCAATGACAAATGCCATACGGGGGCTTCCCTGGAGCGTGTACAACCGTTGAAGTGACGGCCCTCCCTGAGAGCCCTGGCGTTTTTATGGTTCGAATTTAACCTAAACGCAGGGCCTGCGCCTGGGGCAAGCCAGCATTGGCCAAACCCAAATGAATAATCTTGGTTGAATCAACGGTGCTTGAACTCGGCCTTGCGCTTGTTGACAAAGGCGTCCATGCCTTCTTTTTGGTCGGCGGTGGCAAACAGGGCGTGAAACAGCCGGCGTTCAAATAGGATGTCATCGCTCAAGCCACTCTCAAATGCCCGGTTTACCGATTCCTTGGCGGCGATGGTGGCGATTTGCGAGTAGCTGCAGATCATCAGCGCGGCTTCCAGTGTCTCGTCCATCAGTTTGTCTAGCGCCACCACTCGGCTGACCAGGCCTGCGCGTTCGGCCTCGTTGGCATCCATCATGCGCCCAGTCAGTATCAGGTCCATGGCCCGGGCCTTGCCCACTGCACGGGGCAGGCGCTGCGTGCCGCCAGCACCGGGAATGATGCCGAGCTTGATCTCGGGCTGGCCAAAGCGGGCGTTGTCGGCGGCAATGATGAAGTCGCACATCATCGCCAATTCACAGCCGCCGCCCAAGGCAAAGCCGCTGACCGCGGCGATGACGGGTTTGCGGATGCTGCGAATCTGCTCCCAATTACGGGTGATGTAGTCACCACGGTAGACGTCAGCAAAACTGTAGCTCGCCATGGCGCCAATATCGGCACCAGCGGCAAAGGCTTTTTCACTGCCAGTGATGATCATGCAGCCAATCGCCGGGTCGGCGTCAAAACCCTTGAGCGCCCGGCCGAGCTCGTCCATCAAGGCGTCATTGAGGGCGTTGAGTTGCTTGGGGCGGTTCAGGGTGATGATGCCAACCCTGTCGGCCTCGGTGCGGTTGGTAATCAGTTCGTAATGCATGGGCTAGCCCTTGGTTGGCAAGCAGAGAACTATAACCACCGCATGTCGTTAGCCCAAGTTTGTCATTCTGCGCAGCGAGGGTTGTGGTGCCCCATCCCGCTGGGTCGTGCGATTGTGCGAGCATGAGTGGCGCATAGGCTGCCGTTCTTGGCTGAAGCGTTGCCAATGCCAGGCAGTGGCATGGCAAGCCGCGGGCAACTCGCGCGCGCTCGCCACGCTGGCGAAAAGTTCGGCATGTCTGCTCCAGCGGCCACACTGAGCTCGTCCAGTCAGGGCAATAGATCGAACGCCCAGGCCGGCCTGTCGGGCAAACTCGGGCAAAGCTTGCGCAAATGCCTTGATTGGCTGGACCCCTCTCACGGTGCCAGACGGGCGTAGTTGAGCTGCATGGTGCGGTGAACTGTTTTCACAGTTTCGGTGCGCAAGGGCAGCATCTTTGCCAGTTCCAACAGCAGACCAGGGGTGGCGATTTCTAGCAGCTTATCAATGGCTTGCTCTGCCACCGCCACCGGCAAGCCCGCCGCTTTGGCGCACTTGACAACATCGGCGCGCTCTGGTGCTGCCCCAACACCTGCCACATCCATGAAATGTTCGCCCTTATAGCCAGGGCAATAGGTCAGGTCATACGGTGGGGCAAGTTGCCAACTGCCGTTGGCTTCAAGGAGAAACGACAAGTTTTTGGCATGGTCATCGCGGTTGTTCATGAGAATGTTGAAGGCGCAGCGCTGAACGGCTTTTTTGAGCTCTCGTTGGTCGCGAGTAAGCCGACGTGTTGTTCGAAAGAAGTCTTCGTAGCTGACTGATGGCTCCTGGAAATTGGCGTGCAATAGCCCCGCCAGTGAATGCACATGGACACGTTGCTCTCCGCGGCGGTCAAATCGCTGGGTCGCAAATGCGGTGCGGCCGCCCGGCAATTCAAAGAACTGTGTCGCGGTCATGCCAAGATGGCATTGGTGTGCAATCCGTGCATACAGTTCCTCCAGTGCAGAGCTGTCTGGCGCATCATCACTGCCAGGAAATTTGACCAGCCAGGCTTGTCCATCTGACACAGCGCTCGCTTGCGTGCTCATCTGAGCTGTGTCGGGGTTGAAATAAACCAAGGCTTTTGGTCGCGCCCCTGCCGACGACGCACCAGCGCGCGCTAATTCGGCCAGGACTTCATGGCTATCGTCCACCAGGATTGCTTGCACCTCTTGTGCGAGGTCCAACAAAGTCAGGTCTCGGCCGTCAAGGACATCAGGGAGGAGGGGGGCATAGGTCAGCGCCCCCATGGTGTTTGCCCCGAGATAGGCCAGCCGGTCGAGGGTAGAGGCCCTGTCTGGGTCAATGCCGCACGCCTTCATGCGGCGATGCATCAAGCGATAACCCCAGCCATCGGGCAAGGAGTCATAGATGAGCCCGGGCACATCATGAAGTTGCGTGTAATCAGCCCTGCGATCTGGATAAGCAGTCGCACGCAGCGGCAGACGAATGGGAGACAACTGCAGCCCGCGTTCAAGCGCTTGCGGTGCGTACTGAAAAAGCACATCCTGGCCATCATCAGCAAGTGTGCCCAGCACAAAAGAGGATCCCAAGCCTTGGTAGGTGACCGTGAGTTCCTTCACTTTGCCACCTTTCGCGCTTTGGTGTAGGCGCGTTGGCGCGTGCGCACTGCGGCCTTCAGTCGCATGTCTTCGATGCTGAGTGAATGGGTGATCAATACGTTTTGCAAGTCGGGCAGCGCGTCAAGCGCTTCCAGCACACGCACGAAGGTCTCAAAAGTGCACCGGCCGGTGCGCTCGAAGTTGCTGAGCGTTTTGTTTGAAATGCCCACGCGCGCGGCCAGTTCTTCCACACTGAGGTTGAGCATTAGCCGTCGTGCACGAGCGAGCTCGCCAAAGGTGACGCAAACTTCTAAAGGTAAAGCAAGCGCGAAATTTAGCATATTACTACTGTTTAATCACTGGGGGTAAA
>SXGU01039506.1_pt1 | contig 11943 bp, 10 predicted proteins | sample 3174531 | NCBI WGS metagenome assembly SXGU01 (sample SAMN11356863, study PRJNA531348) | freshwater metagenome | isolation source: freshwater sample F1-140 | place: China: Fuxian Lake, Yuxi | collected 2017-12-25
GTCCAGTTTGCTCATTGAGTTACCGAGGACCTCGGCGACGCGTGGTTCCATCTGGCCAGCCAGCAGCCCAGCGTTCAGGCGCGAGACCACGACTTGGCCGTCGTCGCGGGCGTAAATCGAGACGCTACATGGCATAAGACCGGCCACATAGCGGGTAGCTTCGTTTTTAAGCAGGGGGATGGTGCTGCCGCCACTGGTGAGTTCAAGAATGACAAGGCCGCCAGGTAGGTGTACACCTTTTTTGGCGATGCGCGCACCTAGGTCGATTTCTGTCAGCAGGTTCCAGCCGTCCTTGGCTAGTTGGGCCTTAAGGCGGTTAACCGTGGTGGGAAAGTCGTGGGGGCTGACATCCTCGCGCACCACGGTGGGCAGATTGGCCGGCAGGTTGGTCGGTGCAGCGGGAGCAGCGTGGATAGTTAATGCGGGTATAGCTAGGAGCAGGGCCAGCGCCATGCGGCGGCTGTGTGGGGTGAGGAGTTTCATGGCTGGGGCCTCGGGTTGATAGCGTTTAAAAAACCATGCGTCTTAACTGGTCAATGAACTTTTTCTGTTGCGCAGATTAAGCGGGTTGTAGTTGTAACGCAACTTTTTCAAACCGGTCGCCCCCACAGGTCGTAGTCGTCGCTGCGGGTGACGCGAACTTTGACGAAGTCGCCGGGTTTGAGGCCTTGGCCTTGGGCGATGTGGACGACGCCGTCGATCTCCGGCGCATCGGCATAGCTGCGGCCGGTGGCGCGGCCTTTGTGAACGGCGTCGATGAGCACGGTGAGTTCCTGCCCAAGGCGGGCTTTGAGTTTCATGGCGCTGATGTCGGCTTGGTGATTCATGAATCGTTCCAGGCGGTCTTGCTGAATGTCCGGGTCCACGGGGTCAGGCAGCGCGTTGGCGGCTGCGCCTTCGACCGGCGAATAAGCAAAGGCGCCGACGCGGTCGAGTTGCGCCTCTGACAGAAAATCGAGCAGTTGGTCGAAATCGTCTTCGGTCTCGCCGGGAAAACCGACGATGAAGGTGCTGCGGATGACCAGTTCGGGGCAGATTGCGCGCCATTTTTCGATGCGGCGCAGGGTGCCTTCGATGTCGCCCGGGCGTTTCATGGCTTTCAGGATGCGCGGGCTGGCGTGTTGGAAGGGCACATCCAGATAGGGCAGGATTTTGCCTTCGGCCATGAGCGGCAGCACGGCGTCGACGCTGGGATACGGGTACACATAATGGAGGCGCACCCAAATGCCGAGCTTGCCGAGTTCTTCGGCCAGGGTGTGCATCCGGGTCTTGATCGGGCGGCCGTGGTGAAAGCCGCTGCGGTATTTGACATCGACGCCGGAGGCGCTGGTGTCTTGCGAGATGACCAGCACTTCCTTGACGCCGGCCTGGGCCAGGGCTTCGGCCTCGGCCAGCACTTCGTTGATCGGGCGCGAGACCAGATCGCCGCGCAAGGACGGGATGATGCAGAACGAACAGCGGTGGTTACAGCCTTCGGAGATCTTTAGCCAGGCGTAATGCCGGGGCGAGAGTTTCAGGCCGCCGGGCGGAACGAGGTCGGTAAAGGGGTCGTGCGGACGGGGCAGTTGGGCGTGCACGGCGGTCATGACTTCGTCTAGCGCGTGCGGGCCGGTGATGGCCAGCACCCCGGGATGGGCGTTGCGAATGACTTCGGCGCGCGCACCTAGACAGCCGGTTACGATGACTTTGCCGTTCTCGGCCAGGGCCTCGCCGATGGCGTCGAGCGATTCTTGCACCGCGCTGTCAATGAAGCCGCAGGTGTTGACCACCACGACATCGGCGCCGGCGTAGGTGTCGGACATGGCATAGCCTTCGGCGCGCAACTGGGTGAGGATGCGCTCGGCATCGACCGTGGCCTTGGGGCAGCCGAGGGAGACCATGCCCACGCGTTTCATTTTTGACATAGACATTTCTATCGTTTGGAGTGCGCTCATTGTAAGACAGGCGGTGCGGCGTCGAATGACGATTTGGGGCCCACGGCGTGTCGTCCCGAACTGATATTTATCAAGGCTATTCCCCTTCTGGGCAACGAATATACGAGGCCTCACAACCTTATCTGAGAGCCTTCAATGACCTTGCAGCACACGATCAATATCCCGGTTCACAACCACAATCGCGCCGATGGCATCTACGCCTTTGACGCGCGCGGCATCGCCAAGCGCTTTCGCCACGCGGCCATTTTTGGCGCCTTGGACAGCCTGATGCCGGGCGAGCGCATGCGCTTCGTCAATGACCACAACCCCCTGCCCCTGCTGCAACAGATGCAGGCCCGTTACGGCGAGCGCGTCGAGATCAATTATCTCGAACAAGGGGCCGACGGCGTCATGATCGACTTCATCGTCAAAGGCGCCTGAGGCAGCCATGGCCCGGATCGCCGATTACCTCAGTGAGGACCACGGCCACTGCGACGACCTGTTTGTGGCCGCCGAAAACGCTGTTAGCACGGCCGACTGGGCGCTGGCGCAATCGGCCTTCACCCACTTCAAAAACGCCACACTGTGCCACCTGGCGCGGGAAGAGGTCGTTCTCTTTCCGGCCTTTGAAAGCACTTCCGGAATGGTGGCTGGGCCAACCCAAGTCATGCGCATGGAGCACACCGAGATGCGCGATACCCTGGCCGCCATGGAAGAAAGTCTGCTGCAGCACGATAGCAAGGCGTTTCTGGGCCTGTCCGAGACCCTGCTGATGCTGATGCGACAACACAATATCAAGGAAGAACAAATCCTCTACCGCATGTGCGATCAAATGTTGGCCGGGGACGCTGACAACCTCGTTGAACGCATGGCGGCGGTCACACCGGGAGCCGCAGCCCAAGCCTGATTTTCATGCAACCCGTCACTGGTCTGTCGTACGAACAAGGGCCGCCTTTGGGTGTGCCGCTGGGCTTTTTCCAGTCGGCCACATTGTTCTTGCTGCTGGCCGCCCTCGCTGGCCTGTTGGCGAGCCTCTGGCCGGATTCCTTGACCAGTCGCTGGTCCCCTGCGGTGCTGGCCATCACCCATTTATTGACTTTGGGTTTTCTCGGCTTGGTTATGGTGGGGGCCATGCTGCAAATGCTGCCTGTCTTGCTGGGCGTTACGGTTAAGGTACGCCCGTTCTGGGCTCAGGCCGCACGCCACGGCCTGAGTGCCGGCACTTTATTACTCGCGCTCGGACTGGGGCTCGGCGACCGCATTTTGCTGATTGGGGCCGCCACGATGCTTGGCCTCAGCCTGCTAAGCCTTTTGCCCGGCTTTACCCGCGCTCTGTTTTTCAGCCGGGCTCGCACTTCCCTGACCTGGCCCTATCGCAAGGCCTGGCTCGCCCTCTGGGTAACTTTTATCCTGGGACTCAGCCTCGCCCTTGGATTGGCGGGGCTATGGCCCCTCGCAGACCCCATCGGCTTGACCCATCTTCACCTGATCTGGGGACTCGCCGGCTGGGTGTTGTTGCTCATCATCGCTTCGGCCTATCAAGTCATCCCCATGCTGCAACTGACCCCGCCGTATCCGGCTCGGGTCAGCCGTAGCCTAACCTGGTTGCTCTTCACCGGGCTGCTCCTTGATAGCCTCGGCGCAAGCACGATGGGTGCTGTGATCCTCGCCATGACGGCCCTGATTTTTTCCCTCAGCACCTTGTGGATACAACACCGACGGCGGCGCAAAGTGGTGGATGAAACGATGTCATTCTGGCGTCTCGGCATGGTCAGCCTGGCCCTGTGCGCCCTGCTCCTGCCGGTCACCGGCCAACTTACCGAGTCTCTCGTCGACCCCGCCCAAACCAGCCTCGGGATTCTCTTTCTGATTGGTTTCGCAAGCTCGGTCGTGATGGGCATGCTGTACAAGATCCTGCCCTTCCTGGCCTGGTTTCACCTGCGCACGCAAACCGGGGCGCCCTCCAGCCAGATTCCCAACATGAAGCAGTTCATCCCGGACCGTCAACAACGCCAACACTTTTGGCTACATCTGCTCAGCGTTGTTTTGCTCTTGCCGATGCCCTTTCTGCCCGGCCCTTTCGCCCTCCTGGGCTGGGCATTCCTCACGCTGTCGGCTTTTCAGCTGCTACGCCACATCGACGCGGTCAAGCGCTCCTTCCTAGCTCACGGCGGGCGCCTTTAGAAAACGCGCAATACCCTGTTAAGCGGCGGCCGCTTTCCCTATTAGCTCACTGGCGTGTTGACGCGTTGTCTCGGTTATTTCCAAGCCGCCCAACATGCGGGCGATCTCGTCGATGCGGGCGGCGGCGCTCAGCGGCTGCACCACCGTCGTAGCCTGCCCGGCTTCCAGCTTCTTGCTTACCGCAAACTGATAGTCGGCGGCAGCAGCCACCTGGGGCAAATGGGTCACGCAGATCACTTGCCGTCCGCGCCCCAGTGCCGCCAGCTTTTGCCCAAGCACGCTGGCCACGCGGCCGCCGATTCCGGCATCGACCTCGTCAAATACCAGCGTATCGCTGCCCTTGTCTGCCGCCAACACCGTCTGCAGGGCCAGCCCAATGCGTGATAACTCGCCGCCCGAAGCGGTCTGTGCCAAGGGTTTCAGGCCTTGTCCGGCATGCGGCGCTACTTGAAAAGTCACACTATCCTGACCCTGCGGCCCGGCCAGGCCACGCTCGACCACAATCTCCAAACGGCCACCCGCCATGGCCAGTTCCTGCATTACCGCGGTCACGGCGCCGGCCAGCGGCGCAGCGCCGTGCGCCCGCGCCGTGCTGAGGGCATCGGCAGCGCGCTGCCATTGCCTCTCAGCCTCGTTCGCTGCCAGCTGCAGGGCCTGCAGGTCGGCGCTGGCCTGGGCCTCGGCCAGCCGTTGTTGCGCCGTCACGAACAATTCCGGCAGGGCATCGACGGCCACCTGATGGCGCCGCGCCGTCGCGCTGATGTCGGCCATCCGCGTCTCGATCTGACTCAGGGCCTGCGGGTCGATCTCGATCCGTTCCGCGTAACGATTAAGACTGCGGGCCGCTTCTTCAAGTTCAGCCGTGGCACTGTCAAGCAAGGCCTGGGTCTCGGCCAGCTGAGGGTCAATCTCAACCAAACTGACCAGCCGCTGGCGCACGCCACTCAAGCGCGTCAGGGTGGCCATCTCATCGCCTGCAAGCTCCGTGGCCACGGCCTGGCTTCCCGCCAGCAAGTCGGCGGCGTGCGCAAGGCGACTGTGCTCAACTTGAATTTGCGCCCATTCCTCCGCCGGCAAAGCCAGGCGCTGCAGGTCATCTGCCACCCATTGCCACTGTGCCAGCACCTGAGCCAGCGTCTCGCCCTGACGAGTCGCCTCGGCCAGACTGTGCTCGGCCGCCTTCCAGGTCCGCCAAGTTACCGCCAATGCCGCCGCGTCTGCCGCCAGACCCAGAGCCTCGTCGAGGATCTCCATCTGCCGGGCCGGTTTCAACAGGGAGTAATGGGCGTGCTGACCATGAATGTCAATCAAGAATTCGCCCAAGGCCTTGAGCTGGGCTTGGGTCACGCTAACACCGTTGATCTGGGCACGCGAACGGCCGCCGGTCTCTACGACCCGCCGCACCAAGCACACACCGGGGTCGCCGGCCAGGTCCTGGGCGCGTAGCCAAAGCGCCGCCGGGCCCTCGTCGGGAAAAGAAAACTCCGCCGCAATCTCGGCCCGCTCGGCACCTTGGCGAATGAGGTCGCCTTCGGCACGCCCGCCCAGGGCCAGATTCAGCGCCCCCAACAGGATGGATTTTCCCGCTCCGGTCTCGCCGGTCAGAACCCCGAAGCCCGACGCAAAGGCCAGGTCCAGCCGATGGACCAAAACAAAATCACGGATCGTGAGGGACAGCAGCATCGCAGATCAGAGCTTTTCGCCCCAATGAAGTTTCTGTCGCAGGGTGTCGTAGTAATTGTGGTTGATGGGGTGAAGCAGGCGCACGGTATTGGCGGCGCGACGAACAATGACTCGCTGACCAACACTCAAGTCAAAATGGTCCTGACCATCAAAATGCACCCGCGCATCGGCGGCATGGATCAGGTTAATCTCAATCTCGAAGTGACTGTTGACCGCAATCGGTCGGGCCGACAGGGTGTGCGGACAAATCGGTGCCAAGACCACCGCTTCCAGGGTCGGGTGAAGGATGGGGCCGCCCGCCGACAGAGCGTACGCCGTCGAACCGGTGGGAGTGGCCACCACTAGACCATCGGCGCGCTGGCTGTACACGAACTGACCGTCGATATAGACCTCAAACTCAATCAGGCGACCCATGGCCCCCTTGCTGACTACCACATCGTTGAAGGCATGCGTTGCCAGCAGTTGACTGTCGCCATCCTCAACGCGGCAGTCAAACAGGATGCGCTCCTCAATCTGGTGTTCCCCGCCCAACATCTCCTGCAGGGTTTGGATCATGGTATCTACGGAGACATCAGCCAGAAAACCCAGACGGCCTTGATTGACCCCGATCAGCGGCACTTGATAATCCGCAATCCGGCGCGCCATATGCAGCATGGTGCCATCGCCGCCCAGCACGATGGCCAAATCGGCCTGGGCGCCAATCTCTTCGAAACTGACCAGGCGCGCATCGCCCGCACCACAAAGCCCAACCGTCTCGGGCATCACCAAAACTTCATAGCCCGCTCGGGTCAACCAAGCATTGAGACGCGTTAGTGAACCGCAAGCGACCGCGCTCTCATATTTGCCTACTAATGCAATGGTCTTGAAAAGTGTGGACATAGCGTAGGATTATAGGGGCTGAAATAACGAAACTGACAAACCAACCAAGATACGGCGCCACCCGGCGCCCAACAGAGACCTATGGATTATGGCATGCCGCCAACCGCCGAACTAAAACCCCGTGCCCGCATCCTGCTCAAGACCTTGGTCGAGCGCTATATTCACGACGGCCAGCCAGTCGGATCACGGACCCTGGCTCGCCATGCCGGTCTCGACCTGTCACCCGCCTCGATCCGCAACATCATGTCTGACTTGGAGGAAGGCGGCTTTATCACCAGCCCGCATACCTCGGCCGGCCGCATCCCAACCCCGCGTGGTTACCGGCTGTTCGTCGATAGCCTGCTGACCGTCAAGCCGCTGGGCGACCCGGATCGCAATCAGATCGAGGCCGCCCTCCGCTCCAACAACCCGGCCAGCGACCCGCAACGCATTATTACCACGGCCGCCACCTTGCTCTCCGAACTCACCCAGTTCGCGAGCATCATCGCGGTCTCCCGCCGCCGCGAACCCAGCTTCCGGCAGATCGAATTCCTGCGTCTGTCGGACGCCCGCGTCCTGCTCATCATCATCACCGAGGAAGGCGATGTTCAAAACCGCATCTTGTTCACCGACCGGCCCTATAGCCAGGAACAACTCACCCGCGCCGCGAGTCATTTCAACAAGCACTATGCCGGCCTGACCTTTGAGGCAGTTCGACCCCGCTTGCAACAGGAACTGTCCGGTCTGCGCGCCGACATCAGCAGCTTGATGGCGCTGGCCGTCGAAGTTGGCAACGAGACCTTGAACGCGGCTGGCCAACAATATGTGGTGAGCGGCGAATCCAACCTGCTGCACACGCCCGACCTGTCTTACAACATGGAACGGATGCGTGAACTGTTCCGTCTCTTTGAGCACCGCACCGAACTGATGCAATTGCTGAACCTCGGCCACCACGCCAGCGGCATCCAGATGTTTATTGGCGCCGAGGCGGGCGTAGCTTCGCTCGACGAATGCAGCGTCGTGGCTGCTCCCTACGCCGTTAACGGCGAGGTGATTGGCACCCTCAGCGTCATTGGTCCGACCCGCATGGCCTATGAGCGCATCATCCCCATTGTCGATATCACCTCGCGCCTGTTGTCCAGTGCGCTCAGCCACCCCTAAATCAGCCCTGAAAGAAGCCCTCATGCCCCTGTTCACATCGCCTTTCCAGCCTGAGCCGCCCACCCGCCCGGCCGTCGCCCAGCATCGCAAAGGGGTATTACTGGTCAATCTGGGGACACCCAACAGCCCAACGGCCCCGGATGTGCGCCGTTATCTGAAGGAATTCCTGTCCGATCCACGCGTCGTCGAACTACCGGCCCTGCTCTGGCAGCCCATCCTGCGTGGCATCATCCTCAATACCCGACCGGCCAAATCGGCCCGCAAATACGCCAGTATCTGGATGCCCGACGGTTCTCCTTTGTTGGTCTATAGCCAGCGTCTGGCCGCCAAACTGGAAGCTGCCCTCGAGGACACGCGAGTCATCACCGCGATGCGTTATGGCCAACCCAGTATCGCTGCTGGCTTGGAGGCGCTGCGGGCCGCTGGCTGCGATCGCATCGTCATCCTGCCCCTTTACCCGCAATACGCCGCCAGCACCGTAGGGAGCGTCTATGACGCCGTCTTTGCCACGCTGCAACAGTGGCGTAACCAGCCCGAGTTGCGCTTGGTCCGCCAGTACTTTGATCACCCGGCGCACATTGAGGCCCTCAAACAGCAGGTTTTGGGCTACTGGCAGCAACACGGTCGCCCCGATTGCCTGCTCATGAGTTTTCACGGTCTGCCCCAAAAGAGCTCCGAGCTTGGCGACCCGTATGCCGACGAATGCCTCTACACAGGCCGTGCCCTGGCCGATGCCCTGGAGCTCCCTGAGGCCGGCTACCGGATTACCTTCCAGTCTCGTTTCGGCCTCCAAGAATGGTTGCAACCCTATACCGACGAGAGCTTGCGCGCCTTGGCCAAAGAGGGCTACCGGCGCGTCGATACCTTCTGTCCGGGTTTCGCCACCGATTGCCTGGAGACCCTGGAAGAGATCGCCATGGAGGGCAAGGAGGCCTTCCTTGGCGCAGGCGGGCGGGAGTTCCACTACATCCCGGCCCTCAACGACAGCGACTCGAGCGTGGCTATGCTGCAAGCCATCGTGGCCCACCACGACGCCTGATTGGCCCTATCCGTGCGGGGGCAAGCGCGCAAGCATTTCCAGCCCCCAGGCCACGCCGAAACCGGTCACCTCGCTCGCCACCGCTCCAAGACCGTCTTTGCAGCGACTGGCAGACAGATCCATATGAAGCCACGGCCGGTCGTCCACAAACCGTTTTAAGAACAATGCCGCCAGGATGTGGTCTGCCTCACCCTCCAAAGTGCATTGCTTGACATCCGCAATCTCGGAATCGAGCGCCGGGGCATAATCGGCCGCCAGCGGGAAGGTGCAGACGCGCTCCCCGGTTGCGACGCCAGCCGCCACGGCTTCGGCTAGCAGCGCCGGCCGGTTCGATAACACCCCTGAATAGCGTGTCCCCAAAGCGGTGTGCATCGAGCCAGTCAGGGTTGCAAAATCAAGAATGGCGTCAGGTTTGGCACGCGCCGCCAAGGTCAGCGTATCGGCCAAGACCATGCGCCCCTCGGCATCGGTATGGACCACCTCAATCGTGGTTCCGTTCAAAGCGGTTACGACGGCGTTCTGTGTATAAGCCTCCGGGCTGAGGTGATTTTCGGCTACCGCCAGCCAGACCGTCAGCCGCAACGGCAGCTTAAGACGCGTCGCGGCCAGCAGGATTCCCAAGACCACCGCCGAACCGTTCATATCCTCGTGCATCCCGGACATATAACGAGCCGGCTTCAGGTTATGCCCACCGGTATCGAAGCAGATCCCCTTACCCACCAAGGCAATATCACGGCGCCGCCCCTTGCCTGCCCCGTCATAAACCAGCTTGACGATGGCGGCATCAGCCGGTTGCGAACCCTGCGCGACAGCGACAAAGGCCCCCGCCCCTAGCGTGCGCAATTTCTCCAAACCATAGGTCGTCATCTGCCACCCTTGCTGCCGTACGAGACTCGCCACCTCTTTCCGGTAACGGCCCGGTGTCAACAGATTGGGCGGCATCAAGGTCAGGAGCCGCGTCAAGGTATTGGCCTCGGCCAAGGCGCGCAGGCGCGGCAAATCGGGCAAGGCGGCGGCGCCTTGCAGGGTCAATTTTATTAACGCCTTCGGCTGGGGTTTGGTTTTCAGCGTCGGCAATGGCGTGGCATTGAGCCAGACACAATAAGCCGCCGCCGCCAACATCCGCGCCCGAAAGGCCGCCGGACCATAAGCCGCGACATGCAGACGCTCCGCCTGTTCAGCTAAAAGCGGCTTGAGGGCGTCGCGCAAACGGGTATGGACCGCAAAGGTCTCGCCTTCTGCTGGCACCCTGACCCAGCTAACCAAGATTCCACCGGGCATTTCGACCAGCACCGGCGTGTCGCCCAAGGTCGTGTTGCGGCGTCTGGCGAAATTGGCCTGCAATGCCTCCAAACCCGGAACCCCATGCCCAACCTCGGGCCAGTCTCCCTCTTCGGGCAGGATCAGACAGAGGTGTTGCACACCTTTGGGTAACTCTGACAGTTCAGCCATGACCGTCTTGATCAAGCGGGTCGTGGCCAACTCGGGCCGATCAGATACTTTCATGCAGCTCCATTATTAAGAAAATGAATACTCGGTATTAAATTGACTCAAGGCCCAAGGGCGGTGAAAATCCGGCCTCAATGTACGCGATTCCATACGCACCACCAAACCCATCGCATCGAATTTGAACCCCTCGAATTCTCAGGCGCAACCGCACCATGCGCCCTTCGGAGATCTATCCCATGGCATCGACCGCCCCCGACATTGACCCGCAAGAAACTCAGGAATGGCTGGACGCCCTTAAGGCCGTCCTCGAACAGGAAGGCAGCGAACGCGCGCACTACCTGCTTGAGCGCCTGATCGACAAGGCCCGCCGCTCCGGCACCAACCTGCCGTATAGCGCTACCACAGCCTATATCAACACCATTCCACCCCATCGTCAGGACAAGCATACCGGCAATCCCTCCATGGAACGCCGGATCCGCGCCATGATCCGCTGGAACGCGATTGCCTGCGTGATGCGTGCCAATGACAAGGCCCCTGGCGTGGGTGGCCACATCGCCAGCTTCCAGTCAGCGGCCACCCTCTACGATATCGGTTTCAACCACTTCTTCCGTGGCCCGGATCACCCCGGTGGCGGCGATCTGGTTTTTTTCCAGGGCCACTCGGCTCCCGGTATTTATGCCCGGGCTTTCATTGAAGGCCGGATCAGTGAGCAACAACTCGAAAACTTCCGTCAAGAATCGACAGGGCAAGGTGTCTCATCCTATCCCCACCCGTGGCTGATGCCCGACTTCTGGCAGTTCCCCACCGTCTCGATGGGTCTGGGACCTATCCAGGCCATCTATCAGGCGCGCTACCTGAAATATCTCGAACACCGCGGCCTGGCCAAGACCGCCGACCGTAAGGTCTGGGCCTTTCTCGGTGACGGAGAAACCGATGAACCCGAATCGCTCGGGGCGATCACCCTCGCCTCGCGCGAGAACCTCGACAACCTCATTTTAAATCGTTTGCCGACCTGAGCGGCGCTCGTGAATGGGTCGCCGATTTCGTGCAGTGGTACAACCACGAGCATCGGCATAGTGCCATTGGCTTTGTGACGCCGGCGCAGCGCCATGCGGGATTGGACGGGGCACTGTTGAATCAACGCAAAGCGCTTTATGAAAACGCCCGTAGCCAAAACCCTCGGCGCTGGAGCCAACACACTCGGAACTGGAACAGAATCCATACCGTGCATTTAAATCCGGATCATGCCGAAACCCAAAACAACTCGCCCCAGGAGGTCGTTAATCCCGACAAAATAGCCGCATAAGATTTTATATTGAGGCGACAAGCAGCTTGAAATTCCAGAACCGACACCACCACCAAATTGGTGCGTTACATCAATCTACCGTCTTTGCTGGAATACGTGCTGATAGAACCGGATATGGTTTCTGTACAAGTCCTACAGAAAAGCAACCACTGGCGCTCGGAATATTTTTTCTGGTGATTTGGTCAACTTCGAATCGATTGAATTGACTTTGAGCGTAGAAGAAATCTACGACCGAGTCGACAATGCTGATATGAATGAATTCAGGGCGGGCATGAATTGATGTGGAACCTGAATGCTTGAAAAGCTGATCGGCCGGCCGACACTGCCTACGGCTTCCAGCCCTGGATGGA
>SXGU01040440.1_pt1 | contig 11943 bp, 9 predicted proteins | sample 3174531 | NCBI WGS metagenome assembly SXGU01 (sample SAMN11356863, study PRJNA531348) | freshwater metagenome | isolation source: freshwater sample F1-140 | place: China: Fuxian Lake, Yuxi | collected 2017-12-25
ACCACCTCACCGAGGCGCAGGTGCTGGAACTCAACATCCCCACCGGCGTGCCGCTGGTGTCCGACCTGGACGACGCGCTGCAGCCGCTGCGCCACTATTTTCTGGGAGACGCCGCCGCGATTGCCGCCGCGATGAACGCCGTGGCGCAGCAGGGCAAAGCGAAATGAATCCTTCCGGGGCGCCGCGCATGAAGGCGGTCATCCTCGCCGCCGGCCGGGGCACGCGCATGGGCGGGCTGACGGACGACATTCCAAAGCCCATGCTGCGCGTGCAGGGCAAGCCCATTCTGGAGCACATTCTAGAGGGCTTGCGCGAGGCCGGCGTGGAGGAGTTTTGCATCATCACCGGCTGGAAGGCCGACGTGGTGGAACGCCACATGGGCGATGGCAGCCGCTGGAATGTGCGCATCAACTACGCGCGCCAGCAGGTGCAGGATGGCACCGGCAAAGCGCCCGAGCTGGCGAAGGACTTTGTGAGTGGCGCGCCCTTCTTTCTCACGTATGGCGACATCTTGGTGAAGCCGGACACCTACCGACGCATGGTGGAGCGCTATCGCGAGGGCGCGCACGCGGGCGTCGTCACCATCACCGGCAGCGAGGACGTCACCAAGGGCGGCCTCTTTTTCTTCGACGATCAGTTTCGCCTCTCCCATCTGGTGGAGAAGCCCAGCGCGCAGGAGGTGGAGTCGCTGCGCCAGTCCGGCTGGCTTAAGCCCGGCGCGACGGCGTGGTACAATGCGGGCATCTATATCTTCGAGCCTTCGTTGTTCGATCACACGGCCAAGCTGGTCAAGTCTCCCCGCGGCGAGTACGAGCTGACCGACGCCATCGCCGCCATGGTCGCCCAAGGCCACAACCTCGCCGGGCTGGTTATCGAGGGCCGGTGGGTGGACGTGCGCGACCCCCAGACCCTCGCGGCCCTCCAGAACGAGTCCTGATCGTTCCTAAATTTGTAAGAACGTTTGGCGCAGGCACGATGTAGGTGCAGGAGCCAAACGCCATGAACTCACACGCGCCCCGCACGACCCCGCGCAATCAGGCCATCTTCGCCTTCACCCTGACCGAACTGCTGGTGACGGTCGCCATTCTGGGAGTGTTGGCGGCCTTGTTGCTGCCCACGCTTGCCAAGGCACGGTCAACAGCGCAACGCACGCGTTGCTTGGCCAACATGCGGCAGATTGCCGTGGCCTACTTTGCCCACGCGCAGGACCGGGGCAGGACGCTGGAGTATCAGTCGCGCGGCGACAACTCCGGCTGGGTGGATGTGTTGCGCAAGGAACACGGCCTCTCCAACGACAAGCTCTTTCATTGTCCGATGTGCTACAAAAATAACCGGCACGCGCTGGGCAATGCGCACACGGCATGGCGTTATGGCAATGCCGGCGCGGGAGAACTCGCCGGTGCAGCAAGGCCGATGCTGGCCGACACATCCGCGCTCACATCAACTCTGGCGGCGGCGGTGGGCGGCGGCAACGGCGCGCCCGGGATGAAACACGAGGACTGGGCGCGCAATCCGCAGTACTACGCGTTTGTGGCCGGCGGCCTTGGTCCGTGCCGGGGCACAGTGGAGTTCACGCTGAAATTTGGGGATGAAGACAGCCAGTGCGCCCTCTCGCAGGACAAGGAAGGCGGCACCATCGTGCTGCTGCTGCTCTGCGAAAACCTCTGGCCGACCAATTTCTCGCTGGAGGTGTGGGACGCCGCGACCGGCCAGAGCCTGCATCAGGCCGATGGGCTTTCTGTCGGCACGCGCAAGTCGAAGGATTCACTCTCGCCCGGAGAGATAGACCGCGGTGATGGCAATTGGGAACTCTTCGAGTGGGCGGGCCCTCTCTCCTACAGCCTGGGCGGCGCGGGCAGCCTGCTCAGCCCCGAGAAACCCTTCCACACCCAGCCGGCGGGGTTTGATCAGGCCACGTTTATTGATCGCAGCCCGTTGCACCGTGGCACGGCTTATCCCAGCGCGCCTGAAGGGCGCAGCAACCGCAACCTCATCTACATGCGCACCCAGCTTCACTCCGACAAGAACCGCACGCTCAAGGTGGTGATGCGCGGCGATGATTCCGTTTCGGCGTTCGTCCTGCGTGGTGGGTGCTGCACACGCGGCCCGGGCAGCCCGTGCGAAATGGCCAAGCCCGCCACGAGCACCTACTCCATCAACGCTTGGGCGCAGTCGCAACATCCCTTGGCCTCATCGGAAGGCCACCGGTTTTACGAGCGCGTGGAACAGGGCCACAGCGAAGTGCCCATCTTTGCCGAGGGCATCTGGGCCGACCTGTTGCCCCGCGCCAGCGATGACGCCCCGACCTCACTGCATGGCAGCAACGGCGGCCTTTCCCGCGCGTGCATCGACCGGCACGAGGGCGCCATCAACACGGCCTTCATGGATGGCAGCGTGCGGCTCACAAAACTGCCCTCGCTCTGGGCGCTGCCGTGGCACAAGGATTGGAAGGCACCTGCAAAGGCACCCGCGCTCCCGCGCTTTTAAGTCCGCGCGTGAAGGAGCCATTTCGCGCCGTCAGTCTTGGCATTGCGCGCCCGCCGCCCTTATGCTGGCGGGAGTTTGAGTGACTCTTTCGCCACCACCCGCACACTGCAGCGCCCCGATTGATGACGGACGCTGCACCCATCGTTGCCCGGCACCTCACCAGGCGGTACGGCGACTTCACGGCCGTCGACGGCATTGATTTCACCGTGGCGCGGGGCGAATGCGTGGCGCTGCTCGGGCCCAACGGTGCGGGCCAGACCACCACCATCCGCATGGTGACCGGGTTTTGCCCGCTGACCGACGGCAGCATTCACATCTTCGGTCGGGACATCATGCGAGAGCCACGCGAGGCCAAGGCGCGGATGGGCGTCTGTCCGCAGGAGGACAATCTGGACCCGGACTTTTCCGCGCGCAAAAACCTGGTGGTGTATGCGCGCTACTTTGGAATGGAGGGACGCCTGGCTGGGGCTCGCGCAGACCAGTTGCTCTCTGAAATGGGGTTGGCCGAGAAGGCCCGCAGCGCCATCCCCACCCTATCTGGCGGCATGAAACGGCGGCTGCTGCTGGCGCGCGCGCTCATCCACCAACCCGACCTCTTGGTGCTCGACGAGCCGACCACGGGGCTGGACCCGCAGGCGCGCCACCTCATCTGGCAGCGAGTGCGCGAGCTCAAGTCGCGGGGCGGGACGATGCTGCTCACCACCCATTACATGGACGAGGCGCAGCACCTGGCCGATCGCGCCATTCTCATGAACCAGGGACGCATCGTGCTGGAGGGCCGACCCGCCGCATTGATCGCTGCGGAGGCAGGCCGCGAAGTGGTGGAGGTGTCGCGCCCCGATGCGTGCGTTGTCGAGTTTGTGCGAGGACACGGCTGGCCGCACGAGGCGGCGGCCGATCGCCTTTACGTGTATGATAGCGAAGGCGGCCGCGTCGCATCCGCCCTCGCGGCCAAGTTTCCCGCGATGGAACGGTACGCACGCCCGGCCACTCTGGAGGATGTGTTCCTGCGCCGCACGGGCCGCAGTTTGGACGCGGCATCATGACCATGCGGCTTGCCAACGTCTCGCACCGGGCCCTGCAGGTCTGGCGGCGCAACGCCGAGGTGCTGCTCACCACCTGGCACACCAACCTGCTGCCGCCGCTGCTCGAGCCGGTGTTTTACGTGATGGCCTTTGGTTATGGACTGGGCGGACTGGTCGAGGAGGTCACGTGGCAGGGGCAACGGCTGGGCTACCTTGAGTTCATGGCGCCGGGCATCGTGGCCGTGGCGGTGATGTTCTGGGCGTTCTTCGAGACCAGCTACTCCACGTTCGTGCGCATGCGCTATCAGCGCACGTTTGACGCGATGCTGGCGACGCCGCTGCTCGTGGAGGACGTCATCGCCGGCGAATGGCTCTGGGGCGCCACGAAATCCCTCTTCGCGGGCAGCGTCATGACGGTCATGCTGGCTTGCTTTGGCCTCGTGGCGTGGCCGTCGGGATTGTGGGTGCCCTTGCTGGCGATTCTGGGCGGCATGATCTTTGCGGCCATGGGGCTCATCGTCACGGCGCTCTCGCCCAACATCGAGTCGTTCAACCTTCCGGTCTTCCTGCTCGTGTTTCCCATGTTCCTCTTTGGCGGAACATTCTTTCCGCTGGAACAGCTCCCCCCCTGGGCGCACAACGCCGCGCTGGCGCTGCCGCTCACGCATGTCTGCTCGCTCATCCGCGGCGCGTGTCTGGGCGTGATGCCGCCCCATGCCGCGGCCTCGGTGCTCTACCTCGTCGCGGCGGTGGCGGTGCTGGGCTCGATCGCCCTGCGCCGGATGTCACGCCGGCTGATCCCGTAGATTCCCAGCTTGGACGGGCTTTAGTCGTGGGAGTGGTCGCAGTCCGGGCCGTGAACGTGTTCGGAGGCGGCGGGCGAAGGATCCACCTCCTCAATCGCGGCATGGCTGAGGAGGAAATCCACGACCTTGGCATGCAGCAATTCCTTGTGCACGCCACCCAGCGCGTTGGCCTTCTGGAGTTCGCGGTAGTACTTCTGGGGCTCGGCATTGGACTGCTTGGCCAGCGCCGTAATGCGCTCGGCCAGCTCGTTCTCGAGCACGTTGATCTCTTCCTTCTCGGCAATGCGGCGCATGACGTAGTCGGCCTTGACGCGGTCCTGCGCGGCCATGTTGGCCGTGGCGTGGATCTGATCCTTGTTCTTCTCGATCTCCTCCTTGCTGACGCCCCGCCGCTGGTTGTTGAGAATGATGTTGTAGATCACATTGCGCCGCTCCTCGATGAGGATCGACTGCGGCAGCTCGCACTTGACGCGGTCGAGCAGCGTCTCGACCACCTGCGCACGAGTCTCCGACTCGGCCTTGACGCGGCGTTCGTTTTCCATGTCGGTGCGCACGCCCGCCCGCAGTATCTCCATGTTCTCAGCGCCCCACGTCTTGGCGAAGGCGTCGTCGAGCGCAGGCGCCGACTTCTCCTTCACCTCCGCCACATCCACCTCGTACACGCCCGGTCGCCCCCCAAGCGCTGCGATGACAAACCCGGCGGGAAATTCCACCGTCACGGTGCGCTTCTCGCCCGCCTGCGCGCCAATGAGCTGGCGGGTGAACCCGGGAATGAAATGGTCCTTGGCGGCGTCCTCATGCACATGCAGCCAGTAATTCTTCTGCTCGGCCACGCCGCGCGCGGAGGGCGCCACGGCCGTGATGGGCTGGCCGCCGGTCGTGCCCGTGTAGTGAATGACGACATAGTCGCCCTCCTGCACGGGGCGCGCCACCGACTCGTACTGTGCGCGCTGGTCGCGCAAGGCCTGCAGCGCTTGATCCACTACTGCATCGGCGACTGTGGCCTTCTCGCGCTTGGCCGGAATGCCCTTGTACTCAGGCAAGGCAAACACCGGCGCGGTCTCGACCGTCGCCAGAAACCCAAAGCTGCGCCCACGCGCTAGCCCGCCCGCCTCCCCGCCCAGTTCCTCGACCTCCGGTGAGGTGACGGGATGCAGCGTGTGGTCGGCAATCCCCTGACGATAGCCCTCGTTGAGCAGCTCGCGCCGCACGTCCTGTTCGATTTGTTCCTGAAAGGCCTGCACCACTCTCTCACGCGGCGCCTTGCCCTTGCGAAACCCGTCGAGCTTGGCCTGCCGGCAATACTCGGTCGTGACCGCCTCAAACTTGCCGTCCACCGTGGCGGCATCCACCTCGACGCGCAGTTGTTTTTTGCACGGCGCCAATTCAATGACCTCGATTTTCATGTCGTGAAGAAAATAAAGCCCGATCTGCGGGCTGGCAAAACTAGGCAGCCGACGCCCAAAAGTCAAACTCCGCCCCACCACCTCAGGGTGAATGAGTCCGGCGCGCTCACGTCTTAAGCCTCTGCATGTGCAAACACCCCGTGCTCTCCCTGATGGCCTGTGCCGCCGCTGCGTGGCCGCTCTTCGCCGCTGAAAAGCCCGCCGCGCCCACCCCCGCAGCCGACTGGCGTCCCAAGCTCTCCAAGCTCCTGCAGGCTGATTTTCCCTACACCAAAGCGTGCATCGGCGCCAGCTTCCCCGCGAACAACAAGGCCAACAAAGGCATGGCCATCATTGCCGGGAAAAACGCCTTCATGTGTTTTGACACCGACCTGTTGCGATGGTCGGCGGGTTGGACCCCGGGCTTCACCGTGTCCAAAGGCCAGACCAACTACGTCGGCTATATCAACGACGAGGGCGTGACCTACAATGGCAGCCACGGCGGACACCCGCGCATCGTCGGCGACCAACGCTTTGGCGCGTCCGCCATCCCCGGCTGGGCCGACACGCAGGGCTCCTTCAAAGACCCCCGCAAGGAACCCTTTGGCCCGCTGCCCCGCTCTTGGGCGCAGTGGAAGGGCGACTATGTCGTGGGCGAGAATGTGGTGCTGCACTACACCGTTCAGGGTGTTTCCGTCCATGAGCAGCCCGGCAGCGTGGAGCGCCAAGGGCAAACCGGCTTCCTCCGTAACATTCGCCTCGGCGCCCGCCCGCAGCCGCTGACGGTGCTGCTCTGCGAAGTGGAAAACGCCCAAGCCCGCCTCGAGGGACACGCCGCCACTCTGACGGCACAGGCCCGCATCACCCGCGTCGGCACCGTGGGCGCTCCGGCGGCCAGCCGCATGGAATGGCAGGAGAACAAACGCCTCGTGCTGCACCTGCCTGCGGGCGACGCGACTCTCTTCAAGATTGTGCTGTGGCAGGGCGAGAGCACGGGCGCGGACGCGTTTAAAGTTCTCTTGGAGGGGCCGCCGGCCATGGTGGACTTCGCCAAAGGCGGCCCTGCGCGCTGGCCGCAACCGGTGGTCACACGAGGAGAATCCAACACCAGCGCCACGCCTGATGGCGCTTATGTCACCGACCGGCTCACCGCGCCGGACAAAAATCCGTGGAACCGCCGCGTGCGCTTTGGAGGGCTGGACTTCTTCTCCGACGGCCGGCGCGCCGCGCTCTGCACCTGGGAGGGCGACGTGTGGATTGTCGAGGGCATCGACGCGACGCTGGAAAACCTGCGCTGGCGGCGCTTCGCCTCCGGCGGCTTTGAGACGCTGGGGTTGCGCATCGTCAAGGACGTGATCTACACGAGCGGCCGCGACCAGATCACGCGCTACCACGACCTCAACCACGACGGCGAGGCCGATCATTACGAGTGTTTCAACAACGACATCACAAGCTCCCCGGGCTTCCACGAGTTTGTGTTCGACCTGCACACCGACGCCGCAGGGAATTTTTACACCGTCAAGGCCGGGCCGGTGCGCGGAGGCGGGTCGGGCTTCGGCGGCGGCGGCGGCAATGGCGACATCTCACAGCACGCGGGTTGCGTGCTCAAGGTGAGCGCGGATGGTTCCAAGCTTGAAGTGTACGCCACCGGTCTGCGCGCACCGAACGGGATGGGCGTCGGGCCCGACGGGCAGGTGACCACCGGCGACAATGAAGGCACATGGGTGCCGCGCTGCCCGGTGAACTGGGTGTCGCCGGGCGCATTTCTGGGCGTGGAAAGCCTCGCGCATCGCAAGAACCCCATGCCGCCGCACCAGAAGCCGCTGTGCTGGCTGGACAAGAGCTGGGACAACTCCGGCGGCGGCCAGGTCTGGGTTTCCAGCAAGTCTTGGGGGCCCTTCGAAGGCGAGCTCTTGCACTGTTCCTACGGCCAATCAGCGCTCTACCGCGTGCTGCCGCAGCGTGTCGGCGAGCAGATGCAGGGCGGCGTCGTGAAGATTCCCGTCAAGTTCACCTCGTCGGCCATGCGCCCGCGCTTCAATCCGGCCGACGGCCACCTCTACAACGCCGGGCTGCGCGGCTGGCAGAGCAATGCCGCGCGCGAAGCCGGGCTGGACCGCGTGCGCTACACCGGCAAGCCCGTGGTGACGGTGCGCGCGCTGCGCGTGGACCGGCAGGGCGTGCATCTGGGCTTCACGCAACCGATGGATCCGTCGATCGCGGAGGATGCGCAGAACTATTCCATCCAGCGGTGGAATTACAAACGCACCAACAGCTATGGCTCGGGCGAATACTCCGTTGCTGACGCCAGCAAGAAGGGCCGCGACACCGCGCCCGTCACGGCCGCCAAGCTTTCCGCCGATGGCCGGACGGTCACGTTGACCCTCGGGGGATTGGCGCCGTGCGACCAGCAGCTCATCCGGTTTACCCTTAAAACCGCCGACGGGGCCAAGCTGCAATCCGAAGTCATGCACACCATCCATGCCGTGCCTTGAAGGCAGCGGGCGCACGCCTTGCCAGCGGGCGCGCCGGACGATATGGATAGCGCGACGTATGCGTGGCTTGCTTCTTCTTTTGTGGTTCGCACTGTTCGGCACGGAAGTGCGCGCACAGAATGCCCAAGCCTCGCCGGGCCTGCGCCTCACATGGCGCGCGGGAGACGCGGCCCACACCGCCACGGCTGCTAACATCGCCCTCTACGTTGCCCCGGGCCAATCCGCGACGCCGTTCCTGCCAGCAGGCCCGTTCACCGCGCGGTGGGAGGGCTCCGTCAACGCCGACCTGCGCGGAGATTTCACGTTTCAAGCCCAGGGGCGAGGAAGTGTTAAACTGGAACTCAATAACCTTGCCGTTCTGGATGCGCCCGCCTTGGATGGCAAGATCACTTCCAAAACAGTCCGCCTCAACAAGGGCGCCAATGCCATTTCTCTGACTTATTCCAGCCCCCGGCAAGGCGCCGCCCAATTGCGGCTGCTGTGGAATCCGCGCGCGGACAAGCCCATGCCCCACGAGCCCATCCGCGGCGCGTTGCTCACCCACAGCGCGGCGGCGCAGGTTGCGCCCTCGGCCGCCGAAGGCCTCGACTTGTTCCTGCAAGCGCGCTGCGCCAAGTGTCACACGCCGCCGGCGTCGGCCGCCGCGCCTGAACTGGCGATGGATGCGCCCGCGTTGGATGGCATCGGCGCGCGACGCCACTTCGCATGGCTTCAAGAATGGATCCTCAACCCGCACGGGCAACGCGCCGGCGCGAAGATGCCCAAGATGTTTCATGGGCCCGACGCATCGGGCCAAGCTGAGGCCACCGCGGCTTTCCTCGCCACGCTTTCCAAGGACGCCCGCGCGCCCGCCGCCGCCATCAAACCCTACGCAGCTCCTGCCGCCGTGGCGACGGCCGTGGAAAATCCCGCAGCAACGCCGGAGGGGGAGGGCACCCTCCTTCACAAGTTTCATTGCAACGCCTGCCACAATTTGCCCGGCGAGAAGCCCGACGCGAAAAAGCTTTCGCTTGATCATCTCACTCGCAAGTTTCCCCCACAGGCGCTCACCGATTTTCTCCTCGCGCCCGAACGGCACTACGCGTGGACGCGCATGCCCAACTTTCGTTTGACACCCGATGAAGCCGCCGAACTGGCACGGTTGCTGGTGGAGAAACTGCCGCAGTTCAAGCTACCTGGCCCGCCGGTCGACCCGGCCGTCATTGCCCGTGGCAAACAATTGGTGGCCACCACGGGCTGCCTCAACTGTCACTCATTGACGGGCATGAGGAGTGAACTTGCCGCGCCCACGCTAGCCCAACTGGCCGCCTCGCGGTGGGACCGCGCCTGCCTTGCAGAACGCCCCGCCGCGGATGCGAAGACGCCGCATTACTCCTTCACCGTGGGCGAACGCGCGGCACTGGCGGCCTTTGGCGCCACCGACCGCAAGGCCGTGGAACGACACGCGGCGGCGGACTCGGCCGGGCGTCAAGTGAGACGCCTCAATTGCGCCGGTTGCCACGGGAGCACCGAGGGCATCCCCGCGTTGGACCCCTTGGGTGAAAAACTGCGGCCCGAATGGACGCGCGATCTCTTCTCCGGCACCCTGCCGTCCCGGCCGCGCCCGTGGATGATGGCGCGCATGCCGGCGTTTCCCGCGCCGTCCGCGCTGCTGGCCCACGGGCTGGCCGCCACCCACGGGCTGCCGCCCCAGTCTCCCGCAACGCCCGCAGTGGACGCCAAGGTGGCCGAGCAGGGGCGCAAGCTGGTGGGCGTCGAGGGCGGCTTCTCGTGCGTCGCCTGCCACGGTGTGAAGAACGTCCCGCCGCTGCAGGTGTTCGAGGCGCAGGGCGTCTCCTTCTCGTTGATGGGCGCGCGCCTGCAGCCGGACTGGTACGTGCGGTGGATGCTCGATCCGCTGCGCGTGGATCCGCAGACCCGCATGCCCGACTACTTCGACGAGGACGCGCGCAGCGTGCTCCTGGACATGATGGACGGCGACGCGCTGAGGCAGATTGAAGCCGTCCTGCAATACCTGCGGCAGGGCGAGAAGATGGCGCTGCCGGTGATGCGGTAGCGCGCGCTTGTCAGGCTTGTCAGAAGGGCCGGGCGCGGCTAGTACTCTTTTATGAACGTCACCTGCCGTCTGCTGCTTGCGTTATTTGGTGCGGGCAGCTTGTTCGCTGCCGAACACAACACGCTCACCGAAGCCGAATCCAAGGCTGGCTGGCGGCTGCTCTTTGATGGCAAGAGCACCGCGGGCTGGCGCGGTTATCGGCAGAAGGAATTCCCCGCCAAAGGCTGGCGCGTGGAGGCGGGCGAACTGCGCAAGGTGGCCGGCGAGCGGGGCGGGGACGTGGTCACCCAGAAGCCGCATGCGGACTTCGAGTTCGCGTGGGATTGGAAGCTCGCACCCGGCGGCAACAATGGCGTGAAGTACCTTGTCACCGAGGATCGCCCCGGCGCTCCCGGCCACGAGTACCAGATGATTGATGATGGCAAACACGCGGACGCGAAGGGCGCCGGGACCCACCTCACCGCGGCGTTCTACGACGTGCTGCCCGCGGCGACGGAGAAGTCCTTGAAACCCGCGGGGGAGTGGAATCAGTCGCGCATCCTCGTGCGCGGCCCGCACATCGAGCACTGGCTCAACGGGCGCAAGGTGCTGGAGTATGAGCTGGGCAGCGACGCGGTGAAGGCGGGACTGGCCAAGAGCAAGTTCAAGACGGCGAAGGGATTTGGCGACAAGATTTCAGGCCACCTCATGCTGACCGACCACGGGGATGGCTGCAGCTTTCGCAATCTCAAGATCCGCGCGCTGGAGCCGCGGTGAACGGGGCTGGCGATCCAGCACCGCTTCTCCACCACCTGCGCGGCATGTACGCCTCGCGCTTGCTGGTGGCAGCCGTGGCGCACCTGCGGGTGTTTGAAACGCTCCACGATGGCCCGCACACCTTGGAGTCGCTTCGCGGCGCGCTCAATCTGGCCGATCGCCCTTCGCAGGTGCTCTTTCCCTCGCTGCGCGCCATGGGCCTCATGGATGTGGATGCCGCCGGAATTGTCCGCGTGACGCCCTTGGGCGGCTTTCTGACTCAACGCGAGCCGGCCCATCTCATCAACTATGTCGGGCTGGAAGCCGACGACCCCGGCGTCGTGGCCATGGCCCAACTCCTGCGTCACGATGGCTCCGATTCCGGCGCGCCCGTCGCTTTCGTGAAGGACGACACGGCGCCCTCGCCCATGGACGATCCGGGGCCCGCCCGCGCCTTCACCCATGCGCTGGCAGGGCGCGCCAAGCTGCTCGCGCCCTTGGTCGCCCGATCCATGCCCGGGGGCCGCCATTTGTTGGACGTGGCCTGCGGCACGGGCCTCTTTGCGTACGAGTGGCTGCGCCTCAATGCCCATGCGCGCGCCACCTTGCTGGATCGGCCGGCGGTGCTCGACGTCGCCCGGGAAATGCTGGAACGGTTCGCCGGACAGAATGCGGCGGCGGCCACGGTATCCGCCCGCGTCTTGTTCCTGCCCGGTGACATGCTGCACGACGCCCTGCCTGACGCCGATGTGGTGCTGGCGGCCAGCGTGTTTCATGATTGGCCCGAGACGGTCTGCGCCTCCCTGATGCGGCGGCTGGCAGGCGCGCTGCCGAATCCGCTCCTGCGCGATCCCGGCAAGCCCAACCGGGCGCTGCAATTGGCCTCCGGCCGCGTGCAGCGGCGGCTCGGGCAGCTCGGCCCGCTGGGCGATTGCGCGCTGCCGGGGTAAGGAG
>SXGU01243265.1_pt1 | contig 11942 bp, 12 predicted proteins | sample 3174531 | NCBI WGS metagenome assembly SXGU01 (sample SAMN11356863, study PRJNA531348) | freshwater metagenome | isolation source: freshwater sample F1-140 | place: China: Fuxian Lake, Yuxi | collected 2017-12-25
GTGCCAACCTTTTACGAGCATGTTGTCCTTCAAGACAACTGGCACACCCGCCAAAGGACCCACATCTTCTCCGGCAGCAATGCGTGCATCAATCGCACGCGCTTGTTCCAACACATCCGACGCCACACCAATAAGCGCGTTCAACTTCCCGTTGTCCGCGTCCACACGTTCTAAGTACGCACGCACCACTTCCTCGGCCGACCACTCTTTCGCCGCCACCTTTGCCGCAATCTCCGTTGCGGTCGTCTTTGCAGTATCAACCATATCTAATCTTTCTTCTCTTCAAACACTCCTGGGACTTCAAGCAAATCGCCAGCTCGTCGCGGAAATGCCGCGATGACGCGCGCACGCTCGTCCGCGTCACACGTCTGCACCACATCCTCACGCCATACATTTACCAGTCCAGCTCCATGTGCCAATTCTGGCACACCATCGGTGTTTACTGCCTGCAGTTTGGCGACATAGTCCAAAATCGAACCAAGCTGTGTGCGGTACATCTCTAACTCGTCTGCCTCAATCTCCAAACGCGCTAAATCGGCAATGTGTTCAATGTCTTCTTGCGTGACCATACTCAATATTATTTCGTGCTCAGCATACGTAGAAATGCCTCTTCCGACAAGATCGCAACACCCAGTTCCCTTGCCTTCCGCTCTTTCGATCCTGCGTCTTCTCCCACCACAACGTAACTCGTTTTCTTGCTCACCGATTCAGAAACCGTGCCGCCAAGGGCACGAATTTTTTCTTTTGCTTCTTCTCTGCCCATCGCCGACAGTGTCCCTGTCAGGACAAAAGATTTCTCACGGAGTGGAAGATCCTCAGGCGCTCGCAGCATCATGGACGAAACTTGCACACCAACACTCTCGTAGTCCTCGAGCAGTTCTTGATGAGGTGATTCTGCCAACCAAGACAGAATACTTTGCGCGACCACTTCGCCGATTTGCGGGATGGCTAGCAGCTGCTCTTGTGTAACGTTCACAAATCGTTCGAGGGTTCCCAAATGCATGGCAAGGTCGCGCGCTGTTTCCTCACCCACATTGCGAATGCCGAGTCCAAGAATAAATCGCGAAAGGGTGATCTGTTTCTTCGCCTGGATTTCCGCCACCAGTTTCTGCGCCGAAACATCTCCAAATCCCTCAAGGGTTTTGACGTCATCAACCGTGAGACGAAACAAATCTGATGGACGATGGACAAGCTTTGCCTCGATGAGGGCCACGATGGTCTGAGGACCAATCCCATCGATCTCAAACGCGCGCGCCGCATGCAAAATAGTTTCCTGATCCTGTGCCAAGCACCGAGGGTTTCCACACACAATCGCCACTTCCCCTTCGCGTCGTTCCACCTCCGTCCCACACACCGGGCATACAGACGGTGGTTTCACAACCTGTGTTGTCTTCGGCCGCAACGCGTTTAACACTTCCTTCACTTTAGGAATGATGTCCCCTGCTTTGTACAAAATCACCGTGTCCCCAACGCGAACATCCAAGCGTTCAATCTCGTCCATGTTGTGCAGCGAAGCGTGACGAACCGTTGTTCCCCCAAGCCAAGTGGGAGCGAACACCGCGACAGGTGTTAACGCTCCTGTGCGGCCCACAAACCATTCGATGTCCTGCACCACGGTCGTGGCTTCTTCCGCGGGAAACTTCCACGCCACAAGCCCGCGCGGTGTTTTTCCCACCACCCCAAGCTGCTTGAACAACTCCGTGTCATCCACGCGCACCACAATGCCATCCACCCAAAACCCGAGGTCTGCACGGCGCTGTTGCATGTCGAGCCAGAATGCCTGCACTTCTGCAAACGTACGACAGGTGGCTGATGGAGACGCGACGGCAAATCCAAGCTCTTTGAGAACCTGAGCTTTTTTCGTTTGCGTCATGCCTTCCGCCCCAAGTCCAACTTTCAAATCCCAGGCAACAAAAGAAAGACGACGCGAAGCACTGACGGACGGGTCGAGCTGACGCACGGCACCTGCCGCTGCGTTGCGCGGGTTCGCAAACTCGGGCTCACCTTTGGCTTTTTGCACTGCGTTGACCTTCTTGAAATCGTCCGTTGAGATATAGACTTCCCCGCGAACTTCGACGCGAGAGTCGAACGGGCGGGGTGCGCCACCAATAACGGAACGCAACTTCAGTGGAATGCTCTCAATCGTCCGAATATTCTGCGTCACATCTTCGCCAATACGTCCGTCACCACGCGTTGCCGCAGACTTCAACACACCATCTTGATACACAAGGGAGATAGCCAGCCCATCGATTTTTGGCATGACGAAAAAGGTTGTGGGTTGTGGAAGTTGGGTTGTGGGGAGAAAACGATCAAGACGGTTTTGCCAGGCTTGAAATTCTTCCGGCGTAAAGACATCCTCCATTGAAAGCATGGGGGTCACGTGCGTAACTTTTGAAAACTTCTCCAGTGGTTTTCCGCCAACGCGTTGCGTGGGAGAATCAGGTGTAATGAGATCTGGGTAGGCTTGCTCCAGGGTAAAAAGCTCGTGTTTTAACGAGTCGAGCGCGGCATCCGAAATCGGCTGTGCGTCGAGTACATGATAGTGATAGCGATAATCATCGATCGCTTCGCGGAGCTTCAAGATACGTGTTTTTGCTTCCGATTTCGTCATAACGTCTCGTAGTATACCGCACCTAGGCGTTGACAGGCAGCCCCATTTCGCGTAGCGTCCGAACATCGGTATCTCGCCGAAAACACGGAGTTCTCCATGCTGCCACACGCTGTCTCGCCGCCCTTCCCCCTCCACTCATTCACGCTCGTCGACGTGATCCCCAGCTCGCTGGCTGGACTCACTCCGCTCGAAACCAAGCTCGTGAACGATGAGCCGATCCGCATCCCCATGGAGATGATGTTCCGGCTCACGGCCGTCGTTCTCCTCTCGGGGTTAGCCTACGACCGGTCGGTGCGGCCAAAGGCGCACGAAGACATGCGGCCCGACCAGACCTTCGGCCTCGACCTCACCAAGGTCGCCCATCTCCTCAAGTGTGCTTTGCACAAGGACTTCGGAGCGATGCCGTTTGGTGTGGCGCGGTGGCAACCGGTGTTGCGACCCATCCTGGTGCTGTCGAGTGGTGTGAGCATCCACCACCCGGAGACGGCCGTCGATCTCGGGGCAACACTGCGCGATGCTGTTCGCCTGTTCGAGGGCCGAGGCAGCGAGTCCGTCGAGGACCTCCGCGAGCTCTGGAACCAGACGCGTCGCATCCTCCGACTGCTCAGCACGCTCAGCGAGACCACCATCGAAGACCTCCGCCTCTGACCCCATCACGGGTCGATTTTTTATCACAAAAGCGAGGCCAAATGACCTCGCTTTTCTTTTGGTCTAAACAAATAATCCTAAATACCAATACAACAACGGCTTTCCGACCAACAGGACCGTGAGTGTTCCCACCGCGAGGAAGGTTCCAAATGGAAGTTGTGTTTTCCAATCTGCGCGGCGTGTACCAAGAAGAACGAGACCAAAAATGGCGCCGAGAGCGTAGGCGATGAACAACGCGATGAGTCCATCACGCAGCCCGAGCATCACCCCCATGAGCGCTCCCATGCGGACGTCGCCACCTCCCACCCAGGTGCCACGCGACACCACAAACTGAACGAGGAAAAACAATCCGAGTACAGCACCACCGTACAACATCGCTTGCGGCTCGTACCCAAGCACCAAGTTAAAGGCAAGTGCGACGATAATCGCCGGCATGGTAAACCGGTCAAGAATTTGCACGTACTTCAGGTCGTAAATAAACACAACCATGAGTGTGCACACAAACACGAGGTCGCGGACCATCGAAATCCACCAGTTGGCCGGCGTGACGTAATCTGGCAACGCAAAATGCTGGGCGTAACGGAGGTAAAACAAGAAAAATAACAAACCGGTGACAAACTCAACCAGTGGATATTGCAACGAAATCTTTGACGCACACGATCGACAACGCCCTCCGAGCAGCAAGAAACTGACAATCGGAATGAGCTCAGAGGCTTTCAGCTTCGATTGACAAACCGGGCAGCGCGACCGTCCGCGAACAAAGGAGCGTTTCTCGTGCGTGCGGAAAATCACGACATTCAAAAAACTTCCGATGCAGATTCCGACAAGAAAGATGAGCGCACCGAGATACATATTATTCGCACTTGCCACTCTTCATTCCTTCCGGCAACGCACAGTTCAAACCCTCTGCCAAGCCAACAGGCGAGTAAGCATTTTCAAGCTCAAACTGAATGGCGTAGGCGGAACCGTCTTTGGTTTGAGAATAGCAGAAGGCATTGCGAGCGGGTGTACCGCAAGCAGACAACCCCTCAAGTCCCGTTTCAATGGTCGAAGTGATCGTACGTAAGTACGTGGCTTTTTCTCCGGAACAATTTCCCGCAAAGCCTGCTGTTCCCAAACAACGTGCGGTCGCTGTGTCGCCAAGCGGCAATCCTTCACCGGCCGGATACAGATTCGTCTGGTTAAAGTATTCTTCAAGAGCCGCCTGTACTTGGCGCACCTGAGAAAGACGTGTGGCATCGCGCTGTTTGGTGCGCGCTGCGTTTACCGCAACCGCAGCCATGGTACCGACCAAACCAATGATGGCAATGACAACCAGTAATTCAAGTAACGTAAAACCACGTTTGTTCATATGACGATATGGTATCACGGGCTCGGGGGAGCCACAATTGATGTGAGTAGCCATGTGCGAATACTCTTTGCCGTGAGATGACCTTTCAGCCAGAGGGCATCCGCGCCGGCTTTTTTTAGGACAGGAACATCTTTCCGCAAGAGCGTGTGTACACAAACAGCGCAGGGTAACGATTTGGTCTCTGCTTTCCACGCAGCTAACAGTTCTCGTGCTTCCGGAAGCGAGGCTAAATCAAACACAACCGCGGCGGGCAACGTACGTTTTTTGTACGCCACCGCATCCGCGACTCCTACCGCAATACGTGTTTTCCATTCCCCTTCCGCACAACGCTTTGCCAGGATGTCTGCCCACACCGTGTCGGCTGTTACAAACAGAACCGTCCGTTTTTTGGCCGGCATACTTACTCGATTTCACGCATCGCCAATCCAACGGCCACAGACAACCTTGGTCCAATCTCATCGAGAACCGGGCGCAAATCTTCCGGATAAACCACACGGGCCCATGGGTCGCCACGGTACACATTGAGGCCAAGTGTTTCTTTGAGGTACTCAGGAACTCGAGGTAAATGCGAAGAACCACCTGTGAGTACAATCTTTTCTACACGCTTCAAGTCGGTGAGCTCCATACCGGCGTAGAGCTGAAAGGCGTAGCGAATTTCATTCACGATCGGCAACATCACCTGTTCAAGTACCGCCGGAAGTCCTCCTGCCAATGTTGAGGAACCTGCCGGCAGGTTACCGAGGTCGAGTTTCATTTGTTCCGCTTGCGCTTCAGACAAAGACATTTGCTCCATCAAGCGTTTGGTGACGGCGCGTCCGCCAATGTTGATGCTGCGCGTCAAAAATGGAATCCCTTTTTCGACAATCGTCACGTTCGTGCGCACCGAACCCATGTCGAGCACTAAAATAGAACTACGATCTTTTCCCACAAGTGAGCGCACCAAGGCAAACGATTCTGTATCGATCGCTTGAAGCTCGAGTTTTGCCGCACGGAAAATTTCGATGTACTTCTGCACAAGCGACTTTGCCGCCCCTGTGACAAGCACACGTACATGGTCAGATGGCTTTGCCTCTGGGGCTGTTTCCTTTTCCCCCTTCTTCACTTTATCCGCTTTTTTTGGTTTGAGTTCATCCACGTACGTCGCGTATGTCACCATTTCCGTCAATGGAAGTGGAGTCAGTTTGGAAATTTGTGCATCGATAAGCGGTTTCATTTCACGTTCGTCCTTACGACGTGGAACCGAAATAATGGCCGAGAACACACTCGACAACGGCAAGGCGGCCATGGCTTTAATGGAACGCGTTCCCGACTTCTTACACAAAGCCGCGAGTTGTTCACCCGCTGCCTTCGGATCATCAAACGGAGACACCGGAGCCTCACCGGGTTTGTGTTCCGCGTACCCGTATGTCATGAGGCGTGCTCGCCCTTTCTCATTGGCAAGCTCCACCACCTTCACGCCACCGGCGCCGATATCAACGCCGAGATACGTTTGTACTTTTGGACGACCAAATCCGAACATAGTAAATATAGTATATCACCAGTCATCATTACCTGTCTCTTCTTCTGAAATAACTACATAACGATCCTTCTCGTTTTCAATCTCTTGAACAACTTCGTCGGGAACGAAACACGCTTGGGAAAACTCCTTCGCTACGTCCTGAAAACCATTCGCGAGTCCAAAACCAATCGCCTGCCGTGCAGCATCTTGCACGCGGGGCGTATGAAAAAAATCTTCTGATAAACCAAACAATTCGCAAAACCGTACAAACATCGGCATGACATTATATATATGACTAAATTTGCTCTCGATCCAGCGAATAACACGCTCCTTCGCAGCCTTTTGAACCTCAGCAGAATGTAAAAAAACATCTGAAAAACCAAAATATTGTGCAATCTTAAAGAGATCATGCACAGCAGGAGCATACTGATCATTTGATAACCGTAGAAGAAACCCGCTCTTTGCTGCCGCCATCATTTCTGGGTTGGTGAAAAACTGTTCCGTAACTCCAAATGGAGCACAGTCTGTCAAAGGATTCAGAACAAGACCTTGTTTCAGTAGTCCAGGAAGTACACTCAACGCCACAAAATGGGCTTCATCAGAGTTGAAGAAATTTTCTGGAATTTGAAATCGATCACGTATCAAGTTGATTTTATTATTTGTTACCCTGAAAATTCCTTCCTGTTTTATTAAACTGATTACGATGACTTCTTTTACGATTCTTCTTGCGGAAGACTCTGAAAGATCGAGGTCCTGAAGAAACTCAGTTAACTCACTTATCTTAAGCTGAGCATCTTCTGGGTCCTCCAGATGCAGCGCGACTCCTTGTCGAACAGCTGCAAGCATCTGCGGTGACTCAAAAAAATCCTTTGGTAATGGATACTTTATCCACTTCAATTTCTTTGCCATGCCAAGTTGTACCAATTCCAATATGTCCTGCTGCACCACCGACTGTACAAACTCCTGCGACAAATCAAACGTTTTGCAATAATCGTCAAATAGATCTGGTTGGTTTGCAACGTACACCCGTCTGGCACCTTCTTGTGCGACACGCACAGCTTCGGGTGAACGAAACACTTCCTGAGACAAACCAAGATCCTGCGAAAACCGTCTCACAAACGGAAGCCATCCCTTTCGCAAACACTCTGCGAAAGCCGTAACCAATGCAGCCTTGCTTTCTTGTGATTGAATGGGGTGCAGGTCAAGAGACAAATCTTCAATGAGTTGCATTACACGTGTACCATCTCCCTTTTGTAAAGCCTCAGCCACACCATCCACCATTGAACGTTCCTCACGCGTACCCGCCCGTTCCGGTTGTGGAATGTGTTCTGATCCCAAACCATCTTTCATACAAAGATTAAGAGGTTGTTTATGAAGTCACTTGATCTAATACACGATTCACCACCGCGTCTGCTTCTTTATTCTTCGCACGTAGTACGTGGCGCACGCTCACCTTCGAAAACCGCGTCATCCAGTTCTTCACTTCCAAAAACCGTTTAGCAATTTCCGGATTCTTTACGCGGTACTCCCCCTTGAGTTGTTTGCAGGCGAGTTCGGAATCCATCACAAGCTCTGCCTCATCGGCTCCAAGCTCGTGCGCGCGTTTCAAACCGATAATAATGGCCGTGTACTCGGCCTGGTTATTCGTGTCGTGACCGAGATACTTCGCCACTTCCTCGACTGTTTCGCCTTCACGGCCATCCTCCACCCACTTCAACACCGCTCCGGAAGCCGCTGGCCCCGGGTTTCCCCGCGAGCCGCCATCCGTATAAATGCGCATGATACGTGCCATAGATGCGTCTATCATACCATGTGATATCCTTTACGTATTCTATGTCCACATCCTCCATTGTAGAGTCGCTGGCTTCGGCCCCGCTCTCTACCCCCGAGCACATACAGACGTTTGTGAACACTGTCGTGAATCTTGTTCGCGACCCGGCGTTTCCTACGTACGAAATTCCGTTCCGACTAGCCCCCGTCGTCGCGGCAAACCCAAGCGTAGCAGAACCGTTGTTCTCCTCACTCGAACAGATGGGAGCCAAACTTTCTTGTTCATCGTTTGTCGACGCACTGCTCGATAGCGGCCACGAGGAAGCGTTGTTGAAGTGCTTACCTTCGATGGGGGCCATAGATCCGGATAATGTCAGCGTTGTCGATCGCCTGTGTACACGACTCGTAGGACGATCTGGGCCATTGTTGCAAGCCTATATTCAGGGGTGGCCGCAGCGTTTGATGTGGAGCCAGGCATTTGAACGAATCGCGCTTGCCCTACCCGTCGAGCAACTCCCGGACGTGTTTACGTTGATTGCAACACATGCTCAGCCAGACCGATGGCCGAGCCGGTTCTTTTCCGCCATCCTCGCCACACACGGAGTGGCCGCGCTGCCTGCACTGACAAAAAATCGTTCTGCCTACGCCGCCGCCGCGTTACACGCCGATACGATTTGTACCGAACTCAAAACAAACGCGAACACACAAGTGCGTGCAGATGGATTCTTGTCTGTTCTCATTGGTGACGCAGCATTTTCAGGCCTTCCAACTGCTTCTCACTCGGCTGTTTTGCGTGCCACCACCGACCTCACGGACGACGAAGCGGCACGTGCATTGCTCCTCGCGTTCTTCTCTCGCGTGAAAGCCGACCGTGGTCTTCACCCAACCGACACAGCCATGCAGCGTCTCTCACGCGGCATCCCTGCCCCAGAACAAGCGGCGGCTATTATTCAAAACTGGTGTGTCGACGAACTCATGCCATACACCTTCACCGGGGAGCTTCTCGCTCATTTGCTCTCCTGCGTTTCTGCCGAAGCATTCCCGGGGCTCTTCTGGAAAATCCTGCAAGTAACCAAATCAAAAACAGCGCGCACAGATATGCTCGCAAACCTTGCGCGCTCCAATCCACACCAGTTCGCCCTCACCTATCTCAAAAACCGCAACCGCATTCACCCCGACAAATACGATCGCGAAACACCGGAAGCAAAAGGTATCTACAAACTCTGCATGGAACACCTGTCATTCCTCGATCGTTTACTCCTGTCATTTGGATTGATGTAATTATGCGTCTCTACGTCTTAGCCGATCGTGGTCCATCACGATCTATTCGAGAAGTGATTGCAGAGACACCGGTTGATGCCATCGTCACCCTGGGGGATTTGGAATTATCGCAGATTCGAGAACTAGAGTTGATTGATCTTCCAAAGTTAGGTGTGTACGGGAACCACTGTTCCGGCTCATACATGGAAAGCGTTGGACTCGTAAATATGCATTTAAAAACGCTCCGCGTGGGAGACGTTTTGTTTGGTGGATTCGAAGGAAGTGTGCGCTACAAAGATTCTCCTTCGGCGAAGATGTACACGCAAGAGGAAGCATCGTCCATGCTTGCAGCATTCCCTCGCGTGGATGTGATGATCACACACTGCCCACCTTACGGCATCAACGACGATCGCTCTGAACTGGCGCACACCGGGTACCAAGGCCTTCTCGACTACATCGAACGTGAGCAACCAGCCTACTTATTCCACGGCCACACATACCCCAACGAGTCTGAGCTCGTGAAAAAATACTTGAACACAAAAATTGAATACGTGTTTGGAGAGAAGATTGTGACCGTTGAATTACCCGCTCGCTAGTCTCAGATCCACCACGCGTGCCTGCAGCTCACGGTTGCCGTTCCACTCATTGATGGAAACTTCGAAGGCGACGTCCACGTGCGTGCCGAGCGTGAGACGCACTGCCCATTCGCCGAAGCCGAAAGCGATTGCTTTCACAGCCTTTCCTCCCGGTTCTCGCAACATCAAGCGCAAGTGTTTCCCGTCCGAACCCACCGTTGAACAACCCACCACCTCCACCCCCAAAGCCGCAAAAATAGGTTTTGGATTTTTTTCACCAAACGGAGCGAATTGCACGACGGTATCGTTAAGATGCCAGTCAAAATCTTTGAATGAAACTATGCCGTCGACACGAAGACTTGGAATGAACAGAACGTCTTTGAGAACTTCCGCAGCGTAGGCCTCCATGGCCGCAACCGCGTTCGAAAATTTTTCTTGTCCTGTCACAGAGAACCCGCACGCTTGTGGGTGACCACCAAATTTATCCATGTGCTCAGCCGCCGCACGCAAACAAGCTGTGACATCGAACCCTTCGATGCTGCGACCTGAACCCACGTATTTTTCTTCTTCCTTCCCAACAACGTATACCGGGCGTGCAAAGTCATTCACGAGTTTCCCCGCCACAAGACCAACGAGACCTGCCGGCCATTCCTCTTTTGCCACCACAATGATGCGGCGGTCGCCGGGCTCGCCAATGAGTTCGCGGGCTTCTTTATACATTTGTTCGCTGGCCTTTTGCCGTTGGGTATTTGCCTCGTTCAATGCTTGTGCAAGAACGGCGGCGCGCGACGCATCTTCCTCAAGCAGCAAGTTGAGCGCTGCGCTCGCATGCTGCATGCGGCCAGCCGCATTGATGCGTGGTCCGAGCTGAAATCCGATCGTATATGTATCGAGTTCTCCCCACTTGGCACCAGCCGCTTCGACAAGCGCTCGGATTCCGGGCCGCCGCGACTTGTTCAACACCACAAGCCCAAACAACTCCAACACACGGTTCTCTCCAAGCAGCGGCATCACATCCGTTACCGTCGCGATCGCAACCAAATCAAGTAACCATTTCTCATGACCCTCGAGGATCGGTTGGCTTATGGGGAGCGCAGTGCCAGGGCCTCCGAGGCCCGGAGCGAGAGGCCGGCTTGTCCGGACCGAGTGAGGACGTTGGGGTGGCGCGGAGCTAGGGGCCCCATGAGCCAACCGATCCCGTGCATCGTCAAGTAAACCACACGCCAACTTAAACGCGACGCCAGTTCCGCACAATGACTTGTTCGGATAGGTCTCTCCAGGGACCAACGGATGAATCAAAATCGCGTCGACCGGCAACACCTCAGGCATTGTATGGTGATCACAAACGATCGTCGCCACACCAAGCTCACGCCCACGTGCAATCGCCGAACCATTGCTGATCCCGCAGTCAACCGTAATCACGAGCTTCACCTTGTCGTGCTCCGCCAAGTGTTCCATTGTCCCCACAGACATCCCATAGCCTTCTTTCTCACGGTCCGGAATATACGAAACAAGCTTCGTTTCGTCATACCCAAACGCCCGACACACATCCCGCAAGGTTGACAGCAACACGGCAGACCCACACACGCCGTCTGCGTCGTAGTCGCCATGTACGGCAATCACCTCTCCCGCTTCGAGCACAGCGAACACGCAATCAACTGCCTCTCGCATGTGCAAAAAAAGCCAGGGTGAATGCACGTCCCGGCTCCAATCTGGTCCTAGAAACACATCAAACTCTTCCTGCGACTTCAGCCCGCGATCACGCAGCAACTGCAAGGCCACCGCAGACATCTCCGGAAACGCTGCACGCACCTCATCCGAGATCGGCTCGGCAATGACCCAACGTTTTTCTTTCACAAAACTAGAGCGCTGGACCAATCGTCCAAACGATCATGCTTAACAACACAATCGTTGCAACGACAGCCCAGGCTGTTCGATGGAACCGCTTCATACTTACGTGCGTTTCAAAACTTTCAAATACGCTTCCGTTGGAATATCGACGGAGCCTTTTCCCATGCTTGCCATCTTTTCCTTTCCCTTCTTTTGCTTATCAAGCAACTTGCGCTTACGCGTAACGTCTCCGCCGTACAATCCAGCGGTCACATCCTTTCGCAACGCGGAAATGCGCTCCGCCGCCACAATTTTACCACCGATGGCAGCCTGAAGTTTAATGACAAACCACTGTGGTGGAATCGATTCTTTGAGTGACTTTACCACGCGACGCCCCAC
>SXGU01008623.1_pt1 | contig 11941 bp, 7 predicted proteins | sample 3174531 | NCBI WGS metagenome assembly SXGU01 (sample SAMN11356863, study PRJNA531348) | freshwater metagenome | isolation source: freshwater sample F1-140 | place: China: Fuxian Lake, Yuxi | collected 2017-12-25
CAACCCTTCCTCCACACAGCGTCGAAGCACGCGTTCGACCGTGGCAACGGAGAGCTCGACCGCTGCGGCAATGTCCAGGTCAGACAGGCCACCATCAGGCCCGTTCTCGTCGGCTTTGAGCAGGATGCGGGTATGCGATTGACGTGCAGCCGCACATCGCTGCTTGCGAAGAATGTTCATCAACTTTTCTCGTTCCCGACACGTCAACCGGATGCGGTATTTAAGCGCCATTCCCCGTTTGGGCTCACACCCATCTTCAGCATCCGACTTCCACACCGGTTTCCCATTGTCACAAGATCCTTCTTCCCTGCCCATCTGCGTCGTACCGATTCCACCATTGCTCTGTAGAAAAAAATCCAACCCTCGCACCCAAACGACTCCCGGAATTGTCGAACTCTGCGAATCCTCCGGAAGAGCAGGCGGCTTACCTGTGGAACTAAAATCCAGCTACTTGCGCCGTCCGCAGCTACATGTGCATATTTTTGTAACACCCTCTTTTAGGCTGAAGAATCCCGTCTGAATACCAGAATGCTCAACGGGGGAAGCGTTATGGCGGCTGACCAAGACTGGTTCTGAACCTGGTATCCATCCGCATGCACACCACCGAGATTTCCAGCGTTGCTACCACCGTACACAGCAGCATCGCTGTTAAGCACTTCGCGCCAGTACCCTGACTTGGGTAGTCCTACTCGATACGGACCGCGCGTGACCGGTGTAAGATTCAATATGACCACAAGTTCAGACTTGGAATCTCGACTTCGGCGGATAAAAGACAACACACTGTTCTCATGATCGGAACAGTCCACCCAACTGAAACCCTCGTGTTCATAATCGCCGCTCCATAACGCAGGCTCCGCTCTGTAAAGGTGATTCAGATCCTCAACATATAACTGAAGTCCACGGTGATAAGGCCCTTTCCCTAGTAACCACCACTCTACTTCGCCGTTGACATTCCACTCGCTGCGTTGGCCGATTTCATTTCCCATGAACAAAAGTTTCTTTCCAGGAAACATCCACTGGTAGCCTAGCAGAATCCTCAAATTCCCGAATTGTTGCCAGTCGTCGCCTGGCATCCGTCTTGCCAATGACCCTTTCCCATGCACCACCTCGTCATGCGAAAGGGGCAAAATGAAATTCTCATTGTGGTGATAGAGCATCGCGAAGGTCAGGTCATTCTGATGGTACTTTCGGTAAATTGAGTTCCTTCCAAAGTACCTAAGCGTGTCGTGCATCCAACCCATATTCCATTTGAACGAGAACCCCAGCCCTCCTAGATAAGGTGGACGGGTCACCAACGGCCACGCGGTGGATTCCTCCGCAATTGTCGCCACACCTGGCCATTCGACATGCACTAAATGATTGAACTCCTTCAAAAACTCGACCGCTTCCAAGTTTTCCCGGCCGCCATGTCGATTCGGGATCCATTCACCAGCTTTACGGGAATAGTCCAAGTACAACATCGAAGCAACCGCATCGACGCGCAGTCCATCGATATGAAATCGGTCACACCAAAACAGCGCATTCGCAGTCAAAAAATTTCGCACCTCATGACGCCCAAAATTGAAAATCAACGTACCCCAATCTTGATGCGAGCCTTGTCGCGGATCCTCATGCTCATACAGTGATGTCCCGTCGAAGTTCGCCAGTGCCCAAGTATCACGAGGAAAGTGCGCGGGCACCCAGTCCACTATGATGCCAATGCCTGCCGAATGAAGCGCGTTAACCAGAAATTGGAAATCCTCGGGTGTTCCGTAACGACTGCTCGGAGCGAAGAAGCCTGTCACCTGGTAGCCCCAGGAAGGATAGAATGCGTGCTCCGCCACAGGAAGAAACTCCACATGTGTAAACCCCATCTTGGTGACATAATCTACAAGCGCGCCGGCGAGTTCCCGATAACCGAAGGACTCAGATACGCTCTTCTTCCTCCAGGAGCCAATATGCACCTCGTAAATACTCATCGGTTCTCTGAGGACATCACGCTGTCGTCGTCGCTCCATCCAATCCTGATCCGACCACCTGAACTTCAAATTATTCCAAACAATTGATGCCTGCTTTGGAGGAACCTCGAAGAAAAAGCCGTATGGGTCCGTTTTGGTGATAACCTCCCCTTCCGATGTCCTGATTTCAAACTTGTACAGTTCGCCTTCTCCAATTCCAGGAATGAAAATTTCCCATACCCCGGTGGAACCGAGCAGGCGCAAGGGATGATAACGCCCATCCCAACCATTAAAATTCCCCACCACACTCACTCGTTGCGCATTTGGCGCCCATACGGCAAAGCTTGTGCCGGCAACTCCATCAATCACGCGAAGTTGTGATCCCAACTTTTCGTAAATCTTTCGTTCATTGCCTTGTGCGAACAGAAACACATCCGCCTCACTTAACGTTGGCAGGAATGAGTATGCATCCCTTCCTTGTCTCACATGACCTTGTTGGTCAGTCGTCCTTAAGTCATAAGCATAAACGGAATCAGATTCCAACGTGACGCCCTCGAACAACCCGGTCCCATGGATCCTTTGCAGTTTAAAACTTGGATTTCCAAGCTCATGGACTGGCACTACTTCAACCTCCGCGATGTTCTGAAGATACGCCCGAACAACAACACCCTTTCCTGTTCCGACAGGGTGCATCCCGAGCAATTCGTGTGGGGAGCGATGTCGAGCCCCAATGATGGAATCCAATTCTTCAGTTAATAGAATCATTTGAAACTACAGCTTTACGAGCGCCCCATCCACCCCTTAACCAAGACCATGCATCGCCGTCGCCAACTAGGATGGATTCTACCGCCGTTGTCACGCAGGAATAATCACAAGGCTCGCCAATTAGAATGAAACTGAAATGTGAGATAACCACGGCCAGGTTGAATTGAACACGGCTCGAAGCCGATGCGATAATCTGATCTCACCGATGAGAGCTGTAATATGAACTGAGTCATTCACTTCGCGAACCCCGACAACTGGCGAACTGAATCAACTATAGATCATCCAAAACACGCTCCCATTGCATCCGATGCACCTCCATCACGCCTTCGGTCCATATTACGAAGTGCGAAGCGGCCACCTTTTGTTCTATTGGCCATTGCGCAAGGTTGCGGCTTTCAATCTCATCCGGCGTTAGACCTCGATCCACTAATCGCTGCCGCTGAGTGGGTGCTGTGCACGCCATGCACACAATTTCATCGAGGTGTGTTTCTGCTTTTGTCTCCAACAAGAGAGGAATGATTATCGCGCCGATCGTCGCGTCAGACCGATGCCATTGCTCCACTTGAGCGACCCAGGTTTGGCGGACTAGTGGGTGAAGAATTCCTTCCAGGTCACTGCGGGCCAATTTGTCCGAAAAGACGATGCGGCCTAATTTAGTACGTCTAAGTCGCCCTGACTCGTCAACGATCTGAGCACCAAACCTCTCTTTGATGGCTTTCAGAGCGGGTTTCCCCGGTTCCACCAATTCACGAGCAACGACATCCGTATCCAAAACTAGTACGCCCAGGAGAGACAGGATACTCGCTGCTGTTGATTTACCCATTCCTATTCCGCCCGTGACGCCGATAACCTTCATGAGGTCACAGAAATGTCCTGATCCCATCAACACCTGTGAAATTCATGCCAATTGCTAAAATCGAAAAACTCGCTCTGAAGTCAAAAGTGACCAAACCGAAGTAAAAGACTCGAACGACTGTTTGGTTCAAACTCCTATTCACAAGAGCACAGACAATGGTGCCCTGATATTCAAATGCTCGGTTGTTTGAAAACCTCTGGCTTTTCAATTCACAATCTGAAGCGGATGAATTCGGAATTCAAAGTTAGCTCTGTAAGGTTAGAAACTATCCACTATAAGTCGGATGGCAACAGATTCTTGGTGCAGACTCCCCTACTCCACAATTCGAATCCGATAATAACGCTGCCCATCACTAATGGAGACTCGTGCTGGAATCTGCGGATTTTCCACCGCCTGATTTGTGTTTCTGTATGTATTAAACGAATACCAGATGCCGGACGAAAGATCGGTGGTGTACTCCAAACTATAGAGAATTTGGGGAACAGCTGACCAGGACAGACCAATGCTTCCGGGTGAAATAGCATCGGGCAGGGCGGTGGCTTTGACAGTGAACGAATCCGGATCCAGAGGGAAAATATCAAGAGAATTGACTACTCCATCCCCATCTGAATCAACCGTCAAACTTTCGCGAATACCACGGTTCATCTGAACCGTCGTCTTTGCGACCTTGGAAATAACATCTACAGCGCTGGCGGGACCGATGAAATCCTTCACCCACCTCAGGCGACCTTGCGGTGCACCGGCGTCCTTGAAACGCCCGTCGAGCGTGTCTGGTGCCACATTGGAATCCGCAAAGTAAATGATCAGGCTCGGTTCGATTCTCAGGGCCTCGTTGATGTCCGTTAGAATGCTCCCCTTGAATTCGAGGAAATCTATGTACATGGCGCTGTGCTCCGACGCGCCTCTGAAAACAAACTGGCTCAACACGTCCCCATCAAGAATGAGGCGCCTGATGGCGGCGTTGTTCACAAAACCGGCAGGGACCGGACCCTTATCGACGCCAGCCCATGTATGAGGAATGGCAAGGAACTTGGGGATTTTCGATTGGATGACGGTCCCCAACAAATCGCCTTGAGTCGGCCGACCCAACAGGTGGATGCCTTTGGCGTTGATCGTGGCTCCAGCGTCGGCACCGCCGTCGGTGATCGAGTTCTCTATTGTAAGCGTCAGCGAGTCTGTCGTCGTTAACGATGTCGCCCGGAGCTTGAAGTCTTTGGCGTTGATCTTGACCTCTGCGCCCGCGTTGATCTTGCCGCCCTCCAGTTTGACGGTGTCGGCCTTCAAGGTGAACGTGCCAAATCTGACATTCGTTCCACCGGTATCTGTTTGAATCACTCCCTTGTTCTCAAAGTAAGCAGCGGTGAGGTCAAAATTGAATGCTGTGTTGGTTCCACGGTTGATGAGGCTTTCAATCGTCGCACCACCACCAGATCCAAGAACTTCTGCTCCAGGAACACGCAAGGTTCCGTTATTTTCGATGGTCTTCGCCCTAGGAAAATTTAAGTAATTGAGATTTTGAATCCTGCTGCCCAGAATCACACGGCTGCTCGCTCCGATGTTGATTTTTTCGGCATCCACCACGAACGAATCGTTCGCGCGAATGACGTCCCGGATGACCACATCATCACTCTTCACGTGAAAATCTTTAACGATCACAGCTTGATCCCGAATCATCTGACTGTCCACGAGCATGACGTGAAAACCGATCTCGATGACGGGAGGTTCGGGAGCGGGCACGGTCGGGTCAGTCGGAGGTGTCACGGGACCTCCAAAAAGGTTTGTCCACATCGCGCTCCACACATGGATATTACCCGCCGTTCGTTGAGTGAATTCATTCACCAAACCCTCAATCTGAAGCTTTCCCGATGGACTGCCGAGATCAAGAACGATATTCGCTGAGTCAATAGCGGCGTTGGTGCTGGAAGGCAGAAGCGTTTGCGCCTTGATGGTGATGGCACCGTCACTCCGAATTCTCGCCCGGTTCAGATCCAGCTCCTGCGCGATGATTTCGACGCGGCTCTCCAAATTCGTGGCGGTTACACCTGGCAACGCGGGAAGCGCGGCCTGTACATTGGTGATCTGGAATCCATAAGAGGCATAAATGTTGGTGACGACACTGTTCGAATAACCAGGGTTCGCCAGCAGTTGGGGTGTGAGGACAGCATTCGATGCTCCGCCTGTGGGGTAACCGCGGGGAGGGATTCGAGTTACGTCATAGGTCGATGGGCGTGCGGTAATGGTGGTCAGGAGATTGGTCAGAAGCACGAAATTTGTCTCGGATGCCATGAAATCCGATATGTAAATCTCCCGAAGGAATGAAGCAGCATCGATAACGTTGGTTTCTCTCGTCGCCAACTTTACCACTGGTGTTCGATATTGGTTCGTCAGGATTGAAGAGCGAAGGAATTTCACCTCATTGGCAATGTTGGTATCCTTGCTCTGAACCAGCACCACCTGCACAAGCCAATTGGTAGGCGAAACGGCATTTGTCAGCACATAGGCAGTCACATTGGTCAAAATAACATTTGTTATGAAACCCAATGGCCGGAAAAAATTTGTTACGAGATGAGCTGGTGATGCGGCACGGATGTTTTGAGTGATCGACGCTACTCCCCCTGGCCCCAATGTGGGTTGAGGCTGGCCATTCTGGCCACTCGCGTCATCTATGCCCCAATAAAGGTCCACCACTCCGCTCTCAGGGAAAAAGTTCGTCTGAGTAAACGAACCCCGGCCACCCGTGAACGGTTCGACTCCAACTCCACTTCTCGTAAGATCGATTTTTTCGCCCTCCAAGCGGATCAGGCCGGCAGCACCGGCTCGGAAATAGCCACGATTGATGATTGATTCCGCACTGATGAGGATCTGGGGCCGTTCGGCATTTAGGAGAAGCAGCCGTCTAGTCAGGTTTGCGGTTGTCGGGTCATCTTGGAAGACTGGAAACGGGAGATCCTCTATGAACCCAGAACCGATTGTTGCATCAAAGTCGTTGTACACGAGCTCGGCAGGCTTTCGCACTCCATCGGCGCCGATGGTTGAAAAGTTAAAGCCGGGCGCGCTGCTCATGGTCCCGGTGTTGGTGAAGATAAGAGTGCTTTGCGTCTGATACGGGAGGGGCGAAGTCGCCCGGAAGAGGCCGTGATTCACGAAAACAGTCGCGTCCACCTGTGGCACATCGATGAGTGTCCCCTCGTTTACATAGATGGGCGTGACTGCCGCTCGAGCGAGCAAGGACGCGAGCAAAGCCACACTCGTAATGAAAACTCGCTTAAAGATCATAACATTGAATTACCAAACTCTTTGCTTTGCTTGAAATCGCCACTCCTCACTATTGCCCAATTGTGAACGGACTTGATCCTCCCTGGAATATTCCCCTTTCCAGATCACGAATTGAGGCTCCAGACGGATACACCACAGGAGCGTTGGTTGAACCGTCGAATGATCCCCACGCGTATCCTCGGACACCAGCTTCTTCAGTTGTGTCACCAACGTTGTAAAGCCAAGGACCGATCTTAGTTAATGTTATGAAGACCCCACCATCGATTTGTCCCGGTCCATTCAGAATGGGTCTGCCAGCAACACCAGCGATTCCATCATTGTTCACGAAAGATGTGGTCCTAGTGAGCCGAACGGGAACATTCGCAACGGTGAGCCCCAAGTCCGCCGCTGTGAATACAATGTCTGGCTGGACGGTTACTCTCGACACCACCTGCTGTCGGACTGAGGAATTAGTTAAGAATTTATCGGTGTAAGTAACCACATTGGTTACAAATTGACCGAAGGTGGTGTCGAAGGAGACTCGTTCGAACCGAATTTTGCTCGCCCCGGGCCTCGGCGCGGTGACTACGACAGGAACCCCGTTGGTTGCTGTTCCACCGCCAGCGCCACCTACACCACCTGCACCCGCTTGCTGTCCGCCGCCTCCGCTGACCGGTACCCATGGACTTCCACCACCTTCACCAAGCCTAGTTCCAGACCCACTGTAAGCGCCTCCTACAGCATTCGTTGGCAGATTCTGCATGTTTATGTTTCCTGAACTATAGAGATATCTCAATCCGCCCACATCATCCCGGGTAAGCCCGGTATAAAACAAGCCGGGGGAGAGCAATGTAACAGCACCGCGACGATCGGTATTGATGCCAGTAATCGCGCTGACTGAGGTTCCGCTTGGGGCCAATGGATCAACCGCCACCTCCACAGCATCCAGCGCAAGAGGGTCAATCCTATATGTGAAGAGTGTTCCGTTTACATAACTGGATGGCTCATAAGTCACCGGGTCAAAATTCCGCTTGATAACCACATGGATAAAGATATTCGGGTCGATGACTGAAGGTACGCGCGATCGCAACGCCCAGACATAGCGTTCTGCTGCGGTCAGCCCCATTTGTTCGAGGACATGGGCCAAGGCAGTTGATTTCACGTCGTAGATGCCGAGGGCTGTCGCAGCGTAGTTGAATCGCCGAGTATCCAATGGGAATTCAGTCAGATCCCGACTCATTCGGGATGTATCAGGAATCTTGTTTAGTATTTCCATCGCCTGATCGACAGCCTGAACACCTCGTTCTCCGAAAAAATCCAGAAACGACGAATCGAATCCATAAAGGATTACTGGCGCTGCCAATCGGTACTCCTCACCAAGATTCTGAGGTCCGCCTACGTCACCAACCGCTTGATAACCAATCGTGGCATCTTGCCATGTATCGAAGGGTCCAATCAGCGAGAAGGCACCAGCCGTAAAGGCTCCTCCAACCACCGCGAGACCACAGAGTATTTTCTTCACCAAGTCCAACATAGTTTCTGGGTTTATGAGATGGTTAACGGACTCGCTTCACACGGTAGTAAGTATATGCGGTTGAGCCTTCCAAAAGAACCGAGTCTCTGACTCCCGCCGCAAAACGTGGAGCGCCCACGTCCGACCAGCTCCCATTCAGGTCGCCACTCGATTGCACCTGATAAACGAATCCTGCTTTGCTGTTCCAATTCAGGAAATTGCCCTGAGTACTCGAGTCAATCTGCATCCTCAGGACGCTCGAACTCTCGACGGGATTGGTTCCGGCTAGAAACTCCTGGAGATTCGAGGCTCCGTCACCGTCACCATCAGACTTAGGCTCTGGCCATTTGAATGAATCCGCCCCCCAATAGGTCGTCTGCCAGTCGTCTGGAAGTCCATCAAGATTTTCATCGCTTCCCCAAGTCGTACCAGTCGCAGGTTCCGAAAGGGCCGATTTGGAGCCATCCACAAAACGATAAGCGATGCGAATCGAGTGATTACTTCCGGGGACTAATGTGGAGATGGTCGCCACATTCTGTGAAACTTCCATTGGCTGAACATTCCCATCTACATAGACCTCGTATCCGGAGACGGTGCTCGGTCCAGCGCCAGGCCATGTGATGCTTAATTTTGTCGAACTGAGCGCGGAAACGAAGGGCGGTAGAGGTTTTAGAGCGTCAAGGCCATAGCGTTGCGCGAAGAGATCAAAACTCGTGACACCCCCAATGAAAGAAGTCCAAGCCGCTATGAACTGATCGCCCCCGTCAGAAGCAACCACTGGGTGCATCTGTTTGCTCTGTGAGAATGTATTAATCTGGAATTCAGCACTCTCTCCTTCTCCACTGGAATTGATGAACCGCCCGAATACTCCTTCTGCCGAGCCGTCTTGCCCCATACTGGTCCACACCACCATCTGATCCCGGCCGTTGGATGCGATCTGCGGCGCAAAATGGCTTCCGCTTTGATGAGTGTTCACCGTGTTCGCGGCTCCGACAGGATTTCCAGTTGAATCAAATGCTCGAACTTGGATATCCCATGAATTGTCACCCGCTCCTAAATCCCGCTCGCTCCATCCGGCTAGAAAACCGCCGCTCGAAACAGCCGATAATTCCGGGTTGGCGCAGAGATTTGTAGAGGTGTTGACAAGTATCTCGTCTCCAATCGCTCCGAAAACCGGGCTGAAGACACGCGCATAAATGTCCACGCTGTTTTCAAAACGTTGCTGCTCCGAGACCCATGCGACCACGTAACTCCCATCAGCCAAACCAGCCACGGTAGGAGTTCGTTGATTGGCGCGAGTAAATTGATTGACTCGAAACTCTGTTCCGATTTTTTTCCCAGTGCTGGAAAGAACTTGGCCGAAAACTCCTTGCAAACTTCCGTCCTGACCAAAGCTGGACCACGTCACCGCCACCATTCCATCCGAAAGCAAGGCAAGCGCCGGATTGGCCTGCTGCCCAGAGATTTCAGTATTCACCAACAGTTCGCCGGTTGCGAACACACCCTTTGAATCAACAAAGCGCGCATAGATTTCCTGGTTGCCTGGACTTCCACCCTGCCAGACGAAAATGCCTTCCCCGCTCTTTGTGACACGAACACGAGCATTCTGTTGATCTACAGCGCCTGTTTCGTTGACGCGGAAAACGCCAAGTGACCCCAAGCCATTGGAATCGATTCTCCGGGCTGAAATTCCCAACCCGTCGCCATCCGTCGCATTATCTTCCCAAACGAGAAAACCGCCGCTTGCTTGCAAGCTGATCGAAGGACGAACTTGGTCGCCAATCAGAACTCTCGCCACGGGATATTCGCCTCCTTGCGGCCCGTAACCGTTTTGAGCGAGGGCCACGAATGGCAAAACCGAGCAAACGCCATGAAGCAAAACTGAATTCAGCAAGAATGACATAGGCTGATCGCTTCTAAAAATGTGTTACGGATCCCACCAACGCAAATTCGCATACCTTGATAGAAGCCATTCCTCGGCAGACGAGGATAACGGAAGGTTTCCAGAGCATAGATAAACTTATTGAACATCTCGGTTTCATTATCGTGGACATTTCGGAATTTTTACCGAATTGCGAAGAACCCTTTATTGACCGGCCGTCCTTGCGGGTTGTTTTGGAACAAAATTTGGGTCATATGGAAGGTCGTCCGGAGAGTGAACTCGATTTCCAGCTGGGTCGATGATTGTCGGTGTGACGAAAATCACTAGATTCTTCTTGAACGTTTCACTTGTTTCGTTACGGAACAATCGCCCAAAGAACGGTATGTCACCCAAGATAGGAACCTTATTCTTTTCTTTGATTACGTCTTCTGCGATCAACCCACCCAACATGACAGTCTGGCCGTCCCAAACAATCGCGCTGGTAATTACCTGCCGAACTCGGAATTTTGGAAGCGGCAATTGAGCGACCAAGGGTGCTCCTATGTTCGATCCGGCGACTGCTTGAGCCTGTGGTACGAACGGACCGGGATCGTCGTATCCCAGAAATTCCACCAGCGTTGGCAAGATGGTCATCTCAATTGAGTATCCGTCAGCATCCACGTAAGCTATCACGTCCAACTGAGGACCGATCGGAACTTGCTGTGGCGTGAAATTGCTAGCTTGTGCAACACCTGTTCCTGCCGTCCCTCCTAATCCACCACCGCCACCACCACCCAATCCACCACCAGCGCCACCACCCCCGGCTGCAGTCGCCCCAAAGTTCTGGCTGGCGACCACGTTCTTAATTTCTGTAAGATCAATCTTAGCCTGACGGCCACTGACTGTGGTCAACTTCGGGGCTGAGAGCACGTCCGCGCCACGTCGAGTTTCCAGTGCATGGATGACAACCCTGAACTGTGGATCCGTTAGGATACCCGTAAGGGTGGCCACAGATGGACCTGAGTTATTCAGGCCGGATGTAATCCTCTGATCGGCAGCACTTGGAGGAAACGTGGGCACACCTGGTTGGCCCAAAGGTTCAACTCCGGGCCCATACCCCGGAAAGAGCCCCGTTGGATTTGCTTTGCTGGCGGCACCGGAAAATGAAGGAGCAGACCCCCCCTGAGCTCCAATTTTTCCACCTCCAAAGAGGGTATTTCCCAACATCCAGTCAAAACCTAATTTCTTGTTGTCGTCCTGATGAATTTCCACGAACCGCGCCTCGATTGTCAATAACGGTGGAGCGACGTTGAGGACCTGAATCGCTTTGTCCATGATGTCGAGGTCGTCAAGCGTGGCACGAGCGAAAATAAGTCCGACGCGGTCGTTGAAAAACAATGCTTTTCGTGGGCCTTGAGCATTCGGATCAATTCCCGCTGGACCAGCCCCGAACCCTCCTCCTCCTCCTCCAGCAAAACCACCAGCGGCTCCGCCTGTCGTGTTGGTTGGAAAATCAACACCTGCCGCTGCAAAGAAATTCCTTACCATGTCATTGACGTTTGACATCAAATTTGTGCTGGTGACTCCAACTATTCCAATGCCACCCCCCCCGCCACCGCCAATTCCACCGCCACCACCGCCGCCACGCTTCCTTTGGAATGGGGCGAAGCCCTATTCTATCGAAGGGCGTTACACCCTGCCGTGGAAGTTCGGCTGGATCCGCGCGACGAGCGCATGGCCGAGTTCGACGCCGG
>SXGU01058749.1_pt1 | contig 11941 bp, 9 predicted proteins | sample 3174531 | NCBI WGS metagenome assembly SXGU01 (sample SAMN11356863, study PRJNA531348) | freshwater metagenome | isolation source: freshwater sample F1-140 | place: China: Fuxian Lake, Yuxi | collected 2017-12-25
CCAGATACCCAAGCGACCCAATTCTTCCGCCAAGGCCTGCATACGCGTCTTCACCGGACGACCGTTATGAAAGCCGGTGCGGTATTTAACATCGACGCCGTAGGCGCTGGTGTCTTGCGAGATCACCAGCAATTCTTTGACACCTGCGCTGACCAGCGCCTCGGCCTCGGCCAAAACATCGCCCACCGGACGCGACACCAGATCGCCGCGCAGGCTGGGGATGATGCAGAACGAACAGCGATGATTGCAGCCCTCCGAGATTTTCAGCCAAGCGTAATGACGCGGTGAAAGTTTCAATCCACCGGGAGGGACAAGATCCGTAAAGGGGTCGTGTGGACGCGGCAATTCAGCGTGTACCGCCGACATCACCTCTTCGAGTGCGTGCGGCCCGGTGATGGCCAGCACCGAGGGATGAGCGTTTCTGATCACATCGGCACGCGCGCCCAAGCAACCCGTCACGATAACGCGGCCGTTTTCGGCCAGCGCCTCACCAATGGCATCAAGCGACTCCTGTACCGCGCTGTCGATAAAGCCGCAGGTATTGACGACCACCACATCGGCACCGGCATAGGTATCAGACATCGTGTAACCCTCGGCGCGCAATTGCGTGAGAATTCGCTCCGAATCGACGGTAGCCTTGGGACAGCCAAGGGAAACCATGCCCACGCGTTTTTGTTTTGACATACGAGTTTCTGTAAAGAGAATCCCGTGCATTGTAAGACAGCCCATGCATTACCAAATCGCAATTTGAACGGCATCGCATCCGGCCGTGAGCTGACATTTATCAATGTCATTCCATCATCGTCCACCGAACATACAAACTTCTATCCGCCAACCCGAAAGCCCTCAATGAACCTGCAACACACCATCAATATCCCTATTCACAACCACAACCGCACCGACAGTATCTACGCCTTCGACGCCCGCGGCATCGCCAAGCGTTTCCGTCACGCGGCCATCTTTGGTGCCTTGGACAGCCTGTTGCCCGGCGAGCGTATGCGCTTCGTCAACGACCACAATCCGCTGCCGCTGCTGCAACAAATGCAGGCCCGCTATGGCGATCGCGTCGAGATCAACTATCTGGAACAGGGCGCGGATGGCGTTATGATCGACTTCATCGTTAAGACCGCCTAGGGCTTCATCATGCCCCGGATTGCTGACTATCTTGGCGACGATCACAACCACTGTGACGATCTGTTTGTGGCCGCCGAAAATGCCGTTGATACGATGGATTGGGCGCTCGCACAACAGGCCTTCACAACCTTCCACAACACCACGCTCTGCCACCTAATGCGGGAGGAGGAAATCCTGTTTCCCGCATTCGAGGCCACCTCCGGAATGCAAGGCGGTCCAACGCAAGTGATGCGCATGGAACACGCCGAGATGCGCGACACTCTGTCAGCCATGGCAGACTGTTTATCCAAACAGGACAGCGCCCAGTTTCTGGGCTTATCCGAAACCTTATTGATGCTGATGCGTCAACACAACCTCAAGGAGGAACAGATCCTCTACCGGATGTGCGACCAGATGCTGGCTGGGGACGCCGACACCCTGGTTGCACGCATGACCCAGATCACCCCGTAATCGGTTATCCCAGCCTGATCAATGCAGCCCGCTACCGGCCTGTCGTACGAACAGGGCCCCCCGTTGGGGTTACCCCTGGAGTTTTTTAGGTCCGCCGCCTATTTCCTGCTTCTGGCCGCCGTCGCGGGCATGTTGACCTCACTGGGGTCTGACGCCCTAGCCAGTCGCTGGTCTCCCGCCGCACTAGCCATTACCCATCTGCTAACGCTGGGTTTTCTTGGCCTCATTATGCTGGGCGCCCTGCTGCAAATGCTGCCGGTCTTGCTGGGCGTTGCCGTTCTTCTACGGCCTGTCTGGATCCGTACCGCACGCTATAGCCTCAGCGCCGGCACCCTATTGCTCGCCCTAGGACTGTATTTCGTCCATACCACCCTTCTTGCGAGCGGCGCAACCCTGCTCGGCTTCAGCCTTCTCGTAATCCTAGCGGCCTTCACACGCGCCTTGTTTTCCAACCAGGCACTCACCCTGCTCACCCGAACTTATCAAAAGGCTTGGCTTAGCCTGCTGATTACCTTTAGCCTAGGACTCACACTCGCCGGTGGCCTGGCCGGTCTCTGGACAATCTCCGACCCGATCGCACTCACCCACCTACACCTCAGCTGGGGCCTCGCCGGTTGGACACTGTTACTGATCATCGGTTCAGCGTACCAGGTTATCCCCATGCTGCAGCTCACTCCACCTTACCCTACCCGGGTAAGTCAATACCTGACATGGATCCTCTTTATCGGCCTGATCATAGGCACACTCGGCGCAACGCGCATCGCCAGTCTGGTCATCGCCATGGCCGCACTGGGATTCGCCCTCAGCACCCTGTGGATACAAGGCCGGCGGCGACGCAAGGTGAATGACGAAACAATGAAATTCTGGCGCCTCGGCATGGTTAGCCTCGCGATCTGCGCTCTGCTTATACCCATCGCCAACCAACTCTCCGACCCCGCTCAAACCAGCCTTGGGATACTCTTCCTGCTCGGATTCGCGAGCTCGGTCGTAATCGGTATGCTGTTCAAAATACTACCCTTTCTGGCTTGGTTTCACCTGCGTACACAAACCGGTGTATCCGCCAGCCAGATTCCAAACATGAAGCAGTTTGTCCCAGACGCCTTGCAACGCCGGCATTTCTGGCTGCATCTCCTCGGTGTAGTTCTGCTCGTGCCGACGCCTTTCCTGCCTACGCCCTTCGCTATCTTCGCCTGGGGACTGCTTACCGTCACAGCCGTATGGCTACTGCGCCGTATCAGCGAGGTCAGGCAATCCTTCCTCACCCACGGCGGAACCCTTTAGAAAAACCACCCTACCGCCCACCCGTAAAAACGCAAATCTCTGCGCAATCTGGAAAACCCATAAACCAAAAAGCGGGCCTCTTACACACACCGCTGTCATAACCCGTGCTATCCCGGATTTGCCATCCGTATCGGAATCCGGCGCGCGCCGAATGGCACTGAAAACGGGCCGAACCGTCCGGCGATTGCCGTGCCGCATTGCATGCAATGGCCCGTGTCATCAAGGCCGTAGCGCAGGATGTTGTACCAGTCGCGCTCGATCACCGGTTCGCCGCAGCCCGGGCAGCAGGTGGTGTCACCCTCGCGGTTGTGCACATTGCCGGTATAGACATAACGCAGTCCGGCATCCATCGCGATCTGGCGGGCACGGGAAAGCGTCTCCGGCGGCGTGGGCGGCGCATCGAACCGATAATCGGGGTGGTATGCAGAAAAATGAAGCGGCAGATCGAGCGACAGTTCCTTCACACACCAGTCGGACAGTGCACGAATCTCGGCCTCGCTGTCGTTCTGACCGGGGATCAACAGGGTAGTCAATTCGAGCCAGCAGTCCGTTTCGTGCCAGACATACCTCAGCACATCCAGCACCGGTTGCAGATGGCCGGCGCATAGATGGCGATAAAAGTCATCGGTGAACGCCTTGAGGTCTATGTTTGCGGCGTCCATCTTCGCGAAAAACGCGCGTGCCGCAGGCAGGTGAATGTATCCCGCCGTCACCGCGACCGTGCGGACGCCCAGTGCATGGCAGGCATCTGCCGTATCCATCGCGTACTCGGCAAATATCACCGGGTCGTTGTATGTAAACGCAACGCTTTGCGCACCGTATGCCTTGGCCGCCTGCGCAATGGCCTCAGGGCTGGCGGCATCCATCAGCCGGTCCATGTCGCGCGACTTGGATATATCCCAGTTCTGGCAAAACTTGCACGCCAGGTTACAGCCCGCCGTACCGAATGACAGGACGCTGGAGCCGGGATGAAAATGGTTGAGCGGTTTCTTCTCGATCGGGTCGATGCAAAAGCCTGAACTGCGCCCATAGGTGGTGAGCAGCATCCGGCCTCCCTGCGCGCCGCGCACAAAACATGCGCCGCGCTGGCCATCCTTCAGTTTGCAGTCTCGCGGACACAGATCGCACTGAATACGACCGTCATCCAGGGCATGCCACCAGCGCGCAGGCGTGCCGGTCAGCGTTTCGGCGGTTCCTTCCATTTCTGCACCTCATAGCGATAAAGCCGCACCTCCGGCGACCAGAAATCGGCGGCGAATCCGGCCTTGCGTTTCAGATGCGCCATGAAATCCTCCGGCCGGGGCAACTGTTCCCACACCTGCGGCAGGAATGTGGCGCGCTGGCCGTGGCACTCGAATATCAGACCGTCCTGGCCCGGCCGCAATTTATGCAACGCATCGGCCTCGTCTAAAAAGGCCATCGGCGCGGACGCTGTCAGCATCGACACCTCAACGCGTGTGCGATCCAGTTCACCGGCCGTAAGCGGCGCAAATCGCGGATCGTGCAGGGCTGCCGACACGGCATTGGCGCGTACATCGGCCTCGAGCGACCGATGCGCATCCAGCGAACCCATACAACCGCGCAACTGGCCGTCCTGGGTGAGCGTGACAAAGGTTGCGCCGGGCCGTGCCAGATCGGGATGCGCGGGCGTCTCCACAGTAGCCGGTTGCCCGAGGGCCTGATGGATGGCATTTCTGGCGAGCACAAGCAGCGCGCGGCCCGGATCGTCGTCGGCATTCCCGGCCTCCTGCCCGCCCGTAAACGCAATGGCCGCATAGCCCACCACGCGTTCGCGGTCGCCGGCGGTGTCGCCCGAGTTGCGCAGATCGAGCAGGTGTGGCGTCAGGCCATGCCGGCGGGCAGCCAGGATCAGTCCGTTGACGGGAATGGCGCCGCAGGCCTGCGCGTGACGGGTCAACCCGGACAGGTTCAGCACCGCCTTCACACTATCGGCATCCACCCGCTGCGCCGCTTCATAAGTCAGGTAATGCGACAGATCCGAGCTGACCACGATCAGCGTCTCGTCGCCGCCCCAGACCGCGTCCATCGCATCGGCCACCTGCTGAGGATCCGCATCACCAACCACCACGGGCAGCAGCGCGAAATCGTCCAGCACGGTCTGCAGAAACGGAATCTGCACCTCGATCGAATGTTCGAATGCATGCGCCCGGTCGTTCAGTTCGACTGCATCGAGCCGCAACAGCGACTCGCAACCGGCGCGGTCGATGCGCACATCCCCGAGCGGCGCCCCGAACGCGTCTACCGATGGAACGGCCATGCCGCGCACCGGCACGCGATGCGCAGGGCCGAACAGCACCACACGACGGATGCGGCCAGAGGCCGGCCTGATACGCGCATAGGCGTGGGCGGCAACAGGGCCGGAATAGACATAACCAGCGTGGGGAACGATCAGCGCTTTGACGGGCCGCTGCCCGATATCCCCGGCGTCTGCCTCGGACAGATAACGCGCAATTTCGTCCGTCAGTGCCTTGACATTACCGGGATAGAAACTTCCTGCCACGGCAGGCGGTCGCACGGTTTCCATTTCATTCCTTCCATATCAGGCTGGCCATGCGCCCAGTTTTGCCATCGCGACGCCAGGAATAAAACCGCGTCGCATCGCTGACCGTACACAGGCCGCCGCCATAGATGCGGTTCACCCCGGCGGATGCAAGGCGGATACGCGCCAGCGCATAGATATCGGCCAGCCAGCGGTCGCCGTGTCTGGAAAACGCATCCGCCGCCACGGGATGCCTTTCTATAAAGGCAGTGCGCACCTCATCGCCCACCTCGAAACAGTGCGGACCGATGGCCGCGCCCAGCCAGGCCAAGATGCCCTCCGGCGACACGCCCATGCGCGCCACCGTAGCCTCCAGCACCCCGGCGGCCAATCCCCGCCAACCGGCATGTGCAGCGGCAACCACCGTCCCGGCAGTATCACAAAACAGCACAGGCAAGCAGTCTGCAGTCATGACTGCACAGACCATTCCGGTGGCAAAGCTCACTGCCGCATCGCCCTCGCAACCGGCAGCATCCCGCCCTGCATCGGCGACCGCCACGCCATGCACCTGATTCAGCCACAGCGGTTCTGCCGGAAGATGTCGGCGCAACATCGCACGGTTTTGCGCCACCGCCGCCGGATCGTCGCCCACATGCGTAGCCAGATTAAAGCCATCGAACGGCGGCAGGCTGACCCCGCCCTCGCGCGTGGTCATCATGGCGTGCACATGGGCCGGGGCCGGCCAGTCGGGAGCGATCATTGCAAGGCCTCTAACATCTCGCGCATATCCTGCGGCAGCGGCGCTTCCCACTGCAATTCCTCGCCGGTCACGGGATGCGTCAATCCCAAACGCCATGCATGCAGCGCCTGTCGCGGAAAACTCACCGCTGCGCGACGCGGCCCATACACCGGATCGCCCACTAGAGGATGGCCGATATGCGTCATATGCACGCGAATCTGATGCGTACGCCCGGTTTCAAGCCGGCATTCGACATGCGCGGCCTTGGCAAACTGGTGCAATACCCGCCAGTGCGTGACTGCCGGTTTTCCGTTGGACACCATCGCCATACGCGTGCGCTGGGTGGGATGGCGGCCGATGTTTCCCTCCACTGTTCCAGACGCCCGATCGAAATATCCCAGGGCCATAGCCTGATAGATGCGTCTGACCTTTCGCGCCTGCATGTCGCGCACCAGCGCCGTGTGGGCGGCAAGCGTTTTGGCAACCACCAGAAGACCCGATGTGTCCTTGTCCAAACGATGAACGATGCCGGCGCGCGGCAGATTCACGGCCTCCGGGCTATGATGCAACAAGGCGTTCATCAGCGTCCCCGTCCAGTTACCCGCACCGGGGTGCACCACCAGACCCGCCGGTTTATTAATCACCAGGATGTGGGGGTCTTCGTACACCACAGACAGATCCATCGCCTCGGGCGCGTGGTCGGCCTCCTGCGGCAAAGGTGCCACGATCACCTCGATGCGATCGCCGCTATAGACCTTATGCCGTACTGACACCGTGTGCTCACCCACAGTAATCTGGCCAGCCTCGATCCATTGTTGCAGACGACCACGCGAGTACTCCGGCAACAGACGCGCCACCACCTGATCCAGGCGCAGACCGGACAGGTCGGCCGGGATTTCAAAAATATGGGGATCAGTCATCACGCATAACCGTCATAAGGGCGTTTCATCAAGGCTCATTCCTACATAGGCAGGAATCCAGTTCTTTGATTCTACTGGGCGCCCACCTTCGCGGGAGCGGAAAAACAGGACTTTATAAAAGTATCCATAACGCATCGCTGTCATTATGCCAAGCAGTAAGCAACGGGCATGGCATAATTATGCAGTCTATCTTCTCGTTCTCTCGAAGACCGCGCCATGAACCGAATTCTAGCCTCCCTTCTGATTGCCTCGGCGATTACCGTGACCCTTCCGGGTTGCAGCCTGTTGCCCGAGCAGATCGACGAAACCCGCAACTGGTCCGCACAAAAACTATTCAGCAAGGCCAAAGAGTCCGTGGCAGAAGGCAACTACGAACAGGGCATCAATCTGTTCGAAAAACTGGAGGCCCGCTATCCCTATGGCGCACACGCCAGTCAGGCGCAACTTGAAGTCGCCTACGCCTATTACAAGGATAACGAACCGGAGTCGGCAACCGTCGCGCTGGACCGCTTCCTGCAGCAACACCCCGCACATCCACATGTTGACTATGCCCTCTATCTAAAAGGCATGGTCAACTTTATCGAAGACAACGGTCTGCTGGCCCGTCTCGGCAACCAGGATTTGAGCGAACGCGACCCACGCGCCGCACATGAATCCTTCATCGCTTTCAAGGTCCTGGTCGAACGATTCCCGGACAGCCGCTACAGTGAAGACGCTCGCGGCCGTATGCACTATCTGATAAATGCCCTCGGTGCCCACGAACTGCATGTGGCGCGTTACTACTTCAAGCGAGGTGCCTATGTCGCCGCCGCCAACCGGGCGAAATATGTCATCGAGCACTATCAAACTACGAAGGCCGCCGAAGAGGCCTTGGCCCTAATGGCGCAGAGTTATGACAACCTTGGGATGCCAGACCTGGCCAAGGACGCCCTGCGTGTGCTCAAGCAAAACCACCCACAAAGCCCCTGGCTCTCCGGCGGCCCCAAGCCGGACGCACCGTGGTGGAAGCTCTGGTAATCGACCACCTTAGGATTACCGAGTCGTGCTGATTGACCCACCCCGTGATACTGCGGACTGGCTAAATCAGCTCGAATCACGCGCCAACTTTGGCGCGGACAAGGCTGCCATCGTGCGTCAGGTCTGGCAGACCCTTACCGAGGCTCTCACCGATCGTCTCACTCCCGATGGCACCCCGCTCCTTGCCCATGCCATGGGTGCCGCCCAATTGCTCGACCGCATGGGTTTTGACAGCGAAACACTGGCGGCCGCCCTCCTTTCTGCCCTGCCCGAAACCCAACTAGACCGGGATCGGCTAAATAAGCAATACGGCCCGCACATTGCCGCCCTGACCCTCGGTGCCGCCCGCCTCAACCGCATGGACCATTTGCTAACCGAGGTCGAGGGCGGCCAGGAGGAACTGTTGCGGCATATGCTGCTAGCCATGTCGGATGACCTACGCGTTGTACTGATCAAGCTAGCCGAGCGCACCCAGACGCTGCGCGAACGGGCTCACGCCGATCCCGCCTTACGCCAACAAACCGCCCTGGAAGCCAGAAAACTCTATGCCCCGCTGGCCAACCGACTCGGCGTCTGGCAATTTAAATGGGAACTCGAAGACCTCGCCTGCCGCTACCTAGAGCCGGACACCTACAAGACCATCGCCCGTCATCTGGATGAAAAACGGGGCGACCGCGAACGCTCCATCGAGGCGATTAAGGTACACCTGCTGCAAGCCCTGCACGAGGCCAACCTCGCACACTGCGAGGTCGCCGGACGCCCCAAACACATCGCCAGTATCCTGGCCAAGATGCGCAAAAAAGGACTTGGCTTCAACGAACTTTACGATGTACGCGCAGTGCGCGTCCTGGTTGACGACATCAAGGACTGCTACCTCGTCCTTGGCATCGTGCATAGTCTCTGGCAACCTATCCCCGGCCAGTTCGACGACTACATTTCGCGCCCCAAGGGCAACGGATACCAGAGCCTGCACACTGCCGTCATCGGGCCTGAGGACAAGGCACTGGAGGTACAAATCCGCACCCACACCATGCACCACGAGTCCGAACTTGGCGTGGCCGCACACTGGCGTTACAAGGAAGGCGGTGGAAATAACCAGGCCCACCTGCAAGAGAAAATCGCCTGGGTACGCCAACTCCTCGCCTGGCGCCAAGAGATCGCCGACAGCGACGCGCTGGCGCATCATTTCCACCACGAACTGTTTCAGGACGAGGTCTTCGCCCTTACACCGCAAGGCCGCGTCATCGCCCTTGCCCATGGCGCCACACCCCTTGATTTTGCCTATGCCCTGCACACCGACCTGGGCCATCGCTGTCGTGGTGCCAAGCTGGATGGTGTACTGGTACCGCTCGACACCCCACTCAAGACCGGCCAGCGGGTCGAAATCCTCACCACCAAGCAGGGCGCACCCAGCCGCGACTGGATAAACCCATCCTTGGGCTACCTGAAAACCAGCCGGGCGCGTAACAAAGTCCGGCAATGGTTCCGCCTGCAGGAAATGGATCGCAACATTGAGGAAGGCCGCGACATCCTCAACCGCGAATTACACCGCCTAAACCTGGAACAGGTCGGGCTCGACAAGGTCGCCGAGCAACTTAAATTCGAACACCTGAACGACCTCTACGCCGCCCTCGGACGCGGCGAACTGGGTGCCAAGCAACTTGAACGCAGTCTCAGCCAGCACTTCATCCCACCCGCACCCAAGACCCTGCCCAGCGCCCGCAAGATCACCGGCGGCACTGGCGTCCTGATCGCCGGCGAAAGCGGTTTTCTGATGCAGTTGGCACGCTGCTGCCGCCCGGCACCGCCCGACCCTATCGTTGGCTATACCACACAAGGCCGTGGCGTCACCGTGCACCGTGCCAGTTGTGCCACCCTGCGCAACCTCCCGCCCGAACGCCAATCCAGACTGCTTGAGGCCACCTGGGCCGACGGAGGCAACGGCAGCTACCATATCAACTGTGAACTCACCGTGCAGGCCGATCACGATCCACTGCGTGACTTGTCTGACTTGCTTTCACAAGAAAGGATTGGCGTCCTCAAGATGGAAAGCCTCCCAGCCAAAGATCTCACCCGTCTGCGCCTCACCATCCAGATTCAGAATCTTGACCAACTCGCGCGCTTCCTCACCCGCGCCGCCCACCTACCGGGTATTCTTGCCGCCCGCCGCACATAGGGTTTAAACCCTATGTGTGGCGGGAGATCTGGCCGTTCGGTACCGATCAGTCCTACGCTCCTGTCGCCTTCACGAAACTGAATACACCCCCCGCTGCATCGACGCGAATCGTATCCTTGGTCGCAAAGTGGCCAGCGAGAATCTCGCGGGCCAGACGATTCTCGATTTCCTGCTGAATGGCGCGCTTGAGCGGCCGCGCACCATACACTGGATCAAAGCCTGCCTTAGCAATCTCGGTAAGCGCCGCTTCGCTGATTTCAAGCCTCATATCCATCTGCGCCAGGCGCTTCTCAAGGCCCTTGAGCTGGATACGGGCGATGCTGGCGATATTGGCCTCATCCAGACTGTGGAACACCACCACATCATCCAAGCGATTGATGAATTCGGGCCGGAAGTAAGACTTGACCTCACCCAGAACCGCCAGCTTGATCACCTGATAATCGTCACCGCTCATCTGCTGAATCATCTGGCTACCAAGATTTGAGGTCATCACCACCACGGTATTCTTAAAATCCACGGTACGGCCCTGACCGTCGGTAAGTCGACCGTCGTCGAGTACCTGCAACAAGACATTGAACACATCCGGGTGCGCCTTCTCCACTTCGTCGAGCAGAATAACGCTATAAGGCTTGCGCCGCACTGCTTCGGTCAAATAGCCACCCTCCTCGTAACCGACATAGCCGGGCGGCGCGCCAATAAGACGCGCTACCGAATGCTTCTCCATGAATTCACTCATATCGATACGAATCAGATGTTCCTGAGACTCGAACAGGAACTCGGCGAGCGTCTTGCACAGCTCGGTCTTACCAACACCCGTGGGGCCGAGAAACAGAAAGGCTCCGTAGGGGCGATTAGGGTCAGAAAGGCCCGAACGCGAACGACGGATGGCATCAGCGACCACGCGAACGGACTCGTCCTGTCCGATCAGCCGTTCATGCATCTTCTCTTCCATGTGCAGGAGCTTGTCGCGCTCGCCTTGCAGCATCTTCGATACCGGAATACCCGTCGCCCGACTAACCACCTCGGCGATCTCGTCCGCGCCAACCTCCTTGCGCAACAACTTGAAGCTGCGCTTGCCATCACCGTCGCCCGCTGCCTCAGCCTGCTTTAACTGCACCTCCAGTTGCGGCAGTTTGCCATACTGAATCTCGGCCACGCGGTCGAGTTTCCCCTGCCGTTGCAGGTCGGCCATCTCACCCTTCAGCCGGTCGATCTCTTCCTTGATGTGGGCCGACCCCTGCACCGAAGCCTTCTCGGCCTTCCAAACCTCATCCAGATCGGCGTATTCCTTCTCCAGCTTGCGTATCTCATCCTCTAATAGCGCCATACGCTTCTTCGAGGCCTCGTCCTTGTCCTTCTTTACCGCCTCGCGCTCGATCTTAAGTTGGATAAGACGGCGATCAAGCTTGTCCATGACCTCGGGCTTGGAGTCGATCTCCATCTTTATGCGGGAGGCAGCCTCATCGATCAGGTCGATGGCCTTGTCCGGCAAAAATCGATCGGTGATGTAACGATGTGAAAGCTCCGCAGCCGCGACGATGGCTGGATCGGTGATCTCAACGCTGTGATGCAGCTCATACTTTTCCTGAAGGCCGCGCAGAATGGCGATAGTCGCCTCGACGGTCGGCTCGTCCACCAGAACCTTCTGAAAGCGGCGTTCCAGCGCGGCATCCTTCTCGATGTATTTGCGGTGTTCATCCAGCGTGGTCGCGCCGATGCAGTGC
>SXGU01255737.1_pt1 | contig 11941 bp, 9 predicted proteins | sample 3174531 | NCBI WGS metagenome assembly SXGU01 (sample SAMN11356863, study PRJNA531348) | freshwater metagenome | isolation source: freshwater sample F1-140 | place: China: Fuxian Lake, Yuxi | collected 2017-12-25
CCCATGTCGAGGTGGCTGGCGTGGTTGGCGGCGATGATGTAGCCGCCGAACGGCGGGACGTAGGCCTTGCCGGTGACCTTGGTGTCGAGGTAGCGGCCGTAGAGGTTGCGCATGCCGGTGCGCAAGAGCGCGCGGCCGGCCCGCACCACCGGCGCCGGCACGTCGATCTCGTCCTCGTCCTTGGCGTCGTCCTTGGCCTTGCCCACCAGCTTGCGCGCGCGGGCGTCGTTCTTGGCCTTGCCGCCCAGCCGGGCGATCAGCGCCTCGACGTCGCCGACGGTCTCGAGCCCGGTCAGCTCGCTGGGATCGGGCAGGCTGGCGCCGGCGCCCTCGAGCGCGACCGCCAGCTCGGTGAACATCAGCGAGTCGAAGCCCAGGCTGTCGAGCCGGGTGTCGGCCGCCACGTCGCCGCGCTTCTTCTGCGACACCGACGCGATCACCTCGCGCACCCAGTCGGTGCCGGTGCCGCCGCTCGCGCTGGCGAGCTTCTTCAGCTCGGCGCCGCCCTTGGCCGCCTTCTCGAGGCGCTCGAGCTCGCGGATGACCTCCTTGCGCTTGATCTTGCGGGTCGAGGTCTTGGGCAGGTCGAAGTCCCACAGGTGGACGACCTTGAGCCGCTTGTACAGCGGCAGCTGCTTGCCGACCTTCTTGAGGTGCTCGCGCACCTCGTCGCGGACGCCCTCGCGGTCCTTGCTGCGGTGCTCGCCCTGGCCGTGTTCATAGTCAGGGACCACCAGCGCGGCGACGGTCTCGGCGCCGTCGCCGGCCGGCAGGCCGACCACCGAGATCTCCTTGACCCACGGCGAGTCGCCGTAGAGCTCCTCGAGCTCGTCGGGGTAGACGTTCTCGCCCGACGGGCCGAGGATCATCTCCTTCTTGCGGCCGACGATGAACAGGTTGCCGTCGGCGTCCATCCGGCCGAGGTCGCCGGTGTGCAGCCAGCCGTCCTTGATCGTCTCGGCGGTCGCGCCCGGGTTCTCGAAGTAGCCGATCATCACGTTGGGGCCCTTGGCCACCACCTCGCCGATGCCGCTGGCGTCGGGGTTGTCGATGCGGACGTCGACGCCGGGCAGCGCGCGCCCGACCGAGCCGGGGATGAGCTCGTCGCCGGGCCGGGTCACGGTCAGCACCGGCGCGGCCTCGGTCATGCCGTAGCCCTCGTACAGGTTGAAGCCGAGGCCGCGGAACGTCTTCATGGTCTCCGGCGGCAGCGCCGAGCCGCCGCTGATGAGCAACCGCATCCGCGGGCCGAGCTTCTTGTGCACCGGGTAGAACGCGACCTTGCCCAGGCTGGCGCCCAGCTTGTCGCGCAGCGAGCGGTTGCCGTCGACCACCGCCTCGAACGCGCGCTCGAGCAGGATGCCCTTGTCCGAGATGTTCTTGTAGATCTTGCGCTCGAGCAGCTGCCACAGCGCCGGCACGCCGATCATGCCGGTGATGCCGCCGTCCTCGAGCGCCGCGCTCAGGTTGTCGGCGTCGATCTCCTCGAGGTAGGTGATCGAGGCGCCGTGCATCAGCGGCATCAGGAAGCCGGCCGAGAACTCGAAGGTGTGGTGCAGCGGCAGCACGCTGAGCAGCACGTCGTGCTTGTACAGCTGGAAGGTGCCGGCCAGCTTGGCCACCATCGAGGTCAGGTTCTTGTGCGACAGCATCACCCCCTTGGGCACGCCGGTGGTGCCCGAGGTGAAGGCGATCAGCGCGACATCGTCGGCAGCCGTATCGACGTTGGCGAACTCCGCGGGCTTGCCGCGCGCGACGCGCTCGACGGAATCGGCGGCGTCGTCGCCGAACCAGGCCACGCAGCGCAGCGACGGGCTCTGCGCGCGCGCCACCTCGAGTTCCTGCCGCAGGCGCACGTCGCACAGTGCGTGCGAGATTTCGGCCTTGCGCAGCACCTGCACCAGTTCGGCCGCGCGTAGCAGCGGCAGGGTCGGCACCGGCACGGCCCCCGCCTTCAGCGCCGCGAACCAGCACGCCGCCAGCAGCGCGTTGTTCGGCGAGCGCAGCAGCACGCGGTTGCCCGGCACCAGGCCCATGTCCTCGACCAGGAAGCGGGCGATGCGGTTCGCCTGCTCGAGCAGTTCGCGGTAGGTCCAGGTCAGTTCCGGCGTGACGATCGCCGGCCGCGCGCCATGCGCGCCCAGCGCCTGGCGGTCGAGGATCTCGCCGGCGCAATTGAGCCGCTCGGAAAAGCGCAGCTCCGGCAGCTCGAAGAGGAACTCCGGCCACTGGTCCGGCGGCGGCAGGTTGGCGCGCGCAAAACCGTCGGCATGCCCGCTCCGATACATGGCTGAATGGTCATTCAATTTCCCCCCTTCGTCAAGCCGGCGCCCTATTTACACGGCGTGTATACTTCACGTATGAATGCTCATTCATTTACGCGCCGCCTGCGGTGCTGCTGAGCGAAGATCACCACTTGGTGCGCGGCGCGGCACGGCGCTTCGCCGCATGAGCTGCAGCGAGCCGCCCCTTCGCGGCCTGCGGGTGCTGGATTTCAGCACGCTGCTGCCGGGTCCGCTCGCCACGCTGATCCTCGCCGAGGCCGGCGCGGAGGTGATCAAGATCGAAAGGCCGGGCGCCGGCGACGAAATGCGCAGCTACAGCCCGAGGATCGGCGGCGAAAGCGTCATTTTCGCCATGCTGAACCGCGGCAAGAAAAGCATCGCCATCGACCTGAAGGCCCCCGGATCGGTGGCGCAACTGATGCCGCTGGTCGAATCTGCCGATGTCCTGGTCGAGCAGTTTCGCCCTGGCGTCATGCAGCGCCTCGGCCTGGGCCACGAGCGGCTGAGCGGAATCAATCCGCGCCTGGTCTGGTGCTCGATCACGGGCTACGGCGCGCTCGGGCCCCGCGCGCAGGCGGCGGGGCACGACCTGAACTACCTCGCCGAAACCGGGCTGCTCGACCTGGTGCGCGGCGGCGACGGCGCCCCCGCCCTGCCCTTCACGCCCGTCGCCGACATTGCCGGCGGCAGCTACCCCGCGGTGATGAACATCCTCCTCGCGCTGGTACGGCGCGGCGTCACCGGCCGCGGCGCGCGCATCGAGGTGTCGATGACCGACACGCTGTTCACGCTCGCCTACTGGGCGCTGGCCCAGGGTCTGGGCGCGGGGCGCTGGCCCGAACCGGGCCGCGCGATGATCACCGGCGGCTCCCCCCGCTACCGCCTGTATCGCTGCGCGGACGGCCGCTTCCTCGCTGCGGCGCCGCTGGAAGAGAAGTTCTGGGCGAATTTCTGCCGCCTGATCGGGCTGGCGCCGCAATACGCGGACGATGCGCGCGATGCCGACGCCACGATCGCGGCGGTGGCGGCGATCATCGCCACGCGCAGCGCCGCCGAGTGGCAGGCCCGCTTCGCCGGCGAGGACGCCTGCTGCGCGATCGTCGCGCCGCTCGCCGATGCCGTGCGCGACGCGCATTTCGGCCAGCGCGGGCTGTTCGATCGCAAGGTTGCCTGCGGCGGGGAGCCCGCACCCGCGCTGCACGTGCCGCTCGACCCGGAACTGCGCGCCGGACACGCCGAGCGCGCGGCGCCCGCGCTCGGCGAGCACAACGCGATGCTCGCGGCCGCTAGCTGATCCGCGTTACGGCCGCGCCGCGGCAGCAGGCTCCGGCGGCTCGGCGTCGCACGCGACGATTTCCGCGATGCGGGGCATCATGAACGCCTTCATTTCCTGGTGCGCCGGCGATGCCTGGTATGCGTCGTGCGCCGCGCTCGACTCGAACAGCGACAGCACCGCGTGGCTGCAGCCCTTGCCGCGCGCGGCTGCATTGACGCCGTAGTCGTAGCGGATCACGCCGGCGCACTCACGCCGCACGCGCGCGGCGTAGTCCGCGACCCGCGCGTGGAAATCGGGCCCCGCCTGGTCGTCGAATCGCAGCATGACGATGTGATAGAACATTTCAACCTCCCTGTTCGGCGACCATAAGGTACCTGCGCGCGATTTCCGGGTCGGCTTCGAATTCGGCCGGCGTGCCGGAGTAGACGGTCATTCCCCGGTCTATCACGGCGACGCGGTCGGCGCATTCCTTGATGGTGCGCACCGACTGCTCGGAAACGAGCATCGCCACTCCCTCGGACTTGAGCGCGCGCAGCGCGGCAATGATTTCGTCGACCACCTTCGGCGCGAGCCCCTCGTGAGGCTCGTCGAGCAGCAGCAGCCGCGGGTTGGTCAGCAGCGAGCGTGCGATCGAGAGCATCTGCTGCTCGCCGCCGCTCATCACGCCCGCGACCCGGTTGCGGTATTCCTGCAGTTGCGGGAACAGCCGGTACACGCGCTCTATGGTCCAGTGCGCCCGCCCGCCCGGCGCCGCCGACACGGGCACGCGCAGGTTCTCGGCCACCGTGAGGCTGGCGAACACGCGCCGGTCCTCGGGAACGTAGCCGACGCCGAGCCGGATCACCTCATGCGAGCGCAGCCCGGCCAGATCGCGCCCATCGAAGCGCACCGATCCACCGGTGATGCGCACCAGTTCCTGGACGATGGCGCGCATGGTGCTCGTCTTGCCCACGCCGTTGCGGCCTACCAGGCACACCACCTCTCCCTCCGCTACCGAGAGATCGACGCCGCGCAAGACGGCGCCGCGGCCGTAGGCGGCGGCCAGCCCGGAGAGTTCAAGCAGGCTCAATGGCCCGCTCCGAGATAGATATCCTGCACCGCGCGGTCGGCAGCGATCTGCGCGGGGATGCCTTCGGCGAACACCCTGCCGCGCGCCATCACCGTGATCGCGTCGGCGAAGCGGAACACGATGTCGATGTCGTGCTCGACGAACAGCAACGTGATGTCGCGCCGGGCTATATGCCGGACCATCATCTCCATCAGTTCGCTGCGCTCGGCAAGGCCCATTCCCGCCGTCGGCTCGTCGAGCAGCAGCAGACGCGGCTCGCCCGCCAGCACCATGCCGAACTCGAGCCTCTTGCGGTCGCCGTGGCTGATGGTTTCCACGGTTTCGCGGGCGAGCTTCTCCAAACCGACCTGCGCGAGCATCTCCATGGACGGTTCGCGCAGCGCGTCGAGCCGGTGGCGCCCCAGGCTGAGCGCCCCGCCCCTCGACGGCAGCATCGCAGCGAGCATGTTCTCGAATACCGTGAGCTTGAGGAAAGTGCGGCTGATCTGGAAAGTGCGGCCGATTCCCATGCGCGCGATGGCGTGCGGCAGGGCGCCCGAGATGTCGCGCCCGTCGAAGCGCACCGAGCCGCCCGGCCCGCCGGCCTGCTGCCCGCCGATCACGCTGATGAACGTGGTCTTGCCCGCGCCGTTGGGTCCGATCAGCGCGCGCCGCTCGCCACGGCGCAGTTCGAGGTCTACGCCGGCAAGCGCGATGAACCTGCCGAATGCCTTGTTGACCTGGCGCGCGACCAGCAAGGGCGATTCGCTCACGCGGCGTTCCCCCGCAACATGCCGCGCAGCCGCCGCACCCCGCCCGCCAGGCCGCCCGGCAGGGCGAGCACCACCACCACCAGAATGACGCCGATCACCAGCTCCCACTCGCCGATGTAGCGCGAGGCGAAAGTCTTCAACAGCGTGTAGACGATCGCCCCGTAGATGCCGCCGGAAAAGCTGTGCAGGCCGCCGATCACCACCATCACCAGCGCATCGATGGTGAAACCGATGCCGGCGTAGTCTGGAAACGCGTTGCCGTGATAGACCGCGAACAGCGTTCCGGCGATGCCGGCGAGCAGCCCCGCGAACACGAAAGCCAGCAACTGCACGCTGCGCGGCCCGTAGCCGAGCGCCGCGGCACGGTGCGGTTCCTCGCCCACAGCGCGGATCGCCAGCCCGAGCGGCGAATTCACCACGCGCCACAGCAGCGCGAGGCAGGCTGCGACGACCGCCAGCACCAGCGCGCCGTAGAGCCGCGGATCGAGCCCCAGGCGGGGCGCCATGAACTTGGTGATGCCCGTGTCGCCGCCGGTGAAGTCGTAGGCCTGGAACAACACCGTAAAGGTGATTTCGCTGCAGGCGAGGGTGAGCATGGCGAAGTAGATGTGCGAAAGGCGCACGCACAGGGCACCGTAGACCAGCGCGCCGCAGGCCGCGACGAGCGGCCCGATGGCCAGCGCGAGCCCCACCGGCAGGCCGAATTTGGCCACCGAGAGCGCGAGCCCGTAGGCCCCTAGCCCGAAGTAGGCCGCATGGCCGAAGGAAACCATGCCGCCGTAGCTCATCAGCAGGTTGAGGCTCGAGGCGAACAGCACCATGATCAGCACATCGGTAATCACCAGCGCCGCGCCCTGGCCCAGCACCGCGAGCAGCAGCGCCGTGAGCACGATCGGCGGCGCCGCCAGCCGCCAGCGGATCGCGCCGTGGAGTTCCGGCACCGCCTTGCGACCATCGCTCATCGGCAGGCGCTCACTTGCCGGCAGTTTCGCGTCCCAGCGAACGAACGATCAGCACGCCGGCCATGATGAGGAAGATGAGCACCATCGACAGGCGCGGGTAATAGAGCACGCCGATGCCCTTCAGCACGCCCACCGCGAGCGCCGCGGCGAGCGCGCCGTAGAGGTTGCCGAGCCCGCCGATCACCACGACGATGAACGCGGTAACGATGACGGTGGTGTCGAGCAGGTAGTTGATGTTGCCGAACGGCGCCGCGAGGCCCCCGGCGAGGCCCGCGAGGAAGGAGCCCGTCGCGAACACGCCGGTGAAGATCAGCGACTGGTCGATGCCGAGCAGCGCCACCATGCCGCGGTCGTCGGTCGCGGCGCGCAGCAGGATGCCGGCGCGCGTGAAGCGGATCACCGCGACCATGACGGCGAGGATCGCCAGGCCGGCGCCGAAGATGGCGAGCTGGAACACGGGGAAATAGGAGCCGCCGACCTGCAGCGCGCCGGACAGCTCGGCCGGCATCGGCACCACCACGTCGTTGCGCCCCCAGATCATCTGCACCACGTCGCGGATCACCAGCACCAGCGCCACCGTGATGATGAGCTGCATCAGGTCGTCGGAGCCGTAGATGCGGCGCAGCACCAGCGTTTCGAACAGCACGCCGAGCAACGCGACGCCGAGCGCCGCCGCCAGCACCGAGAGCGCAAAGCCGGAGAGCGTCCCGGGCAGCACCAGCGGAATTAGCTGGTAGGTGAGGAACGCGCCCAGCATGTAGAACGAGCCGTGCGCGAAGTTGACGATGCGCGTGATGCCGAAGATGAGCGTCAGCCCGGAGGCGATGAGGAACAGCATCATCCCCTCCATCAGGCCGTTGACGATCTGGACAGCTAGCATGGCGCGAACGCGAAACAACCGCCGGGCGGCTGGCCCGGCGGATTTGGCGGCCCGGACCTACTTGGCCTTGGCGCGCGCCGCCTTGACCGCGTCCTCGGCAAGCATGGTGCGCTCGGCGCCGATGCGCACGGCGTCTTGCAGCACCGCGTAGGGGAATTTCGGGTCCTTGCCGACGCGGCCGACCCAGGTGGGTGCGTCCATCTGGCCATCGAGCGCGCGCACCGACATGGTTCCGCGCAGGCCGTCGTACCTGACCGAGCTGACCGCCTTCATCACGTCGTCGGCCTTTGCGCTCTTCGCTTGACGCACGGCGGCGGCATAGAACATGAGACCGTCGTAGGCGAGCACCGCCCAGTCGTCCGGATCCTTGCTGTAGCGGGCCTTGTAGGCGTCGGTGAACGCCTTCGCCTTGGCGTTGCCGAGCAGGTAGAACGGCCCGCGCGAAAAGCCATGCACCCCTTTCGCGGGCATGTCGGCGGCCATGCTTTGCAGGAAGTCCACCGTGGTCAGCGTCACCAGGTTGGTCTGCTCGAAGAAGCCGAAGCTCTTGCCCTGCTTGACCAGGTTCACCAGCCCGCCGCCGAAGATCGCGCCGTAGACGGCGTGCGGCTTCTGCGACAGCACCGCGGTGATGTAGGACGTGAGGTTGGTTTCGCCCAGCTTCACCGGCACCATCGGCGTGATCTCGACGTCCGGGCGCAGCTTCTTCAGGTGCGCGACGAAAGCGTTCACCGAGGTGTGGCCCCACTCGTAGTCGTAGGCGAGGGTGGCGATCTTCTTCCAGTCCTTGTTGAGCGCCACGTATTCGGCGGCGGCCACCGCCTCCATCAGCGCGTTGGGCTGGGTCTGCCAGTAGTGCGGGTGCCACTTCTCCAGATTGGCGGTCTGCGTCGCGCCGATGGCGGTGTAGAACGGCACCTTGAACTCGCCCGCCACCGCCGTCTCGGCGAGCAGCACTGCGGAGGAGCACACGCCGGTGACCAGGTCCACCTTGTGGTTGACGATCAGGTCGCGCACCTCCTTGGCGCCCTCGTCGGGCTTGGTCTTGGTGTCGCGCTCGATGACCTCGATCTTGCGCCCGGCCAGTCCGCCGGCCTTGTTCAGCTCCTCGACGCCCATGCGGAACGCCTTGGTGGCGCTGTCCACCAGCGGGCCGCACACGCCCGACATGTCGGCGGCGTAGCCGATCCTGATCGGCTGCTGCGCGAAAACCGCCCCGGCGAGCGCGACACCGGCGACCAGCGCCGCCGCCCTGCCCACGTTCTTCTTCTGTCCGATTTGCATCTCGATTGTCCCCCGGTTGTATGCGCGAATCACTTCGCGTACTTGCGAAAATCGGGCTTGCGCTTCTCGCCCAGCGCGCGCACCCCTTCCTTCGATTCTTCCGTGTCGTAGTAGAGCTTGAGCGCCTGCATGCCCATGGCCGCGATGCCCGCGATGCCGTCGGAATCGGCGTTGAACGAGCGCTTGGCGATGGCGAGCGCGGTCGGGCTCCGGTCCAGTATCTCGCGGCACCAGGCCTCGACTTCGGCGTCGAGCTGGTCGTCGGGCACCACCTTGTTGACCAGCCCCATCTCGAGGGCCTGTGCGGCCGTGTAGCGACGGCACAGGTACCAGATCTCGCGCGCCGTCTGGTCGCCGACGATGCGTGCCAGGTAGGCGGTGCCGAATCCCGGATCCACCGACCCCATCTTCGGGCCCACCTGGCCGAACTGGGCGGTTTCGGCGGCGATGGTGAGGTCGCACAGGGTCGCCAGCACGTTGCCGCCGCCGATGGCGTAGCCGCGCACCTTGGCGATCACCGGCTTGGGCACCACGCGGATGATGGCGTGCAGTTCCTCCATCGGCAGGCCGAGGGTGCCGCGGCCGTCGTAGGAGCCCTCGTGCGCCGACTGGTCGCCCCCGGTGCAGCACGCCGTGGTGCCCGCGCCGGTCAGCACGAGCACCCCGATCGCCTTGCTCCAGCCGGCGCGCCCGAGGGCGTGCAGCAGCTCGTCGCAGGTCTTGCCGCGAAAAGCGTTGTACTTGGCAGGACGGTTGAGGGTGATGGTCGCCACCCCGTCGTCTTCCGCATAGAGAATGTCTTCGTAGCTGGCCGGTGCGCTCATCTGGGCTCGCAATATCCCATGCAGTCTGGTTTCGTTGCTTCGAGTCCTTGCTTCAAGCCAATTTTGCTGGCCCGAATCCGGCACCGGAAGCGGGGAGAATCGCCGCAAAGTGCGATTAGATGCACGGAAAACGTCATGCCGCTTGATGTACATCAAAGACTCCGGGCCTTCCAGAGACTTCAATACTGCCAACCTGCGCCCGGTGCGCACCACGCGATGCCGGCGGACGGAACCTGGACACCAAGGATGCATGCCGCCCGCATCGAGCGCCACGGCCCTCTCGAACTGACCTGGTGCGAAGCGACCCTGCCCGCGCCCGGCCCGGAGCAGGTGCTGATCGACGTGCACGCCGCCGGCGTGAACTTTCCCGACGTGCTTGTCGTGCAGGGCACCTACCAGAATCTTGCGCCCCTGCCCTTCAGCCCGGGGAAGGAAGTCGCCGGCGTGGTGCGCGCCGTGGGGCCGCAGGTCGAATCCTGCAAGCCGGGCGATCGCGTGGTCGCGCTGATCGAGAGCGGCGGTTACGCCGAGCAGGTGCTGGCGCCGGGCGTGAATACCTATGTGCTGCCCGGCGAGATCGACTTCGTCACGGCGGCGACCACCATGGTCTACCAGACCGCGCACTTCGCGCTGCTTCTCCGCGGCGGCTGGCGCGCGGGCGAGTCGGTTCTCGTCACCGGCGCCACCGGCGGCGTCGGCATGGCGAGCGTGCAACTGGCCGGGGCGCTGGGGGCGCGGGTGATCGCGGCGGTCGGCACGCCGGCGAAGATCGATTTCGCGCGCAGCCTCGGCGCCGACGCGATCATCGACGTGGGCGCGGCGGACCTGCAGGAGTCATTGCGTGCACAGGTGCGCGAGGTCACCGCGGGGCGCGGCGCCGACCTCATCATCGACAACGTCGGCAGCCCGCTGTTCGAGGCCTGCCTGCGGGCGCTGGCATGGTCGGGACGCATCGTGGTGGTCGGTTTTGCCGGCGGCAAGCGGCCCGCGCTGCAGGCCAACTACCTGTTGATCAAGAACATCGCCGCCACCGGGCTGCACTGGAGCGATTACCGCGACCGGGATCCGGCACTGGTGCGCCGGGTGCAGGAGGAGATCCTCGAACTGCTGCGCTCGCAACGACTGAAGCCGCCGATCGCCGCGGTATATCCCATGGAACGCGCGATCGACGCGCTGCGGCAGCTTGCCGCGCGCAACGTGCTGGGCAAGCTGGTGCTGGCCACCGCGGCAGGCCGGCGCGCCGGCATCCGCACCGGGACGATCGCGTGACGCAGTAGACCTCTGGAGGATGCGATGGATTACCAGACCAACCTGAGTACGGAGCGCCGGCGCGCGATGGTCGCGGCAGGCCTCTGGCCGGACCGGATCTTCACCGACTATTTCGACGCCGCGCTCGCCGCCGCGCCCTCGCGCATCGCCGTCAGCGGCTCAAACAGCGGCACCGGCGAAACGGTGGCGCTCACCTATGGCGAACTCGACCGGCGCTCGACGCGCATCGCACTCGGCCTCGCCGCGCTCGGCGTCCAGCCGGGCGAGGTGGTGTCGTTCCAGCTGGCCAACTGGTGGCAGTACGTCGCCCTCTACCTGGCCTGCGTGCGCATCGGCGCGGTCGCCAACCCGCTGATGCCGATCTTCCGCCAGCGCGAGCTGCGCTTCATGCTCAATTTCGCCGGATCGAAGGTGGTGATCGTGCCGTCGCGCTTCCGCGATTTCGACTACGCCGCGATGCTGGCGGAACTGCGGCCCGAGCTGAAGACCGTGCGGCACGCGTTCGTCGTCGGCGGCGCCGGCGAGCAGTCGTTCGAGCGCCACTTTCTCGAACAGGCGTGGGAGACCCGGCAGGACGCCGCGGCGCTGTTCCGCGCGCGCCGGCCCGACCCGGACGCGGTGACGCAGCTACTCTACACCTCCGGCACCACCGGCGAGCCGAAAGCGGCGATGCACACGGCGAACACGCTGCTCTCCGCCGCGCTGCAGTACATCAAGTGGATCGGGCTGAACGGCGACGACGTGGTCTTCATGGCCTCGCCGATGGCGCCCCAGACCGGCTTCATGTACGGCATGCTGGTGCCGGTGATCCTGCAGACCCGGCTGGTGCTGCTCGACATCTGGTCTCCGGCGGAGGCCGCGCGGCTGATCGAGGCCGAGAAGTGCAGCTTCACCATGGCCTCGACGCCGTTTCTCGCCGACCTCGCCAACGCCGAGGCGGTGACGCGGGAGTCGGTCGCCAGCCTGCGCACTTTCGTCTGCGCCGGAGCACCGATCCCGAGCGTGATCGTGCAGAAGGCGACCGAGCGCCTGCGCATCGAGGTGCTTTCGTGCTGGGGCATGACCGAGAACGGCGCGGTCACCGTGGCGCGGCCGGGCGATGCGCCGGAAAAGATCTTCGGCACCGACGGCCAGGCGATCGACGGCATGCAGGTGAGGGTGGTCGACGCCGCACGCAGGCCGGCGCCGCCCGGCGCCGTCGGCGACCTGCAGGCGCGCGGCATGGGCAGCTTCGTCGGCTACCTGAAGAAGCCCGAGCTCAACGCCACCGACGCCGAGGGCTGGTTCGACACGGGCGACCTCGCGCGCATGGACGCCGACGGCGACATCCGCATCACCGG
>SXGU01094227.1_pt1 | contig 11940 bp, 1 predicted proteins | sample 3174531 | NCBI WGS metagenome assembly SXGU01 (sample SAMN11356863, study PRJNA531348) | freshwater metagenome | isolation source: freshwater sample F1-140 | place: China: Fuxian Lake, Yuxi | collected 2017-12-25
CCTTCGCCACGCTGCCATGAGACCCGAGCACACCACTTCGTCCGTGACGCCCCTGCAAGAGGCAAGGGCGTTGCTCGATCGTCATGATGCCGCCGGGGCGCTGACGACATGCGAGCAGCTGATCGACAGCGCTCGGGATGATGGCGCAGTCCGGCAGTTGCAGGGAGAGGCGCTGCTCGCGCTGGGCCGCCTGCCCGACGCGCTGGCCGCCTTCGATCGTTGTCTGACGCTCGATGCCGGGCGAATCGACGCCCTCCTCCTGCGTGCCGCAACGCGACATGCGCTCGGACAGACGGACGCCGCGCTCGCCGATTACGATCGCGTTCTCTGCCTGCAGCCGCAAAATGCGGACGCCCACCACAATGCCGGCAGGCTGCTGGCACAGCGGGGCGAATTCGCGGCGGCGCTTGCCCGCTACGATGCCGCGATCGCGGTGCGACCCGATTTTCCCGAGGCCATCAACAACCGCGGCATACTCCTGAAGGAGCTGGGGCGCACGGACGAGGCGCTGGAGGCCTTCACCCTGGCCGTGGCTCTCAAACCGGACTATCTCGAAGCCCTGCGCAGCCAACTGGCCTTGCTGTCGGCATTGAAGAAGGATCCCGATGCCCTGGCCCGTTACGATCACGCTTTGGCCCTCTACCCGGATGACGCGATCCTGCACAACAACCGCGGCTCCGTGCTGCAGGCAATGGGGCGCTACGAGGAGGCGCTGGCGTGCTTCGAGCGCGCGCTGGAACTCAATCCCGACTACCCGGATGCCCTCAACAACCGTGGTACGGTGCTTGCGGCCATCGGCCTCTACGCCGAGGCCGAGGCCAGCATACGCAAGGCGTTGCTCCTTGATCCGGGGAAAGTATCCGCCCATTGGAACCTGAGCCTCGCCCTGCTGCGGATGGGGAAACTCGAGGAAGGCTGGCGGGAGCACGAATGGCGCTGGAAGAAGGAGGAGTTGCGGCAATTCAACTTCGGCTTCAAGCAGCCGCGTTGGGATGGTTCGCAGGCGCTGGCCGGCAAGACCATCCTCCTCACCGCCGAGCAGGGCTACGGTGACTCGCTGCAGTTCGTGCGTTATGTGCTGCTGCTGCACCGGCGCGGCGCCCGGATACTCTTGCTGGTACCGCAGGCCCTGGTCGACCTGTTTGCCGGCTGCCTGCCCGTCGCCGGCGTATTCAGCGCGACGACCGATCTGCCTGCATTTGACTTCCACATACCCCTGCTGAGCCTGCCCCTGGCCTTTGGTACGACTCTGGAAAGCATACCCGCCGAAGTCCCCTATTTGCAGCCCCCGCCGAGCCGCCGGATTACCTGGGGGCAGAAGCTTCCGCGTCGATCGGCGACCCGCGTGGGGCTGGTGTGGGCGGGCCGCCAGAACCACACCAACGACATGTCCCGATATCGATCGCTTTCGCTGGCGATGCTGGAACCGCTGCTGATGGTCGACTCCTGCGAGTTCCTGGTCCTGCAGAAAGAGATATCCGCCGAGGACCGCCGCATCCTTAATGCGCACCCGGAGCTTGCGGCGGTCGACGAAAAATTCGGGGATTTCTCAGATACGGCGGCAGTGATCTCCATGCTGGATCTTGTCATCACCATCGACACCTCGGTCGCCCATCTTGCCGGTGCCTTGGGCAAGCCGGTCTGGATCCTGATCCCGCCGGCGGCCGACTGGCGCTGGTTCGCTGGTCGTGATGACAGCCCCTGGTATCCCACGGCACGCTTGTACCGCCGCACCTACCACACGGACTGGGACCTGATCGTCCGCCGGATCGCCGGCGATCTGGCGGCCTTTCACCCCGACACCGAAGCACCGGCGTCGAAAAACGTCGTCGTCGGGCCGACCGAGGCGCTCAAGGCCGCCGCCGTCCTGCACAACAACGGCCAACTGGACGACGCCATCGCGATCTATCTGGGCGTACTTCAGATCGAACCCGGAAATTTCGACGCCAATCACCTGCTCGGTGTCGCCCGCCGCACCCAGGGCCGCTTTGCCGAGGCCGAGGACTTGATCCTCCGCGCACTCGCCGCCCGGCCCGACAACCTGCCCGCGCTCAAGAACCTGGGACGCGTGCAGCTGAGCCTCGGCAAGCACGAACTCGTGCTGCAGACCACCGCCCGCATCATCGAACGCGATGCCGCAGCGGACGAAGCCTGGTCCGACCGGGCGATATCGCTGATCGCGCTGAGTCGCCATGACGAAGCGCTGATCAGCCTCGACCGCGCGCTTGCACTGAAGCCCGACCAAGTCAAAGCGCTGAACAATCGCGGCGTGGTGTTGATGCATCTGGGCCGGCATGCCGAAGCGCTGTCCAGCATCGACCGCGCCCTCGCCCTCCAGCCCGGCTTTGTCGATGCCATCGGCAACCGCGGCCTCGCCCTGCTGGGCCTGCAGCGCATCCGCGATGCCGTGGCGAACTACCGCAGCGGGCTGGAACTTCATCCCGCATCGACCACCCTGCTGAGCAACCTTGGCATAGCGCTGATGGCGCTCAACCGCCACACCGAGGCCATCGACTGCTTTCACCGCGCCCTCGCCATCGACCGGAACCACGTCGACGCGAACTGGAACCTGAGCCTGTCCCTGCTCGCCATCGGCGACTATCGCAATGGCTGGCGACAGTACGAATGGCGCTGGGAGCGGGTGGAAATGGCGCCACACGTCCGCCGTTTCCACGTGCCCCGATGGACGGGGGAACAGGACATTGCCGGCCGCCGCCTGCTGCTGCACTTCGAACAGGGCTTCGGCGACACGGTGCAGTTCCTGCGCTATGTCCGCCCCCTCGCCGCAGCCGGTGCAAAAATCATCCTCACCGTTCCGCAAGCCTTGCGGCGTCTGGCGCAGGCGAGCTTTCCCGCGGCAGCCGTCTTCAGCGGCGAGGAGGTATTGCCGCCCTTCGATTTTCACTGCCCCCTGCTCAGCCTGCCGCTCGCCTGCGGCACCACGCTGGAGACGATTCCCGCCGCGGACCCGCCCTATCTGCGCCCGCCGGCCGAAAGCCTCGCCGCCTGGAAAGACCGACTGGGACGCCGGAAAAAGGCCATCCGCATCGGCCTGGTCTGGTCTGGCAATCCGGCGCACAAGTATGATGGCAGCCGTTCGCTCGATGTCGGGCTGATGCGCCCCCTCTTGGAACTCCCCGGAACCGAGTTCTACGGCCTGCAAAAAGACGTCCGCGAATCCGACGCCAGGCAACTCGAATCACTACCAAAGCTGAAAATGATTGGCGATCAGTTCTCCGATTTCGGCGACACCGCGGCGGCGATCAGCCTGCTCGACCTCGTCATCTCGGTGGATACCTCGGTCGCCCATCTGGCAGGAGCCTTGGGTACGCCGGTCTGGATCATCCTGCCCCATGCCGCCGACTGGCGCTGGCTGACCGACAGGGACGACAGCCCCTGGTATCCCTCGGCGCGGCTGTTCCGCCAGCAGGACGAGCACCCGCAGCAGGAAAACCTGCAGCGGGTCGCGACCGCCCTCGCCGCCTTTCGCAGGCCGTCGAAGAAATGACCATAGCCATCGACGGGCCGCCCCGCCTGGAACAGTTCAACGCCGCCTACGATGCGCAGCAGGATCGCATCATCCTGCGCATCCGCACCAGCGACGGCGCCGAGTACCGCTTCTGGATCACGCGCCGCTACCTCTCGCTGCTCTGGCCCATGCTCATGAAAATGGCCGACGGCTTCAGTGCCCGCAAATCGGCCGACCCATTGACCCGTTCGACCCTGGCCGAACTTGCCCACGGCGACGCTGTAGGCCAGGCCGATTTCGCCAGCCAGTACCAGGACGGCTCGCTGTTCCCGCTTGGAGAGGATCCGGTGTTGCTGGCCAGGATTTCTCTCAGGCCATCGGCAGGCGCGACCCAGACCGTCGTCCTGCTGCCACAGCAGGGAAAGGGCATCAATCTCGATCTTGACGAAAAGCTGGTGCACATCCTTGCCCGGTTGCTGCAGCAGGCCGCCGCTGCCGCCGAATGGGGCCTCAAGCTGGACGTCACGCCGGGCATGGCGGGCGCGGATCCGGCCATGACGGCCGGGCCACGGCGCCTGCATTAGCCGCAAATCGCCGTACCCCGGGCACCGACTCTGCGCCCTGCACAAATCGCCGTACCCCCAGCGCCGACTCTTCGCCCGGCGCGAACCGCCGTACCACCAGCGCCGACGCTTCGCCGCGCACCGGTGGCCGCTCAGTCCGTGATCAGCTTGCCCTTGGTCAGCAAGTCCTGAATGATCTGCTGGTCGGTTGCGTTGGTACCGAGTCCCGCCGCGGCGTAGAGATCGACACCAGACAGCACCACGGTCTGATCTTCCTTGCCTGCGGCAAACCCTCCGGCGAACCCGCCGGTAGAACTGACGTGAACCTTGGTATCGCTGCCATCCTTTTCGAAGTGCAGGAAGTTGGCCAGATTGCCCGTCCCGGTGTTGTGGTTCTCGCCGGACAGGAGATCGCGCAGATCCAGGACGTCACCGCCCGACGCCTGCGCGGCGGCATTGAAGTCGGTCACGGTATCCTCGGCCGGCGTACCCCGCGCCCCCGGATCGGCCAGGGTCCATTCGAAGGTATCCGACAGCAGTCCGCCCGTCAGCGTATCGTGGCCGGCGCCGCCGGCCAGGGTGTCCGCACCGTCGCCGCCCGTCAGGCTGTCGTTGCCGGCGCCGCCTTCCAACCGGTCGTCGCCGCTGCCGCCGATCAGGGTATCCACCCCGTCATCGCCGCGAATGACGTCTTTACCTGTGCCGCCGGTAAGACTGTCATCGCCTGTGCCGCCGGAGAGAACGTCGTCATCCGCCCCGCCGTCCAGGGTATCGTTGCCGGCACCGCCCTGCAGCAGGTCGCCGCCCGTGCCGCCGCTGAGGACATCGTTCCCCGCCAGTCCGGCGATGTTGTCATTGGCGTTGGTGCCGGTCATGGTGTCATTCACCGCGTCCGTTCCCGCCATATGGTTGGTATGGATCGTCAGCCGGAGCGAAGCGGAGGAGCTGTCGCCATCGGTATCGGTGATGGTGTAAAGGATCTCCTCGACCGGTATCGCCGGCGCCGCTGTATCCAGCCCGACGGTATCGAAGGTTACCGCCGATATGCGGGCCCTGGGCGAGGCGTAGTAGGTATCGTCGCCGACCAGAACGGTGACCCGTCCGATGTTGCTGTATCCCTGCGGCATGGTGTACCAGCTGGTGGTTTCGGTCGCGCCGATCGAGTACTGCCCAAGTTCATGCCCGTCAATCGCATAGAAGGTAAAGGTCAGGGGGATCAGGTAGCTGCTGTCCGCGTCGGAGCCCGTAATCTGGAACTGCAAGCCCTCGACCCCCTGCGCGAAGTTGGCGCGATTGAAATCGATCACCAGGGTTTCCAGGTTGTCCATGCGCGTGCTGCTGTTCCCGGTGATGCCGGCACCCAGCGTGGCGTCGTAATTCACCGCCGCCGAGCCCACCACCGTGCTGGTGCGGGAGATGCCTTGCAAGGTAATGCCGCTGCCCGATGGATTGGAGAGGAACTGCACCGTCTGTGTCGCGGTTGATTCGACCGGCACCTGCACCGTGGGCGGCGTGTACTTGTAGTAACCGTCGCGCTCGAAAATCAACTGGCTGCCATCGCTGGCATGGGTCCAGGTCAGGCGGCCGCCGGTGACGGTATAGGTGCCACCATGGGCGCTGCCGCTGTTGGCAATCGCGAGGTTGAACGTCGTGCCGCGGAACACAATCGAACTGACCTGGGCGCCATCGACCAGATAATCGACTCCGGAACCCTGGGGTGTGAAATCGGTGAGTTGCCCCCCGGCCGATACGCCGCCGTCGGTACTGACGCCGGAAAGCACATTACCGTCGAAGAAGGTCGCCAGCGCCGTCAGCGTATCCGAGTCGTTGCCGGCGAGCGGCTTGCCATCGACGATCCGGATGGTCTGGGTCGCTGAGGCCGTATCGTTGTCATTGTCGCGGGCGACAAAGGTCAGGTCGAAGCTCGTTCCCTCGACCGCGCCCGTACCAGTGAATAGGGTGTAGTCGCCGGTCGCGAAGTTGAATACCAGGTCGCCATTCACGAACCCGCGCGAGGAACCCAGTTGCACGGTGTTTCCGGTCAGCGGGAAGCCGGTCAGCCAAGCCCCGGCATCATGGCTGATCGAGCCGGCGCCTGCCGGGTTATAGGTGAAAGTGACAAGCTGCGGTGCTGCCGCGCCGGCGCCATCGCTGTCGAGCATCAGCGCCATCGACTGGATATAACCGCCATCGGCGCCGAAGGTCACGCTTTGCGCGCCGTTGGCTGCCACCACATTGCCGCCGAAACCCGTCGGTACGGTGGCCAGCAGTTCCTCGTCGAGCTTGTTGATGTCCGGCACCTGAATCGCGTTGTCGCGAACACCGTCGGCGTTGCCATCCACATTGTGGATCCCGTTCATGTGGGTCAGGTTGGTGATACCCGTGCCCACGGCAACCCCGAATGACTTGATGTTGTTGGCGGCGGTATAGGTGTCGTAGCCCGTCACCCCGACCGGGTTGGTGGTATCGCCGGAGGTCGGATTGCCGTCCGAGATGAAGTAGACGATGTTCTGCCGGCTCGAATCCGGCGCAGCTCCCATCGCCGTCTTGGTGTCGTTCAGGGCGTCCTCGTAGTTGGTGCCGCCGTTGGCCGCGAGCCCGTTGATGGCAGTCAGCACCGCGTCCTTGCTGGCATACCAGTTGTTGCCGTTGAGAATGGTCGCGGCGGAGTCGAACTGCACGATCTTGAACTGGACATCGGGAGACTGTGTGTAGTACTCCTCCACCAGTTCGGCCAGGGCTGTCTTTGCCATTGCCATGCGGGTGGTGATTGTGACCGTGCCGTCCGCGGCGATCGAGCGCACGTCGTCCAGCATGCTGCCCGAGATATCGACGGTGAGCACGATGGAGAACTTCGGCACGCTGGACTCCGCCACATCGACCGTGATGTTGGTCGCCGTCGGCGCGTCGTCCATGATCGTGACCTTCAGCGCCGAATCCGCCCCGTTGGCATCGTAGTTGAAGGTTTCGGTCAGGCTGGCGTTGTCGGCGGGCGCCGTGTTGCTCGCCGCGGCGTTTAGCGTATAGGTGTAGTCGCCGGCACCGGCACCGGTAATATCCACCACCAGTTCGCCGCGCGCGGTGGTGACGCCGATATAGCCCGCGCGGGTATCGGTATCGGACCCGCTGCCATCCGTCACCCAGGCGCCGCCATTGAAGTTGATCTGGCTGATGCTGGTATTGGCGCCGCCGTCGTTGGTGAACAAATTGCCGGACGCGGTCGCCGTATTGCCGCCGTTGCCGGCGGGGAGTGCGGACTCGTACACCGTCGCCAGGTCGGTACCGGCGGCGGCGACGCTGACCGTAACCGTCGCGGTGGCCGTTTGCCCCTGGTCATCCCGGATCGTGTAGGTGAAAGTCGGCGTCCCGGCGGCGCCGGTTGGCGTATAGGTCAGCGTGCCGTTGCCGTTGTCCACCAGGGTTCCGGTGGTAGGGTCGGTATAGGAATAGAAGACCGCGTTGTCCGGCAGGCTGTCGTTGGCCAGCAGCGTCGCCTTGCTGATGATGATCGGCGTGCTGACGACCGCGTTGAAGCTTTCATTGACGGCAACGGGTGTGCCATCGTCGACCGCTGTCACCGTGACTGTCGCCGTCGCCGGCGTCGGATCGACGCCACCCTGGTTATCCACGGCGGTATAGGTGAAGTTTGTCGTCCCGTTCCAGTTGGCCAGGGGCTTGAAGTACAGCGTTGCCGTATAGGGCCCGCTGCCCGTCGCCGCAATCGCGGTGCCGATCGGGGCGAGCTGTGTCATGGCCGCATCCAGATACAGCGCGCCATTGCTCGGCAGGGTCGAGAGCTGGAAGCTCGATACCCACCCGCCGGAAGAATCCGTTGCGCTCAGCACGACCGAGATCGTCGAATCTTCGGCCCCGCTGCCTGTGACATCTGCGGCAACCGGTGGCGGGTTGGCCCCCACCATGGTGATGTTCGTCGTCGCCACGTTGCTGTCGCTGGTGCCGTCATTGACCTTGACCGTGATGTTGCGTGCGGTCAGGTCCGTACTGGTCGTGTCGAAGGTCACCGCGCGTATCGCCGCCTGGTAGTCGGTGTAGAAAGCGGCACCGGAAAGCGTGACGACGTTGGCGGCGATGGTAGCCGTCACCCCGGGTGGCAGGGTGCCGACCGAGAAGACGTCCCCTGCCTTCATGTTGGTCAGGGTGATGGTAGCGCTGACGATGTTGGTGCTGTCCACATCCGTCACCGAGACGTCCGTATCCCCGATCGACACCGGCGTGCCCGTGACCGTGCTGAAGAAGGTGTTGTAGCCGGTGCCGGTGACCGTATTGTTGTTGGCGTCGAGATCCAGCACCGGCGCTTCGTTGGCCTGCACCACGTTGATCGTCGCCGTCGCTACCGCGGGCGGATTGGTCCCGTCAGTTGCCGAAACCGTGATTGTGCGCGGCGTCGTATCCGGAGAGTCGACCGTGTTGTTGAAGGTAATTGCTGCAATTGCAGACTGATAGTTTGCCGCGGTGGCGCTGCCTGAGAGCACGATTACGTTGCCGGAAACCGTCGCCGTGATGCCCGGTGGCAGGCTGCCGACCGCAAGCGCGTCGCCGGTCTTGGGATTGGTCAGGGTCACGGTCACACTGGTAAGGTTGCTGTCCGAATCGGTCAGGGACAGGTCACTGTCGGCAATCGAGACGGCGCTGCCGTTCTCGTTGAAGGTTCCCAAATAGCTCGAGCCGCTAGCCGTATTGTTGCTGACATCGAGATCGAGCACGGGCCCCGGGGAATCGGTCACGGTCACCGTCGTGGTCGCCGCCGCGGACGTCGCCGTTCCGTCCGTCACCGTTACGGTGATCGAGCGCGGCGTGGTATCCGGCGTATTCGACGTGTTGCTGAAGGTCACGGCCCGGATCGCGGCCTGATACTGGGCCAGGGTTGCGGTACCCGAGAGCGTCACCACATTGCCGACCAGGCTGGCGGTAATTCCGCCCGGCAACGTACCCCATGACAGCACATCGCCGTCCTTGGCGTTGGTGAGCGTGATTGTCGCGCCGGTAAGGTTGCTGCTATCGACATCGGTGATGCTGATGTCGGTGTCCGCGATCGCCACGGCTGATGCGCCTTCGTTGTAGGTCGTCGAGTAACCCGTGCCGCCGGCGCTGGCGTCGAGATCGAGCACCGGTGCGTCGGCATTGGTTGTGATGTTGATGGTCGACGTGGCGGTATTGCTTGCGCCGCCGCCATCATCCACTGTCACCGTGATCACGCGCGGCGTCGTGTTGGGATTTTCGGACGTATTGCTGAAGGTTACCGCCTGGATCGCCGTCTGATAACTCGCCTTGCTTGCACTCCCGGTCAATGTCACGACATTACCGGCGATGCTGGCGGTAATCCCGCTGGGCATGGTGCCCCAACTCAGCACGTCGCCAGCCTGGGCATTGGTCAGGGTGATGGTAGCGCTCGCCATGTTGGTGGTATTGCTGTCCGTGACAACCACGTCCGTGTCTGCGATTGCCACCGCGCTGCCGTTTTCGACGAACGTCGTCTGGTAGTTGGCGATCGTTGCACCGCTGCTGTCGTTGCCATCGAGGTCGATCACGGCACGATTTCCGCTACCAAGGATGGTCACGGTAGTCGCCGCGGTATTGCTATTCACTGTGCCGTCATTGACCACCACGTTGATGGTGCGCTGCCCGGTATTGGTCGACCCGGTATCGAATGTCACGGTCCGGATTGCGGTCTGATAGTCAGCGAGACTGGCCGACCCGGTCAATGTCAGGGTAAAGGTGCCGGCGTTCCAACTTGCCGTGATGCCTCCCGGCAGGGTGCCCTGAGCCAGGACGTCAGAGCCCTGACGATTGGTTGCACCGATACTGATGGTCGCGCTTTCGATATTTGTATCATCGACATCGCTGATGCTCAAATCGACATCGCCGATCGCGATGGCTGCCCCCGTATCCAGGTTGAAAGCTGTGGCGAAGCCGCTGCCGGAAGCGCTGGCATCCAGATCCAGCACGGGCGCGTCGTTGGCGGGGTTGACCGTAATGCTGGCTGTCGCCGTCTCCGTCACCCCGCCGCTGCTGACCGTATACGTGAAGCTCGTCGATCCGTTGTAGTTCGCCGTCGGCGTGAAGGTGAACTGTGTGCCCGCCCCATTCAGCGTGACCGTGCCATTGGTCACCGTCACCGCCGGACCTCCGGCGGTAATCGCCAGCCCGTCGACCGAGGTGATGGTGCGGCCCGCATTTTCGAACGTGTCGTTGCTCAGGGCATTGATCACGACGGCCGTATCTTCATTGGTGGATACGCTGTCATTGACGATATCGGCGACGGCACTGACGGTTACCGCCACGGTATCGACATCCGTCAGAGATCCATCGGTGCTTGTTACTGTCAATGTAGCCGCACCGTTGTAATCGGCCGTTGGCGTATATGTCAGGCCGTTCAAGGCACCGTTGATCGCCGCGGCAGTACCGCTGATGGTGACGGTACCGGTTCCGTTGTTGGTGATCGTGGCGCCGGCAAACGCGACGGCCGACAAGGTGCCATTTCCGATGCTGACCGTGGTGGTCAGCGTTCCGGCAGTATCGACGTCCGCCACCGTGATGGCGTTGCCATTGGCGACGCTGAACACCCTATCGGTATCTTCGGTTGCCGCTTGAGCGCCCGGCACGGTGTTGGTTGGCGCATCGTTGACCGCCGTCAAGCTGAGATTCACCGTCGCCGTTTCGGTGGCGCCGCCGCTCGTCACGGTGTACGTAAAGCTGGTGGCTCCATTGAAATTGCTCGTCGGCACGAAGTCGAGGGTTCCGTCGGGCTTCAGCGTGACGGTCCCGTTGGTAACGGTCACACTACCATTCACCGCGATTGCCGATCCATTGATGGCGGTGATGGTGTGACCAGCATTCTCGAAGCTGTCATTGGCGTTGACGTTGATGTTGACCGTCGTATCCTCAGCCATGACAACGACGTCATCGGCCACATCGGTGACGGCGCTGACGTTGATCGTGATGCTGTCGCTGTCGCTCTGCGTTCCATCGGAAGTAGTGACGTTCAGCGTCGCGGCCCCATGGTAGTCCGCCGTCGGCGTAAAGACGAGGCCGTTCAGCGCGCCGTTGATCGCCGCAGCCGTCCCGCTGATGGTGACGGTACCGGTGCCGTTGTTGGTAATCGTGGCTCCGGCGAAGGTGCTGGCGGTCAATGTGCCATTGCCGATGCTGACCGTGGTGGTCAACGTGCCGCCGTCCACATCCGACACCGTGATCGCGTTGCCGTTGGCGCTGCTGAACACTCTCGCCGTATCCTCGGTGGTCGATTGCGCGGCCGGGACGCTATTTACCGGCGGACTCTCGTTATCTGCAACTGTGGTGGTGATACTGCCACCGCTTCCTGGTGCGGCCAACTGGAGGTTTTCGAAGTTGCCGCCGCTCGCGCCGGTCAAGGTGATCGTGAAATTCTCCGCGCCTTCATAAAGCGCGTCATCGTTGGCAGAGATGCTGAAGTTGCTGCTGCTGGCTCCGGAAGGAATCGTGACCGTTGTCGTACCTGTGATGTCCGTACCATTCGCAGCGGTTCCGCTGTAGCTCAATGTCACGGTTACGTTGCTTTGGGCCGCGCTGCCCAGGCTGACCGTATAGGTCGCCGAGGCTCCTTCAGTCACGGTGGCGGCTCCGCTGATACTCACCGTTGTCACATCGCTGTCGTCGGTGACGCTGGTCACCGCCGCCACCGTGGAGGCCACCAGGCTCTCGAAGTTGCCGCCGCTGGCCGCGGTGATGCTGCGGCCGACCGTGCCGGCGTCGATATACACGTCGTCGGTCGGTGCCGCCACGCTCACCGTGCCGCTGCTGCTGCCGCTGGCGATGGTGATGATGCTGCCGCCGGTGATGGTCACCAGCACCTGGCTTTGCGCCGCGCTGGCGAGGCTCGCCGTGTAGGTGATGTTGGTGCCTTCCACC
>SXGU01353853.1_pt1 | contig 11937 bp, 9 predicted proteins | sample 3174531 | NCBI WGS metagenome assembly SXGU01 (sample SAMN11356863, study PRJNA531348) | freshwater metagenome | isolation source: freshwater sample F1-140 | place: China: Fuxian Lake, Yuxi | collected 2017-12-25
CCGCGTCCAAATCAAGCTTCTCAAAGCTCAATTTTTGGCGACAAGCATTAAAATCACCTATAAAACTATCTGTGACATAATATTGGGCTTCAAAGGGGCTTCTGATCACTCAAAATCTCAAGAGTTTTGCAAGAGGCTCTCTTTTAATAGAATTCTTGATAGGCGCATAGCTTTCCCAGTTGAAGAAAGCGCGCTAGATCAATCTTATGTCTAATCGTCCCGCCTATATGATCACTACCGCCATTCCTTACGCCAATGGCGCGCCACACATTGGTCATGCCTATGAACGCATCGCCACGGACGTATTTGCGCGGTGGAAGCGACTTGATGGTCACGATGTCCTATTTGTCACAGGCATGGATGAGCATGGGCAAAAAATGCAGCGGGCAGCCGAGCAGCAAGGCCTTACGCCGCAGCAGCTTGCCGATCATACCGCTGCTCAATTTGCTCGAATGGGCGAAGCGCTTAATGCGCGGGCTGATGATATCGTCCGCACGACCCAAGAGCGTCATAAGCAAGCGGTAATGGAAATCTGGAGACGAATGGAGGCTAATGGCGATCTCTATCTGTCAAAATATTCCGGCTGGTATTCGGTTCGAGATGAAGCCTATTACGACGAGACAGAGTTAACAGAACGTGAAGGTAAAAAATTTGCCCCCACGGGAACGCCCGTAGAATGGGTTGAAGAGGAGAGCTGGTTTTTTCGCCTATCTAATTATACTGAAAAATTGCTTGCGCATTATGCGGCGCATCCCGAATTTATCACCCCTGAACATTATAAAAATGAGATCGTCGCTTTTGTAAAAAGGGGACTGCAGGATCTCTCAGTCTCCAGAACGACCTTTGATTGGGGGATTTCCATTCCGCCCAGTCCCCAAACAAAATCCGACCATGTCATGTATGTTTGGGTTGATGCTTTGACAAATTACATCACTGCTACAGCCTGGTTAACGGATCCCCATGACCCTCGGGCGCGTTATTGGCCAGCTGACGCGCATGTTATTGGCAAGGATATCACGCGTTTTCACGCGATATATTGGCCAGCCTTTTTAATGTCTGCGCAAGCGCCTCTGCCTAAGCAAATCATCGTGCATGGATTTTTATTCTCTCGTGGGGAGAAGATGTCAAAATCCCTAGGCAATGTTATCGATCCGCTGGCATTAGCTGAGCGTTATGGCGTCGATCCACTCCGTTATTTTTTCTTGCGCGAGATCCCATTCGGACAAGATGGCAACTATTCGCATGAGGCCATTGTTAATCGCATCAACTCAGATCTGGCCAATGATATCGGGAATTTAGCGCAACGCTCGCTCTCGATGATTGCTAAGAATTGTGAGGGCGTTGTGCCCCTTAGGGGAGAGTTTTTGCCCCAAGATGCGGAAATTCTTGATCAGGCTGAGGCTGCTTTGAGCGCTGCGCGCCGCGCCATGGAAAGCTACGCGCCGCATCAAGCCCTTGCGGAAATCTTTCGCGTTGTCGCCGAAACCAATCGTTATTTCGCCAGTGAAGAGCCTTGGTCCAAGAAAAAAACCGACCCATATCGAATGCGGACGATCCTTTATGTTACGGCGGAAACGCTGCGTCGACTGGCCTTGCCGCTTCAGCCCTTTATCCCCCAAGCGGCGTCCAAGCTTCTTGATCTCTTGGGGATTGGGCCAGATGAACGTGAGTTTCATAATGCTTGCGGGCAGGGCGCATTAAAAGAGGGCGCGCCTTTGCCGCCGCCAGCGCCAATTTTCCCCCGCTTCATTGAGGAAGCTGAGCTCGACCCTGCCGCCGCAGCGCCAGGTCAAAATTAGGCGCGTTCTAACATGCTGATCGACACGCATTGCCATCTTGATTTTCCGGATTTTGCGCCGGAGCAAGCTGAGATTATCGCCCGCGCTCAAGCGCGCGGCGTTAAACGCATGATCACGATTTCAACGCATCTATCGCGGTTTGAACAAGTCAAAGCAGTTGCGGAAAAATATGAAAATGTATTTTTTACTGTTGGGACGCATCCTCATCATGCGCATGAAGAAGTGATGCCAACTGTCGAAGATCTCGTAGGTTTATCGCAACATCCCAAATGTGTGGGTCTCGGAGAGGCTGGTCTAGATTATCATTACGATACAGCGCCTAGAGATATCTCTCGTCAGGTTTTTTTAACGCATATTGAAGCAGCGAGACGGACGGGGCTGCCGCTTGTGATCCATACGCGAGATGCGGATGAGGATTGCGCGACAATCTTAAAAGAGGAAATGTCCAAAGGCTTTTTTAAAGCCTTGCTGCATTGTTTCACGAGCGGCGAAGCTTTAGCGCATACCGCGATCGGGTTGGGCGTTTATATTTCCTTTTCTGGCGTATTAACTTTTAAAAATTCTCAGCCTCTCAGAGAGATTGCAAAAAAACTGCCGCTTTCGCATCTACTTGTTGAAACTGACGCGCCGTTTCTCGCCCCGATACCGCATCGAGGTAAAAGAAACGAGCCTGCTTATGTTGTAGATACAGCGCGGGTTTTGGCGGAAATTAAAGAAATTGATGAAGCTGCGCTAGCGCGGCAGACCACAGAAAACGCGCTGCGACTGTTTTCTAAAATGCCGCCCTTGGAGGGCGTGACGTGACGATTTCTGTTACAATTCTTGGCTGCGGCTCCTCTGGCGGCGTGCCGCGCGTGGGGCAGGGTTGGGGTAAATGTGATCCGGAAAACCCTAGGAATCGACGTCGTCGCTGCTCAATTTTGCTCACTGCCGGCCAGGATCATCAATCAACTCAGATCCTCGTTGATACTGGCCCTGACCTGCGGGAACAATTAATCGCTGCGAATGTCCAGCGCCTTGACGCTGTGCTTTATACCCATCCTCATGCTGATCATACGCATGGGATTGATGATTTACGCGGGCTTGTGATTATGAATGGGCGGCGCATTCCCGCCTATATGGATGAGCCAACGTCTTTCAGATTGTCTCATAAATTTGATTATATTTTTGAAACGCCGCCTGGAAGTTTTTATCCGCCCTTAATGGTTGAGCATCGGCTGTATCCTGGGTCGTCGGTAACGATTAATGGGCCTGGCGGCGCAATTACCGCGACGCCATTTCGACTGGATCACGGCGATATGGACGCGCTTGGTTTTCGGTTTGGCAATATTGCCTATACGCCAGATTTACATGCGATTCCGCCCGAGAGTGAAGTCTATCTTCAAGGTTTGGATCTTTGGATCATTGACGCTTTGCGCTATCAGCGCCATGGCACTCATTTGAATGTCGAGCAAGCGCTCGCGCTTGTTGAAAGCTATGGCGCGAAACGCGCTGTTTTGACGGATCTTCACGTCGATCTGGATTATGCGGCGCTGTCGGCAATAGTGCCGTCTAATGTCATTGTTGCTTATGACGGGCTGAAACTCTCAGCTTAGGCAGGTTTAGCATTTCTCTAGGACAATTTGGTTCCATAATATAGATTATACGAATTTAGGATAGACCCGTTTAACATGGGTCTTCCCATACCCTCGAGCTCATTTGATCCAATTGCGGCCTATTCTCTTGCGATTAATTTTCCTGACGCGCGGTCGCTTTAGTCCCGATGACGTAATTTTTGTTTTTTAAAAATGTCTTTTTCTCAAAAAGGACTGTTAAACTTTCTAGATATATTTATTTTAATAACTCAATAAAAATAGATATTTATTGTATTATTTTCATAAATTACATTATCTTATTTTATTTGACGGCGATTGAGATTGAAGCCCGTTAAAATACGTTCGCGAGGCAACGTCTTTTTAGCCTGAGTAGCGCTATTGTTTAAGCGGATAAAAAAATTACAGAACTGACGAAAATATTTCGCCATCGTCATCTAAATCTGCTAAAAAGCAGTGTTCGCGCGGGACTATATGACATTCATAACGCATACCTCATAACTTCTGATCGGTTACGCTAAGTCAACCGATAGAGAGTCATGGGCGCAAGAGTTTGACATAAGAGTCTTGCCGGTTTAGGCGGAGACGAGCAGGTAACATGAGCAAAGGTAGAGATTTCCGGGGTCCGCGCAAGCGCGGTTTTGATGATGATGCCCCGTTTGGATATGATGCCCCAAGACAAAGTCGGCCACCTCGGTCCCCATTTGGTGGCGGTGGTTTTGGAGACGCCCCGCCTCCGCCGCCGATGGAAGGTCCCTCCGTCGAAGCCATTGTTAAATGGTTTAAAAATGACAAGGGCTTTGGTTTCGTCGAACTCGGCAATGGCACAGGCGACGCCTTTCTTCATATTGGCGCTGTTCAAGCTGCTGGTTATGACTCTTTGCCTCCCGGCGCAAAACTTGAAGTTCAAGTAACCAATTCTGTTAAAGGACAGCAGGTTGCGCGCGTTTTGAGCGTAGACCTTGAAGGGGCTGCTGAGCGCGCTCCTCCCCCACCTCCTCGCAGCGGCGGATTTGGTGGCGGTAGAGATAGAGATGGCGGCGGTTACGGCGGCGGCCGTGACGGCGGCTATGGCGGCGGCGGCTATGATAGTCCGCGTCCTCGTCGTCAGGCGCCAGATCCCTCAACTGCCATACCAGTTTCTGGTACTGTTAAATGGTTTGATGAGACCAAAGGCTTTGGTTTTGTTCAATCAAACGATGGCGGTAAAGACGTCTTTGTTCATATTTCTATCCTTGGCCCATCTGGCTTGAACAGACTTCTCGAAGGACAGCCTGTGACCATGCAAGTGGTGGATACAGCAAAAGGCCGCGAAGCGTTGTCAATCAACCTGGCCTAACTGACGCATCTTTGTGATGTCTTTGCGCCGCGTCTTTTTATTAAAGACGCGGCGTTTTTTTTAAACTCTTTAAGCGACGCCCCATGTCACATGCCATCAATCGACTGGTTGAAATTATGGCAACCCTGCGAACGCCGGTAACCGGTTGTCCGTGGGATTTAGAGCAAAATTTCTCATCCATCGCGCCCTATACGCTTGAAGAAGCTTATGAAGTTGTTGACGCTATCGAGCGAAACGACATGAGCGATCTAAAAGAGGAGTTGGGCGATCTACTCTTACAAGTGGTTTTTCATGCAAGGATGGCGGAAGAAGAAAATTGTTTCGATTTTAATGACGTCATTGATGCTATTTGTGAGAAACTGATCCGTCGACATCCTCATGTCTTTGGCGCGCAAGACGGGATGACTTCAGAAGCCGTTTTACGTCAATGGGATGAGATAAAGGCGGAAGAGAAGCGTTTAAAACAAATGCGTCAGCCCACTAGTCTTCTTGATGGCGTGCCCCTCGCCTTTTCAGCATTAACGCGAGCTGTAAAATTACAAAAGAAAGCTTCAAACGTCGGATTTGATTGGAATAACCCCCTGCTCGTCCTTGAAAAAATTCGTGAAGAAACCGAGGAAGTTGCTGCAGAGCTAAAAACGACTGCGCCATTGCCGACGCCACAATTGGAAGAAGAAATTGGCGATCTACTCTTCGTTATTTCTAATCTTGCCCGCCATGTGAACGTAGACCCAGAACAAGCGTTAAGGGGAGCTAATAAAAAATTCGAGCGGCGCTTTCATCATATAGAAGCGCGACTGAAGGAGAAGGCGCAGACACCCACTGAGGCAAGTTTGGCTGAAATGGAACTTTTGTGGCTTGAGGCAAAAAAAAGCGAGAAATAAAGCTTCGCTCGGGCTAAGCCGCTCCTAACTCGAAGCGCTTTCTAACCTCAGCCTCTTGTTCAGGCGCTATGCGAATTGTGACGTGCGTTGCGCCATTTTTCTTCAAATTCCGTGCTAAGACTTCTGTATGGGCGTAAAGCCAAGCCAGACCTTTTCCATCTTCAGGGGGTATTTCGACACTGAGCGTCAATCGATTGACCGCGAGAATTGCTTCAATACGAGCAAGCAGACTATCCAACCCCTCACCTGAAACTGCTGAAACCAGCATAGGCCGCTTATTTTTGGCAAAACCTCGGGCGGCGAGCGTAAGGGCATCTCGTCTTTCCTGATCTAACGCATCAATCTTATTCCAAACCTCGATTATCCGCTCCTCATCTTCACTCTTTAAACCTAATTCATCTAAGATTTTCTCCACATCATGCGCTTGAGCGTCAGAGTCTTCATGCGAGACGTCGCGCACATGCAGAATGACATCCGCTAAAGTGACTTCTTCCAACGTAGCGCGGAAAGCTGAAATCAGCATCGTCGGCAAGTCAGAAATAAAGCCGACCGTGTCTGACAAGAGCGCTTTCCCGCCATGGGTTAGTTTGACCTGTCTCAACGTCGGATCAAGGGTTGCAAAAAGCATATCCTGGGCGAGCACATCGGCCTGGGTGAGACGGTTAAAGAGGGTTGATTTGCCGGCGTTCGTATAGCCAACGAGTGCGATCACTGGGTAAGGAACATCTCTGCGGGTCTTGCGATGAAGTCCTCGCGTTCGCTTTACCTTCTCGAGATCTTGCTCGATTTTTCGCATCCGTTCGGCAATTAGCCGGCGATCCGTCTCAATTTGGGTCTCGCCGGGGCCGCCTAGAAAGCCAAATCCGCCGCGCTGGCGTTCAAGATGCGTCCATGAGCGAACCAAGCGTGATTTTTGATAAGCGAGATGTGCGAGCTCAACCTGGAGGGATCCCTCTCGAGTGCGAGCCCTTTCTCCGAATATTTCAAGGATTAAGCCAGTGCGATCAATGACTTTAACATCCCACGCGCGTTCTAGATTGCGTTGTTGGACGGGGGAGAGCTGGCAATCCATACTCACAATTGCGATATCATTCTCCTTGATGAGCGCGGTGAATTCCTCAACTTTTCCTTTTCCAAGGTAGGTCGCGGGACGGATGTCGTTAAGCGTCACCAAGACTTTTGCCGCGATCTCAAGGTGAATGGCGAGCGCTAGGCCTTCAGCTTCGTCTAACCGCGCCTCAGGATGGCGAGACGTCGCATTGAGCGCCTCTTTTGAATGATAGGGACCGATGACAAGCGTGCGCGCTCCGCCAACGCTCGCTGTTGGAAGCTCTGGTGAGAATGTCGAACTCAACAAATTACCTTGGCTTTTCGCCGTCTTCCTCGCCTGGCTCAAACATTTGGACAGGGTGTCCAGGCATAATTGTCGAGATAGCGTGCTTATAGACGAGTTGGGAATGCCCATCTCGACGCAATAAAAGACAGAAGTTATCAAACCAAGTTACAATGCCTTGTAATTTAACGCCATTTACCAGAAAAATTGTGAGGGGAACTTTGTTTTTTCTTACAAAATTAAGAAAAGTATCTTGAAGATTTTGCATTTTCTCTGACGACATCGGCTGTCCTGTTCTATTATTGTTGTTGAGCCGAGCGGTTTAGAGCCGCCCCTTCCCAGGATTGATTATTATTTTTTTGGCCGCATCTCTAGATATTAGAGCCTCTCTGAAGCTTGAGCGCAAGACACAAGCCTAACCGGCTCACTTTGAAAAAGCGGCCGGCTTATACCTAATCTAATCTATGAAATATTATTCATAAATGACTGATTTTATGAGTCAACAGACAGTGACTTAAGCTTTCTATGTAAGGCTGATCGCTCCATTCCGATGAATTCCGCTGTGCGGGAAATATTGTTCGAAAAACGGTTCAATTGAGCAACGAGGTATTCTCGTTCGAAAACTTCGCGCGCTTCACGCAGCGGGAGGCTCATTAATTTCTCGCCCTTTACGCCAGCGGGCGTTGCGGGAACGAGCTCACCAACATCAGCAGGCAGCATGTCCGCTGTTATTGTTGCGCCAGGTTCTCCAGCGGTGAGGATCATTAGACGCTCGACATTGTTTTTTAATTGCCGAATGTTGCCGGGCCAATCGTGAAGCTGCAAAACCGCCAACGCGTCTTCAGCAATTTGACGGCGCGGCATGCCTGAGGCAGCTGACATATTGTCCATGAAATATTCAATTAATGCGGGAATGTCTTCACGCCGTTCGGCTAAGGAAGGTACGCGGATCGGCACGACGGCAAGCCGATGGAACAGGTCTTCCCTCAGTGTCCCGTCTTCAATGGCGAAGGCGAGATCGCGGGCTGAGGAGGAAATGACGCGAACATCGACTTGTACTTTTGTTGTGCCGCCAACGCGCTGGAAGGACTGATCCACCAAAACTCTCAGGATCTTGGCCTGAGTGTCCATGGGCATATCGGAGATTTCATCAAGAAATAACGTGCCGCCATGCGCCTCTTCTAGAGCGCCAACTTTACGTTCGCCGCCAGAGCCTTCCCGCCCAAAAAGCTCAACCTCCATATTTTCTGGTGTGATCGTTGCAGAATTAATCACAACGAACGCGCCGGCGGCGCGGGAGGAGGCTTCATGAATACATCGCGCGGCAAGTTCCTTGCCGGTTCCCGGCGCGCCGGTAATCATTACACGTGAGTTCACTGGGGCGACGCGCGCGACCAGCTGCTGTAGTTGATGTGCAGGCGGAGAGGAGCCGACTATTTGGTCGAACGCGCCTGCCCTTTGCCGCAAGGCTGAAATTTCGCGACGGAGCTGATACGCCTCCAACGCGCGTTCGGCGACAAGAACCAATCGATCAGATTTAAAAGGTTTTTCGATGAAATCATATGCGCCAATTTTAATGGCGCTCACGGCGGTTTCAATGTTGCCATGGCCAGAAATCATGACAACAGGCAAGCCTTTGTGTTGTTGTTGGATTTCTTCAAGGACCTGAAGTCCGTCAAGTCGCGATCCTTGAAGCCAAATATCTAGAAAAACAAGATGTGGGCGTCTTGCAGCGATTGCGGCAAGCGCTTCGTCAGCGTCTTTGGCCGTTCGCGTTCCATGACCTTCATCACTCAGGATACCTGCGACTAACTCCCGAATGTCCGCCTCATCGTCGACAATGAGAATATCGCTCGCCATTACGCCTCGCCCCTTTTGATCATCTTCTCATTATCGATAGTCGCGGCTTCTTGCGACACATCAGTCTTATGCTCTTGAGGGGCCAGTGGGAGGATCATCCTCACACAAGCGCCCTTCCCGCTTGGCGCATCGAGTAATTCCAGCCGCCCACCATGATCTTCAATGATTTTAGCGACAATTGGCAAGCCAAGACCAGTGCCTTCAGATCTAGTTGTCATATAAGGCTCAAGCAAACGTTGCCGATTCATAGCCGGAAAACCTTTGCCATTGTCAATTATATCGACTTCCGCCCATTCGTCATGAAGCGCGACTTTAACCTCGACGCGTCCTGTTTCTTCATTAGCCCCCTCTTCCCGGGCGCCAATACCTTCTATGGCGTTTTTAATCAGATTGGTCAGAGCTTGCGATAAAAGGCGGCGGTCAAATTGCGCGAAAGTCGGGGTTGTTGGGAGGTTTTCGACAATCTCAATGTCCGCATTGCCAACACGCATCAGAAAGATGACTTGGCGAATGCAGGCATTGAGATCATCGCGTTCGGGCTTTGCTTTAGGCATGCGCGCGAAGGAAGAGAATTCATCGACCATGCGCTTAATATCGTCTACCTGACGAACGATCGTGTCCGTGCATTGGTCGAAAATATCTCTATCTTGCGTAATTAACCGACCATATTTGCGTTTAAGACGTTCAGCTGAAAGTTGGATTGGCGTTAGCGGGTTTTTAATTTCATGGGCGATGCGCCGGGCGACATCCGCCCAGGCGGAGGTGCGCTGCGCAGTGATCAGATCCGTAATATCATCAAGCGTCACAACGAAGTTTTTCTGATCTCCTTCAGCATGAGCAGATGTCACGCGTATATTAAATGTGTGTTCAGATATGCCGCGTTTGAGCGTGATTTGGCTTTGAACTGACCGGGGGAATACCTCAGCGGCATCAAGTACAATTTGTTCAATTTCAGGGATTGCGTCACGAATAGCCGCGCCGACTGTCGCCTGGCCTTGCGCCTCTGTCAAAGACAATTCCTCAGCAGAGCGATTAATCACAGTCACGCGATTGGTTGAGTCGACGCCAATAACAGCAGCCGGCACGCCAGCTAAAACAGCTTCGGTGAATTCGCGGCGTTCGTCATTGATCCGATTAGCTTCTATCAACCTACTTTGACGCGAATCCAATTCCGCCGTCATTTTGTTAAACACGTCTCCAAGTCGAGCCAATTCGCCATGAGAGCGATCTACATTGACTTGAACGTCAAAATTACCGGCCGAGACCTCGTCGGTCGCTGCAATGAGTGTGCGAATAGGCGACATTAATCTGTCGGCAAAATCTAATCCAAACCAAATTGATGAAAGCAACATAATCGTTGTTAGCAATGCATACATTAAAACAAACGCTCGCTGCACTGCTGAACGAAACGCGTCGAAGGCTTCATATTTATTAATAAGATTTTGGGTCTCTTTTGGAAATTCTATTGCGAATGGATCAATCGGGCGCGTCACATAAAGGAATGTATCCGTGAAGGCGCTGAGAGAACGTAGGGCGACAAAGCTTTTACCATCATCAATCATCAAGCAGAGCGGTTCGCCGCTTCTAGCGTTATCAAATTCAGACTTTGGCGGCGCAATAACAATTGCAGAAGCATTTTCTGCAACATCAACGCGGTCAACAATTTCGCCATTGGACTTCACTAAGGCGGCAACGGAAAACCCCAGGAAATAGGCGCGTGTCGCAAAGACTTGATGGAAATAAGTCCGGTCAGAAGTAAAGAGCATCCGGGCGCGATCGAGATCCGAAGCGGTTAATTGGGCCTCTTGAAGTAGCGCTTGGCATTGGCTGGACTGAAAAGCCTCTGCAGCCTTAGCAGTGTTATGAACAAATAATCCTACACTCGACATAAAAGTAGGATTAAGCGCGCGTTCGAGAGTCATGGAACCCGCGATAGCCAATAGAACGGCAGGCACAAGGGTGATGACAGCAAAGATGCCGACAATACGCACATGAAGGCGCGCGGCCGACTCTCCCCGTCGCCAGACGCGATAAAGTCGAAAGGCTTTGATGATCACCATCACGAGTAGAATGGTGACCAAGGCGCCATTGCCGACGAATAAAGCGATCATCCGCCCATCCGTGGGCGATGTTTTGCCAAATTTTGAGACGAGTAAAAATGTGGCTAGGGCGCAAGCAGCTGCGCCGACCGCTATAAGCGGTCCGACCCATGCGCGTGCGGCCGCCGCGCTCGGTTCCTGAGCCGATGCATTCTCAGTTAATGCCATGATTTGTCTATAGGCTGAGCCGGAGGGGGTGGCAATTGCCGATGCTCCGTCCAGTTGAGCGGGTCGCGCCCTGGGAGGGCGTATTTCTTAACGAGGCAAGCGCATTAAGCGGATGTCCAAATCATTGACTTTTTTTCGTAGCGTATTGCGGTTAAGGCCAAGTAATTCAGCAGCTTTAATTTGATTGCCGCGCGTTGCGGCTAATGCCGCGGTGATCAGCGGTATTTCGATTTCTTTCAATATTCGATGATAGAGGCCTGGCGGCGGTAATTGCTCACCGCAATCCCGAAATAGCTTGGCGAGGTGCCGCTCCACTGATGTGGACAAGGTTTGCCCGTGATCGCTCTCATTAAAACTGACGCCAGTTGATGGACTGCTTAAATCTGGCGGCGGTTGATGAAAGTCTTGGTTGAGCTCTGTTTCAACCAACGAATCCGAGATCATTTCCTGCGGATGGAGTGCAGCCAATCGACGGATAAGATTTTCAAGTTCGCGAATATTGCCAGGCCAGCGATATTTTTTCATCCGCTCGAGAGCTGCCTGATCTATATATTTTTGGGGTAAGCCTTCATTCACGACAGCTTTAAAGAAGTGGTTGACCAGATCTGGAATATCTTCAGTGCGTTCGCGAAGGGGGGGCAGTCTTAAGGGAACGACATTGAGGCGGAAGTAGAGATCTTCGCGAAACAAACCTTGCTGAATTAGAATCCGCAAGTCTTTATTAGTCGCGGCTATGATCCGCACATTTGTTTTGATCGGCGTGCGACCGCCAACTGTTGTATATTCGCCTTGTTGCAACACACGCAAAAGCCTTGTTTGGGCTTCCATGGGCATGTCGCCGATTTCATCTAGAAATAGCGTGC
>SXGU01216699.1_pt1 | contig 11935 bp, 12 predicted proteins | sample 3174531 | NCBI WGS metagenome assembly SXGU01 (sample SAMN11356863, study PRJNA531348) | freshwater metagenome | isolation source: freshwater sample F1-140 | place: China: Fuxian Lake, Yuxi | collected 2017-12-25
AAACGGAAAAAGGAAATGGGACGCGGATGAACACGGATTCAGCGGGATTTTCACGGATTTAATTTTAATAAAAAGATTTATCAGCGAAAATCCGCTTGACCCGCGTTTATTTGCGTCCCATTTCCTTTTCTGTTCTTCATCAGCTATTTCATTTCATCGCTCAAAACTCTGCCGTCTTTCAAAATCACCTGCCGCTGCGCCATTTCCGCCAAGTGCTGATCGTGCGTGACGAGAACGAGCGTGACATTATTTTGGCGGTGCAGATTCGTCATCAAGTCAAAAATATGCGCGCCGTTTTTCGAGTCGAGATTGCCGGTCGGCTCGTCGGCAAGCAGAATTTTCGGCTGATTGGCAAAAGCGCGCGCGATGGCGATGCGCTGCTGTTCGCCGCCCGATAATTCGGTCGGATAATGATGTCCGCGATTAGTTAAATCAACGTCATCAATCAATTTTTCGGCTCGCTGCCGCGCATCTTTTAAGCCGAGAATTTCCATCGGAATCATAATATTTTCAAACGCCGTCAAACTCGGAATTAAGTGAAACGACTGAAAGATAAAGCCGATTTTCTCGCTGCGCAATGTAGCGAGTTCGTCTTCGCTCATTTCCGTGACGTTCGCGCCTTCAACTAAAATTGCGCCGGAGCTCGGCGCGTCCAGACCGGCGATTAAACCGAGCAGCGTTGATTTTCCGCTGCCCGACGCGCCCGTGACGGCAACGAATTGTCCTTCGGGAACGGCGACCGAAACATTGTCGAGAATCGTCAGGTTTTCCGCGCCCGAACGAACGGTTTTGGTAATATTTATTAGTTCGATCATAAATTAATCTTTTTCGCCAAAAGCTCTTTAGATGAAATTAGTCTGCGCGAATTTGCGGCTTATTTCTATTCACAATTTGCGATTTGCGGTTTACTATCAATATATCCTGCGAAAATGACGCGAACAAGTTCGGCAAAAATCGCATCAAAATAAACGACTGCACAACACGCGAATTTAATTTTCAATATGCACTATATTATTCGATTGACGGTATTTTTAAGTTTCACTCTTTCGATGGTTTTACTCGGCGGCGGCTGCGACGTTTCGACTGCCGAAAAGCAATTTGCGGGCGATCCGAATAAACCGCTCGTGCTGCCGCAAACCGTTAGCGCGCAGCCGAAAATCGTTGCGTTCGGCGACAGCCTGACCGCCGGTTTCGGTTTAACGGAAAAAGAATCTTACCCGTATCTTTTGCAGCAGAAATTAAAAGCCGACGGTTTTAATTACGAAGTGCTGAACGCGGGCGTTTCCGGCGACACGTCCATCGGCGGAACCGAGCGAATTGATTGGGTTTTGGAACAGGAAAACGTGCGGATTCTGATTCTCGAACTCGGCGCGAACGATCTTTTGCGCCGAATGCCGGTTGACCGGATGAAGCGCAATCTGGCGACGATCATCGAAAAAGCGAAAGCGAAAAACGTGCAGGTTCTGCTGTGCGGCATGCTCGCGCCGCCAAACGTCGGAGCCGAATATCAGCGCCAATACGTCGCGGTTTTTCCCGATTTAGCGGAAAAATACCAAGTTGAATTTCTGCCGTTCCTGCTCGAAAACGTCGCGCTCGACAGCAAACTCAATCAAGCCGACGGCATTCATCCGAACGCGGAAGGCGCGAAGATTATGACCGACAATATTTATAGAGAATTAAAACCGATGCTGGCTAAATAACAAAAAGAGCGCGTCAATTCGAGCGTAAAACCGCCGCATTTTTATTGACGCGCTCTTTTTTGTCGAGTTTGGCGAGAAATCAAGAAACCGTTTGAATAAAACGATGCATTCCCTGCGTTTCGAGTTTCAAAAGAGCTTGGTAAGCCGCTCGAAAAGAACTTTCCGTCATCGTCGCATTCCACATTTCCCCGAATTGCGCCGAATCAAGCAGTTTGTCGCCGTAGCCGAGCGATTTATAAAGACTGTTTGTTTTGTCGTAAAAAGCTCTGCCCAAATCTTGATAGCCGATTTTCAATCCCGAAACAGTGCCGACGCCCTGCGGCGAAGCTTTGACGTTCGTATATGGTTTCGGGTAACTGTCAGTGCCGGGAAGCGCGCTGATGCCGGTTTTTTTGCCTTCGCCGCCGCTTGCGCCGTAACCGCCGGCGACGCCGTAATTAAAAGTTTGCGTGTAATCCAAATCCATAATAATCCGCAAATATAAAAGCAGTTCGATTTCCATCGCGACCGTTGATTCTTTGACAAAAGATTTCGACGGCGGATTGGCAAATTTCGAGGCGGTTAATTTTCTCACCGCTTCTTCGCGCTGCGGAGCCGTTAATTTCGGATTGCTGAACAGGCTGCGCGCCGTGTCCCGATACTTTAAATAACATTCGTTGACGAAACCCATCAGCGAAGTCAAAACTTTTATTTCGGTCAGCCATTCCTGGGTTGAAGGAAAACTCGCCGTTGTTTGTTCAAATAAATTTTTCGTCTGCGTATCAAGCAAATTCGCGCCGGTGTCCCACAATCCGCCGACCACAAAATTAGCGACTTTGTTGGTGGACGCGAAATGAGCGACGTTAAAAGCCTTTTCCCAGTTTTTATTACAGATGACGCTCAATCCTTTTTCTGCAACAACGGCTTTCCACGCCGTTTGCGCGAAAACGTGTGTGAGAACGCCGCCCGAACAAATGCTCAGCGCCAGCAATCCGTATTCGGCTTTGTTGGCGTCGAGTTTGTCCTGCGCGCCTTTGGTCGCCTTAAATTGCGCGATGGCGGACGCATAGGCATTGGCATACGGAAAAGCCAAATAGGTCGTCCATTTTTCCTTCATATCGTTGCTGTTTTCGAGAATTGTAGATAGTTCAGCCATTTTTCCCTCCGCTGTTTACTGTTAATTTATCAACAAATTGACAAAGATTATTTGTTCTATTGAAAATATTGATTCGCAATAAAACCCGAAACGGCACGTGAATTTTTATAAAATGATGCCGCATTCATCTGAAATCAGGAGAGTTTTTACACGTCAGGCTTTTCGGGGCATTTGAAAACAGCGTCCGTGCAAAAAAAATACAAAAAAATGCGCGCTTTTTTACGGAGCAAAGACGCAGCAGCAACGAATTTTTTGCGTTAAAAACGGCGTCATTTTCGGTTTATTTAACAAACGCTTTACCGGTTAATATTTCAGCGCCTATTCTTTATCCGAAATTATTCGCCGCCGGAAAATCGTTTCGTTAGAAAAAAAACCAAAAAAATCTCGCCGCGTCGCCGGATTTTACCTTTTTGCGGTAATCTTTTAACTGAAAATTCAGAAGAAGGGAAAAACAAAAATGAACGTAACACATCTCGAATGCGCCAACTGCCACAAAATTTACGAAGCCGGAAAAATTCACAATCTTTGCGTTGAATGCGGAAAACCGCTGCTCGTGCGCTACGATTTGGCAAAAGCCGCCGAAACTTTAACAAAAGAATCGCTCAAAACACGCGCCGAAAATCTGTGGCGTTACCGCGAAGTTTTGCCGGTTGAAAACGATGAAAATATCGTCAGCTTCGGCGAAGGTTTCACGCCGATTTTTAAGATTGACCGAATTGCCGCGACGCTGCCGCTCAAATTAAATCTCTACATCAAAGACGAATCAACCAATCCGACGCAGAGTTTTAAGGCGCGCGGAATGGCGGCGGCGGTTTCGATGGCGAAAGAACTCGGCATCGAAAAAGTCGCCGCGCCAAGTGCGGGAAACGCGGGCGGCGCGCTTGCCGCTTACGCTTCGCGCGCCGGAATTGCCTCGTTTATTTTTATGCCGCGCGACACGCCGCGCGCTAATATTATCGAATGCGAACAAACCGGCGCAAACGTTACTCTGGTTGACGGACTGATTACCGACTGCGGAAAAATCGTCGCCGAACGCAAGGAAGCCGAAGGCTGGTTCGACGTTTCGACTTTGAAAGAACCGTATCGCGCCGAAGGCAAAAAAACGATGGGTTACGAACTCGCCGAACAATTCGGCTGGACGCTGCCCGACGTGATTCTTTACCCAACCGGCGGCGGAACCGGCTTGATTGGAATGTGGAAAGCGTTCGACGAAATGGAACAAATGGGCTGGATTGACGCGAAACGCCCGCGAATGGTCACGGTTCAATCAATCGGCTGCGCGCCCATCGTCAAAGCGTTTCACGACGGCGAGCGATTTGCCGATGAATTTCCGAACGCGCACACGCAGGCTTCCGGTTTGCGCGTGCCGAAAGCGGTCGGCGATTTTTTGATTTTGGACGCTCTGCGCGAATCAAACGGTACGGCAATCGCCGTTTCCGACGAAGACTTAATCGCCGCCGTCAAAGAAATCGGCGCGGCGGAAGGCTTATTCTGCGCTCCCGAAGGCGCGGCGTGTCTGCCCGCTCTCCGAATGATGATCGAACAAAACTTAGTCGCGGAAAACGAATCGGTCGTCATTTTCAACACCGGCGCGGGCGTGAAATATCTCGAATGTTTTGAATAAAAACATTGAGAAGCGATTTCCAACGCTTTGCGCGTCGCTCTTTCAACAATTTTCGAGCCAAATTACGCCGTTTTTCATCGCTCGGAAATGCTTTTCTAGGGGTAAAAAATCGTACCCTCAAAAAAGAAAATCACTTTCTAGCGATGGAAAATCACTTCTGATTAATAAAAAATGATATTATTTCGCTCGAAAATCGTTTGAACTTTTCTAAATTTTCCTTGCATCAAATGAAATATGAAACTTAAAGGGAAAACTCAGACCGATATACTTATTTCGTTGTTGCTAATTTTAGTTTTCTCGACAATCTGTTTTGCTCAAACAAGAAAATCTAATGACGAGTCTGTTATTCCGGCGGATGTAAAGAAGCAAATTGTTAGGAAAGTATTAATTTACTATTTCAAACCAACAAATGGGAAAAAGACAATTTACCTCGCCATTGAAGGAATTCAGGAATCGTGGCTGCCGAAAATAAAAGGCTTTGAATTTCGGCTTTTTGATGCTCCACAATTTCCTTATGCTTATTATTCATTTGAAGAGAAACCTTTCCAAAAACAGCGTACTTTTGGTTTCAAATATGGATCGGGTGGTTCAGGCTTCAAAGGGGATATTTGGCAATTTCGTGTTTCAAAACAAACTGTGAAAATTTGGAAAAACAAAGATGATTGGTATGGTTCCAGTGGTGATGATTATGGTAGTGACCCGAATATTCTGCCGCCTCCGATAACCGAGCCACCGCCTCCTTTTACGCAGAAGAGAAAAATTCAGTAAACATTCATCAGCGTTTATAATTCATTTTTGAAAAATTCAAACTGAAATTTTTGGATCAGTTTCATTAAATTTTGTCGAGAATTCTCGCTTTTTTCGCTAAAAGCCGCGCCGGATGATTGGTGATAATCGCCGTGATGTTTCGTTGCGTCGCGCGATTTACCCAGAGCGGATTGTCCGCCGTCCAGATTGTGACGGGCATATTTAGTTTTTCGGCTTGGGCGATTAATTTTTGGCTGGCGAGCGAAAAATGGACGGAAAGCTGATCGGCTTTGAATCGGCGCGCGATTGCGGCGTAATCGGTTTGGCGGCGCAGAACGGTTGCTAATTTCGGCTCAAATAGCGCGGCGGTTTGCACTGGCGGACAATAACGCCGAACGTGCGGAATCGTTTCGAGCTGAAAACTTTTGACGATGATTTGTGGCAGCAGCGCAGGGAAATCGCTGATAATGCGGCAAACGATTTTTGCTAATTCTTCCGCGTCATTCGCGTAACACTTCAATTCAACGTAAATCAAACCGCGAAAATCATTTGAAGACAAAAAATCTAAAACTTCGGCAAGCGTTGAAATTGTTTCGGCGGCGAAATTTTCGTCTGCGCGATGCGGTTTGAAGTTGTTAAACCACGAACCGGCGTCAATTTCGCCGAGTTCCGCCGCCGTTAAATCTTTGAGAAACACATTTTTCCCGGCGATGCGGCGCAAGTCGGCGTCGTGAAAAACAACGGGAATTTTGTCTCTGGCAAGCTGCACATCAAATTCGACGCCTTCCGCGCCGTCGGCAATCGCCCGCCGAAATGCCGCGAGCGTATTTTCCGGCGCAACCGCCGAAGCGCCGCGATGCGCGATAATCAAAGGTTTCTGCATAAAAACGGTTAAACCGCGAAACACGCGAAAAGACGCAAAAAAGTAATGACATAAAAAGACAAAACAAGGAAAAAGTAAAACACTGACAAGTTTTTTTTGGCTTTTATTTCGCGTCTTTTCGCGTGTTTCGCGGTTAAAAATTCTTACTTTCTTTCGAGCACGAAAATTATTTTCGACCAGCCGATTGGTTCGGTGATCGGAAAGGTATAATCGCCGACGATGTTGAAATATTGACCGGCGACGCGGCGCACGTCTTCGAGCGGATGCGTTTTGAATTTGTATAAAATTTCGAGCACCGTTCCGACGAGCGACGGTTTGACCGGAATCAAAACGAGCCGCGCGCCCGTTTTCATCACGCGCGCCATTTCGCGCAAACCGGCGTCGAGCGGAACGTATTCCAAAACGCCGCACGTTACGAGCAAATCGAAAGTCGCGTCGGCAAACGGCAGCTGCAAAACATTGCCCTGCGCGAGCGCGATTTTTTCGCTGCTGATTTTTTCGTCCTTTTCAAATTCCTCGCGCGAAATCTTCAGCAAGTTTGACGATAGATCGAGCGCCACAATCTTTTTGAACGGAAAACCGGCGTCATAAAATCCCTGCGTGACGATTCCGGTTCCGCTTCCGGCGTCGAGCACGAGCGAATTTTCGTCCAGATTTAATTCAAACGAAGTCAGAAATTCCGCGACCGATTTGCGATAACGGTTGATTTTCATCAGCAAACCGTGCACGTCGGCGATTTGATCGTAGAAATTCTGCGTTTTCGATTTTTGTGTTTCCTGCTCCATTTCCAACATTTAAGAAATTACCAATACTCTGAAATTACAATTTATTTTTCGGCTAAAAGTTTGACGATCATCTCGCGCATTTCTTCGACGCGCGAATCGTTGGTTCCCGATTCGAGATAACGGACGACGCCTTTGCGATCAATCAAAACGGCGGTCGGAATCGCCGTCGCGCCGTAATTTATTTGATTCGCCTGACCGCTGGCGACGACGAAATCATAATTCAATTCGTGCTTTTTTCTAAAACTCGTTAATAATTCAAATTCGGCGGCGTTTTCCATTTTATCGCCGTATGTTCCGGCATAATAACGCGTCATTCCCAAAATCGTCAGCCCGTCTTTGGCAAAATTTTGCTGCCATTCTTTGAGATGCGGAAAAGTTTCGATACACGGCGCGCACCACGTCGCCCAGAAATCGAGCAGCACGACTCTGCCGCGCAAATCGGCGAGCGTCTGCGCTTGTCCGGGGAAAACTTTGTCCACGTCGGCAAGCTCCGGGGCGATTTCACCGAGAAGTTTATACTGTTTTTCGCGTCGTTTCAGCTTGTCGAGAATAAAATTCTGAACGGGTTTTTCGGCGAAATCTTTGGTTGTTTGCAGCTGAACGTCTTTGAAAGTTTCGAGCGCGAGCGGTTTGCGCTTCGTTTCGATTAAATACTTTATTTGCTGATCGGCGGCGTAATAATAAAAGCTCGGCGATTCGACGAAAACAGCGGTTTTGCGCAAATCTTCGAGCGCGGCGTCGGCTTCTTTTTGATTTTCCGCCGCGCGGTGAATTTCGTAAACGGTCATTCCGGCGTCTAAAAGTTCGTCCAAACCTTTGGCGCGCGAAGCCGAATCCTGAAACAGCGCTTTGGTCGCGCGCAGCGCTTCGGCGGCGTGCGCGGCGGCTTTCGTTAAATTATTCGCCGCGCGATAGTTTTTCGCCAGCTCGCTTTCCATCCGCGCTCGCTCGGTCAGTTTCGTCGGATCGGTCTTTAAATAATCTTTCAGCGTCAGCTCGGCTTCGTCAAATCTTTTTTGCTTGGCGGCGACAATCGTAATTATCGAGCGCGCGGTTTGTTTTTTTTCAATCGGAAAATTTTCCGCCGCTAAAACTTTGTCGAAATTTTCGCGCGCGCCGTCCAGATTTTCCGCAATCCAGTGCAGCAGTCCGGCGTAATAAAAATCTTCGCCGGTCAGATCAGCCAGTTTCGCCGCCGTCGCCGCATATTTCGCCGCCAATTGCTTTTGCTCGCGCACGGTTTGCAGCCGCAATTTTTCGCTGTACGGCATTTTTTTGCGCTCGTATTCGGCGAATTTTGTTTTCGTATAGCTGTTCGCTTCGTCAAACATTTGCCGCACGGTCAATGGCGCTAACGCATTCGCATCGGCGGAATTTGATTTCGGCGGAACGTTCGGATTAACGCGACCGGATTGCGCGGAAATGTTGAGCGTTAATAAAAAACACGCGAAAAATATAACTGTAAACCTGTGCATAAATTATGTTGCCGCCGCCGTTTTGAAGCGATTCGGGCTAAAAATCCGCAAATATTCGGAATCTTTGTTTTCCGCGATGCGCTCCGCGAGAATTTTCGCGGTCAAGGGCGCGAGCAGAATTCCGTTGCGATAGTGCGCCGTCGCGATAAAAAGATTTTTCGCTGCCGCAACCGCGCCCAAAACCGGCAAACCGTCAGCCGCCAGCGGACGCAAACCCGCCCACGTTTCGGCGATTTCCAAACTGGCGAGACTCGGCGAAATTTCCATTGCGACAGCGCGCAGAAACTCGGTTCCGGCGGCGGTAATGTTTTTGTCAAAACCGGCGTCTTCAACCGTTGCGCCGATTAAAATGCGCCCGTCGCGGCGCGGCACGAGATAACCGCGCGGACTGTAAATAACGCGCTCGAAAAGCCGTTTTGCCGTTTGAAAACCGATGATTTGCCCGCGAACCGGTTTGATTTCGGGCAGCGCGATGTCACCGCCGTTTTCGATGAGCGAAGTCCACGCGCCCGTTGCAAGCACGACCGCGTCCGCCGAAAAATCAGCGTCAACGGTTCGCACGCCGCCGATTTTTCCATTTTCGGTCAAAAGGCTTTTTACTTCCGCGTTTTCGACGATTTTTATTCGGTTTAATTCGGCGAATTTTTCGAGCGCGTGCAGCAGCTTGCGATTTTCCACTTGCCAGTCAAACGGAAAAAAAAGACTTTCGCGCACGTCCGGCGAAACGAACGGTTCGGCGCGCCGCGTTTCTTCCGCCGACAAAAATTCAACCGCCAAACCCGCGCGTTTTTGCCAATCGTAGCGGCGACGAATTTCCGCCGAATCGTGATCGGTAAAAGCCGCGTAAACGGTTCCGCTGCGGTCGAGTTCGATGTTGACATCGGTTTCGCCGAAAAGTTCTTCGGCGAATTTGTTGTAAAGATCGAGACTTTCGGCACAAAATTTGGTGAAATCGTCGGCTTTTTCCGTTTCCGCGTTCGGCGCGAGCATTCCGGCAGCTGCATAAGACGATTCGCGACCGACTTTTCCGCGCTCGAGCACGGTGATGCGCCGCGCGCCGCGACGATGCAGTTCGCGCGCGATTGACAAACCGATGACGCCGCCGCCAACGATTAAAACTTCGGAAAAATTATCTTTGTTCGAGTTCATTAATCAAATTAGTAAAAAAAACAACGAAAGAAGCAGCGACAATGCGCGCTGTTTGCCGCAACCGCTGTTTTCTCGCGCGTGAAATTATCGCACAAAAAACATTCATTATCGCTTTTTTGCCCGTTTCCGACAAAAGCTGAAATTTTACAACGACGCGGCGTGCTGCTAATGCGCTGATTAAAATGACAGAAATAAAGATAAAAAAAGACGCGTTCTTTTAATTGCAGTAAGAAGAATTGAGAATTTTCAAACGCAGTGTAGAATTGATGAACGACAGAATTTGTTCAAACCTTAAATTGTCGAGAAGCGAAGTTTCGCGGTATATTACATAATAAAATCAGGTGAAAAATAAATGGCAAAACACACAATTACACTAATTCCGGGCGACGGCATCGGACCGGAAATCGTGGCGGCGACCGTGCGCATTTTAGAAGCTTCGGGCGTGGACATCGAATGGGAAACGCATATCATCGGCGCGCAGGCGCTCGAAAAATTCGGGACGACGATTCCCGACGCGACGATTGATTCGATCAAGAAAAATAGAGTCGCGCTCAAAGGACCGCTGACGACGCCGATCGGCAAAGGTTTTACGTCGGTCAACGTCGGTTTGCGCAAAGCGCTCGATCTTTACGCGAACGTGCGTCCCGTGAAAGCGCTGCCGAACATCGAATCGCGTTACCCGGAATTAGATTTAGTAATCGTCCGCGAAAACACCGAAGATTTATACGCCGGACTCGAACACGTCGTCGTTCCGGGCGTTGTCGAAAGCATCAAAATCATCACCGAAAAAGCCTCGACGCGCATCGCCGAATACGCTTTTCAATATTCGGTGGCGAACAATCGCAAAAAAGTGACGGCGATTCATAAAGCGAACATTATGAAATTGTCCGACGGGCTTTTTCTCGAATGTTTCTACAATGTCGCGAAAAAATATCCAAACATCGAAGCCGACGACAAAATCGTGGATAACGCGTGTATGCAGCTCGTAATGCGACCGGAACAGTTCGACGTGATGGTTTTGGAAAACCTCTACGGCGACATCGTTTCCGATTTGTGCGCCGGTTTGATCGGCGGTTTGGGACTAGCGCCCGGCTCGAACATCGGCGAACAAGGCGCGGTTTTTGAAGCCGTTCACGGTTCCGCGCCCGACATCGCCGGTCAAGGCGTCGCGAATCCGACCGCGATTTTGATGTCGGGAATTATGATGCTGCGGCATTTGGAAGAAAACGATGCGGCGGCACGCGTCGAAAAAGCGATGATGGATGTTTTCATCGAAGGCGAAACGCGCACCAAAGATTTGGGCGGCTCGGCGAAAACCGCCGATTTTGCCAGCGCGATTATTGATAAAATGAAACAATAGCGGGCGAACGATCAGGAAAAACTTTCGCCGCGCGCTTTATTAAACAGGAGATCAGCCGTGAAAAAATCGAGCGTTTTATTATTTTCCGCAGCTTCGGGCGGCATCGTCGGAATATTAATCGGCGCGATTGCCGGCGCAGGCACGAGTGTTTTGCTGCCCGGTTTGGGATTGATTATCGCCGGTTCACTAATTCTCGGAGTCATTGGCGGATTGATCGGCGCGCTATTGGGATTATTGTTCGGAGCGTTGATAATCGCCGTGAAAACTTCCGGTCAAAGCGATAAGCTGCCGTGAACGCTTTGATTTGCAGACTTTTTTCGACGATTGTCGTAGCGGCTGATTTAACGTTTGATTTTTTATGAAGTCCGAAAGCATTTGGGAAAAGCCGATTTCACACGGCGAAATTCTGAAAAATATTTGGAAACATCTCGATTTAGCGACGCTTGAGCGCCATCATCCGTTTCACACGCCGGTTTTCGGCACCGTTTGCGACAACGCGCCGAATCTACGCGTCGTCGTGCTGCGCCGCTTCTGGCGAAAAACGCCGCGTCTCGCGTTTCATACTCATCTCGGCTCGCCGAAAATCAGCGAAATTCGCGCCAATCCGAACGTGTCGTTCGCGTTTTATCATCCGAAAGAAAAATTGCAATTGCGCGTCAAAGGTCGCGCGACGATTCACACGAACGACGATTTAGCCGAAGAACAATGGCAGGCGACCGAACTTTTTTCGCGCCGCTGTTACGTCGGCGAAGCGCCGACGCAGGAAAGCCGCAAACCGACTTCCGGTTTGCCCGGCAATTTGATTGACCGCGAACCGACGCGCGAAGAATCCGAAACCGGCAAAGCGAATTTCGCCGTCGTCGCCGCCAATATCGAAAGTATTGACTGCCTCGAATTAGCCGTCAAAGGTCATCGCCGCTCGCTTTTCATCTGGCGCGAAGACAACCAAATCGAAATGAAATGGCTGACGCCGTGAAACATTAGCAGGGAAATCAAAAAGGGCGATTGAAAATTTTCAATCGCCCTTTATTTTTGCAACGAAAAGATTAATGCGATCTTCCAAACAGCCGAATCGCC
>SXGU01333277.1_pt1 | contig 11933 bp, 9 predicted proteins | sample 3174531 | NCBI WGS metagenome assembly SXGU01 (sample SAMN11356863, study PRJNA531348) | freshwater metagenome | isolation source: freshwater sample F1-140 | place: China: Fuxian Lake, Yuxi | collected 2017-12-25
ATCGCGATCCGCTGGCGTTGTCCGCCGGAGAGGGTGCTGCCGTGTTCCCCGATGACCGTGTCATAGCCCTGCGGGAGCTCCAGGATAAAGTCGTGCGCCCCGGCCAGCTTCGCGGCCTGAACGATCCGGTCCGTCGAGAACCCGGAGTCCGCCAGAGCGATGTTCTCGCGGATCGTCCGATGGAAAAGATAATTTTCTTGGAGCACCACCCCGATCTGACGGCGGATCCAGGCCGGGTCCACCTGGGCGAGATCGATCCCGTCCACCAATACCCGTCCCTTCTCGGGAATGTAGAGACGCTGCACCAGCTTCGCGATCGTGCTCTTGCCCGACCCGGAGGCGCCCACGATGCCGACCATCGAGCCGGCAGCCGCCTCGAAGGACACCTTGCGGAGGACCTCCGGGCTATCCACCCGGTACCGAAACGTCACCGCCTCGAACGTCACGGTGCCGCTGATCCGCGACAAAGCCATCTGGCTGGGACGATAGGAGGGTTCGGTCGGGGCGTTGAGGACATCGCCCAATCGCTTGACCGAGATGCCCACCTGCTGGAACTCCTGCCACATCTGGGCCAGGCGCATGATGGGGCTGGTAACGAGATTGGCGATCATGTTGAAGGCGATCAATTGCCCCACGCTCAAGTCTCCGCTCAGCACCAGTTGGGCCCCCACCCACAAGACCGTGATGGTCGTGACCTTTTGGATAAAGACCGCCGTCTGGCTCCCGAACGTGACGAGGGTGGCGGCTCGGAAACTGGCTTTGACGTATGCCGCCACCTGCTCCTCCCAGCGACGCTGGAAGGCCGGCTCCACCGCCATCGCCTTGACCGTCTGGATCCCCGTCACCGCCTCAACCAGAAACGCCTGATTCTCCGCGCCTCGATTGAACTTCTCGTTGAGCCGCGCGCGGACGAGCGGGGTCACGACAAACGAGATGCCGGCGTAGAACGGGAAGGACCCGACCACGACCAACGTCAACAGAGGGCTGTAGACGAACAACAGGCCCACGAACACCAGCGCGAAGAACAAATCGATCACCAGGGTGACGGTGGTGCTGGTAAGGAAATGCCGGATGGTCTCCAATTCGCGGACGCGGGCGACCGTATCTCCGACCCGACGGGCTTCGAAATAGGTCAGCGGGAGCGTCAGGACGTGGCGGAAGAGCTGCGCCGCGAGTCCGACATCGATCCGGTTGGTCGTGTGTGAAAAGAGGTACGTCCGTAGCGCCCCGAGGCTGACGTCAAAAACCACCAGGGCCAGCATGCCGACCGCCAACACATTGAGCGTCGTCAGCCCTTTATGGATGAGGACTTTGTCGATCAGCACCTGCGTGAACAGGGGCGTCAGAAGGGCGAAGAGCTGGAGAAAAAACGAGGCCAGGAGGACTTCGCCGAGCAGGGCCCGGTACTTGACGACGGCCGGGATGAACCAGGTGAAATCAAAATGACGATCTTTGTTGCCGAGGGAGGCCCGCTTGGCCAGAAAGAGCAGCCGGCCCGTCCAGGCCGGCTCGAATTGCTCGCGGGTTTGGACGAGCGGGCGCGGATCATGGGGGTCCTGGATCAGGACCCGCTCGGCATCGGCCTTGGCCGCGACGACAAACCGCCCGTCGGAGAGCACGGCAATGGCCGGCAAAGGAAGCACGGCGAGGCGGGACCAGTCGCTGTCCATGGCCCCGGACCGAAACCCGAGGTGCTTCGCGGCCTGCAGCAGCTCGGTCTCGCCAAACCTGGCGCCACCTTTGGCAAACTGATGCCGAAGCTGCGCGCCGTCCGCGGGCACACCGTGGAAGCGCGCCACGATCAGGAGGCAGGAAAGCCCCGTATCGATCGACGAGGAATCCGGAGGAACCTGAGGGGCTACTTCCTCTCCCATGCGGCAGCCAGGATCGGATCAAGAGCCGAGGGCATCGCAGAGGGAAGACTGATGTCACCGCTCGGGGAAGGGGGCGCAAATCCGGCCATGGCGGAGCGAAGAAGTTCAACGTGCCGATCGTCCAACGTTCGGCAATCGGCTGTCACAAACTGATCCACGTGGTTCTTGTTATCCGTATACCAGTCCGTCACGGTAAAAGTGTCGTTCCCGCGAAGGACGGAGACGACCAAATTGTCGCCGTCCCGGCTGAACCACAGATCGCGGAATGAAATATGGGAGCCGAAGCGAACCGTATCTCCATGATTGTTATTGAGGCCGTCCAACGTGTCGTGGCCGTCGCCCCGGGCGAAGAGAATCGTATCATCCCCGCGGCCCGAATCGATCACGTCGTCGCCCGCGCCGCCTGAGAGCACATCTTCGCCTTGACCGCCGTCGAGCCAATCGTCGCCGGTCCCGCCGGTGAGACAATCATTCCCCTTCTCTCCGAAGAGCACATCATCTCCCGTGCCTCCATTGAGGGCATCGCCGCCAGCACCGCCTTCGAGCCAGTCGTCGCCGGACCCGCCGGTGAGGCAGTCATCTCCATTCCCACCATAGAGCGTGTCGTTGCCCGATCCAGCGTCGAGGGCATCGTCGCCGGCGCCGCCGTCGAGAATGTCGCTCCCGGTTCCGCCGCTGAGATAGTCGCCGCCGCTTTCGCCGTAAAGGATGTCATCGCCGCTCTCGCCATAGACACGGTCATCACCCCGACCGGCGTAGACCGTATCCCATCCGGCCCCGGCGGAAACAAAATCGTCGGCATTTTTCGCGTAGATCGTATCGTCGGCGGAGCCGGTCCGGATGCAGTCGCCGCGGTTGGTGCCCTGCACGGTGCGGGTTTCCGCCAGAACTGCCGAAAGCCCGACGGTGCTCCCGTTGGCAAAGGTGAAATTTTCGATCGGGGCGCTCTGGCCGGTTGCCACGGCCATGTCGACACCCTGCCCCTCGATCTCATTTCCATGCGCATCCGTGAAGCGCAGCGACGCCGTCGTGCTGCCATCAATGGTTCGCATGTGGACAGCCACGTTGCCGGCAGTGATCCCGGTCTCGAACTCGATCGTGTCGTTGCCGCTGTCGTCTTGGATGAAATCGAGCCCCTCACCAAGGCCAACGCAGTAGCTGTCGTTCCCAGTCCCGCCACGAAGAACATCGTCGCCGGCGCCGCCGCAGAGAAAGTCGTTGGCGTCGCCGCCAAAGAGAACATCGTCGCCGGAACCTCCTTCGAGATTGTCCTCCCCAATTCCCCCATCCAAGACATCGCTCCCGATCCCACCGCTCAGCGTGTCGTTCCCGGTACCGCCGTCCAAGTTGTCATTGCCGCCGCCGCCGTCGAGGATATCATCCCCACCCCCCGCACGGACAATGATTCCGCCAGTCCCGCTGGTCATGAACACGTCGTTTCCCAAGCCGCCCAACGCCACTTCCACATTGGCCTGGCCCAGATCCAGCGTGACCCCAGCCGTCCCCGTCACATTCACCGTATCCGTGCCGGCGCCTCCATTGACGGCCACATCGTTGGCATCTACGTAGAGGGTATCATTCCCATCCCCTCCCGAGAGACTGTCCGCTCCGGAACCGCCGTCTAGAATATCGTCGCCGGCCCCTCCTGTGAGGGTATCGTTTCCGTCCCCGCCGTCCAGGTTGTCATTGCCGCCGCCGCCGCCAAGCCCATCGTCTCCACCGCCGCCACGCAGCGTCACTGAACCGACTCCGCTGCTGGTCAGAACATCGTTACCCAAGCCCCCAACAGCCACCTCTACGTGGGCAAGCTCAAGATCCAACGTAACGCCAGCCGACCCCACGACATTGACGGTATCCGTGCCCGTTCCACCGTCTACCAATACATCCGACGCATCAACGTACAGCGTATCGTTTCCGTCGCCGCCTAAGAGACTGTCCGCACCAGCCTCCCCATCCAAAATATCGTCTCCTGCCCCACCATTGAGGGTATCGCTCCCGTCGCCGCCGCCCAGATTATCGTTGCCAGCATCGCCGCTCAGAACATCGTTGCCCGTCTCGCCCCGCAACACATCATTGCCATCACCGCCGTAAGCCACGTCATCATCGGCGCCGCTGAAGATCACGTCATTGCCGCCGAGGCCGTCGATAAGGTCGGCTTGGCTGGTGCCGATGATGACATCGTCCCCGGCGGTACCCGTGATGGTCGACGCCGGCGTTACCACCGTAAAGCCAGTAGCAGCCGCGCCCATGGCCGTCGGATCTGTCGAGGGATCAAGCGACGAGAGTGGAGCAACTGCAGGGCTCGAGAGACCTGCCATGGCGCACCTCTTGGAAAAATGAGGGGAGACCTTTGATTACGTTGCTATGGTACCGCTCGGCCTTCTTGGGGGTCAAGCACTTTTTAAGCGATCCAGGGCCGGAGAGATTATGGTTTCGAACTGGACATTCTGCCTCTCAAAATCTAATATCACGACCGCCACCGGCGACTCCACAAACCTTATCATGCGAACAATGCACCCTGGCCGCACGCTTTGCTTGATCCTGCTGGGGCCTCTGCTCCTCTCCGCTTCGTCCTCCATGGCGCGGACCCTCGTGCTGGATGGCGGCCTGGCTTCCACCTTCCACGTCACCGATCGGGCCCTGCTCGGCATGCCGGCCGGGATCGACCAGTTCTCCTATTTTGTCGTGCCGCCCCCCACGATCGTCACGAAGACCTCCAAGCAAACCGTGTCGAATTACCGCTATACCGCCCAACCCAAGCCCTCGTCGGTCCAAGAGGACACCGACCTCTACGGGAACAGGACCGTGAAGCTGACATGGCTGACCCCGACCGGCGAACTCCAGATTACCAGCGACTACGATATCCGCGCCTCGGTGGATTTCACCCCCTTGCCCATGACCGCCCCCTATCCACTCCCGACCGGAAGCCTGCCGCGCGACGTCGCTCAATATCTGCAGCCTTCGGAACAGGTGCAATCACAGGACCAGGAAATCCGTTCCCTGGCGGCCGACCTGGTCAAGGGCGCAACGACGGAACAGGAAGCCGTAACCAAGATTCTCCACTGGGTGGTGGATCATTTGCACTATCAGTTGGAGCCGGCCGGCTACGACGCCCTCTCCACCAAGCGCGCAGGGAAAGGCAACTGTCAGAACTACTCGCATCTGTCGGCCGCCTTGTTGCGTGCCGCGGGCATTCCCGCGCGCATGGTGCGGGGCCGGACGCTCGACAAGGCCTGGGAAGTGGACGAGGGCAACGGGAAACGGCGTTGGACCAGCCGCTGGGCGGCGGGGCGTCATGCCTGGCTGGAGGTCTACTATCCCGACCAAGGCTGGCTCATGTACGACAGTCAGGCCTATCACCTTTTCGTGTCCACCCGCTTCATCCGCATGGAGGTGGGCCCGGACAACAAGGCCGTCCATACCGACGGGTTGATGTCCTGGCGCAGCCGCAGCAACGAGCAGCCGAAGATCTTGGACATGCGGGTGGAGGCGGAATTTTCCCAGGACCAGGACGTCGTCAAAGCGCAACGCGTGGAGGCTGCACCCCAAAAACTGCTCTACGCGCCAAGCCTGAAGGGGGCAGCCGCCCCGCCGCCCCCCTTGCCGGCGACTCCTCCTCCCGCCCCGCTGGCGCCTCCGCCGGGCGCGAAGCTGAAGCCATCGGACTTCGACTTCCCGGTTGTATTCGGCAACCTCGAGTTTCCACGAGAGATTCGACTGTTTGAGCCGGTCAAGCAAGAGGAAGGCGGCCAGTTTTCGATGGAGGGGAACTATGTCGTTGAGACCGCCGAGTACGTGTCCGGGGATCAGCTCTATGCCCAGGCACTCGAGCCGGAGCGACCCGTCCTGGTCAAGGATTTTTCGCTGGCCCTGCACCGCTTCGGCGGCGATCAAGGGGACTTATGGGTGGAGGTTTATGAGGACAGCGGAGACGGGCCAGGCAAGCTCGTGGCCAAAAGCCGCCCGGTAAAGGCTTTCACCGTTCGCACGCCACCCAACCGCTATGAATGGGTGCCTTTTTCATTCGAGGGCACGAACACGATTCTGCCGGCCGGCAGACATTGGATTCTCCTCCGCCAGAGCGGAGACGCCATCGTGAACTGGTTTTATTTGTATGGAAAAGTCGTGAGTCCTGAGGATGGCACGAGGACCAGGCCGAAGGAGGCCAAGGGGCCGGCCTGGAATCAAATCCTGAACATCGAGTTCAACTTCCGGCTGCGAGGCCTGGTGTCGCTCAAAGATTCTTGAGCGAAGCGCCGCCGTTCATGGCCAGCGAGAGGACAGAGAGAAACCGCTTTAGGACTTGGCTGGCTGCTGGTTTCGAAGATTGGCCATGGTCTGGGTCAATTGCTGCTGAAGCCGTTGCAAAACGTCTACCCCGACGGCCACCCGCACCGCGCGCCTGCCTCTGAGGGCCTTGGGAAGCGGCTTGCCCTGTTGCGCAGCCTGCGCCACGTCCGCCAGGGCTGTCGGCTCGATAAACCCGAAATCCAGATAGGCCAGGCCTTGCGCGATGCTGACCGTCGCGTAATTGGCCAGAACCGGCTGGTCCTGCCCTTCCGACGTCAGCTCAACCGCCAGTTGAAATTGCTGCGGCTTGGACTTCGGCGTCTCGGGCATGTCCACCCTCCTGTGGTGACTCGGTCGTGAAATTGGTTAGGACGCTACTGGGGCCTGGCGCCCAGGGAGGCTCGGTCAACGTTCGCGGGGCGACAGCCCCTTCCGCATCTGCACGATCTCCTGCTGAAATTTATCCCGTTCCTGGCGAATCGTTTTCATCCGCCGCCAGCGGCCCCAGGTCCACCAGCGCAGCTTCTCCCGAAAGGTGACGACCGGCGGCGGAGCACTGCCGGCGGGGGCATGTTGAAACTCATAGCCCTTCACCTCCTCACGTTGCTTGAGAAATTCCTGGTAGGGTTTGGGGAACAATCCGTCGTCGCTCATCGCCTTGACTCTCGTTTTTATTTCACAGACCAAACTCGTTCGCTGTGCCCATGCCGATCGGAGCGGCTGAATTATAGCAGTTTCTTCGATTTTACCACCATCGGGGACTTTCCACTTTCAAACTTTTTGACTTTCGGACTTTTTGGTCTTTTCGCCCAACCCACCACATGCTACCCTGCCTCCTCATCACAGGCAATGAGGAAATCCATGCGTCATATCCTATCCCTGGCCGGCTGTGTGCTTCTGCTCGCGACGGCTGCCCCAGCGGCTCCCGACCCGCGCCCGGCTCCGGATGAACTTGCGGCAGCGTTGGGCGCGATCTCCGGGCCCAGAATGATGGAAGATGTCGCGCGCCTGAGCAGCCCCGCATTCAACGGCCGGCAAACCGGCACAGCCGATGATGTGCGCTCCGCGCAGTTCGTGGCCGAACGATTCGAGTCGCTGGGATTGTTCCCGGCCGGCGGCCGGCCGCTGCCCGGCAGCGTATCCGGCCCGCTGTGGTTCCAGTCGGAAGCCTTCACGGGCAGTTCCATCCAAGCCCCGGCCCGAATGGAGTGGACGGCGAAGGATGTAACGACCTCGACCCGCTTGGGCCCTGATTTTCTGCCGATTCTGGACTCTCCTTCGGCCAGCGCCAGCGCACCACTGATTTTTGTCGGGTACGGCATCTCCGATCCCGCCCATGAGTTCGACGAGTATGCGGACCTGGATGTGCGCGATCGCGCCGTGCTCTTCCTGCGGGGGAAACCGGAGGGCTATGCAGCGCCGGTCACCCATGCGGACAAGGAGCGGGCGGCGCGGAAACACGGCGCGATCGCCTTCCTGACCGCCACCGGGCCGATCATCTCGGCCTATGAAATACGTCGCGGGATCGGCAGGGCGCCGACCGCCCTCTACAGCCAGTCAAACGGCGAGCGCCCGCTTCCCGGCGCCTGGATCAGCACGGAGCTGGCGGAGCAACTTCTGGCCGTTGATGGCCGGTCGCTCCGCGAGGCGCAAGAACGGTTGAACCGGCAACGCAAGCCCCACTCCGCCCCCATCAACGTCGTTCTCCATCTTGCCTGGGAGAGCCGGCAAGAAGCAGGCACGTTGGTCAATGTGTTGGGGATGATCCCCGGGCAAGGCCAGGCCCTGCGGGAACAAGCCCTGGTGATCGGCGCGCACCGCGATCACTTCGGCCGCCAGGCCGGCCTCTTGTTTCCCGGCGCCGACGACAATGCCTCCGGAACCGCGGTGTTGCTCGAAGTGGCCAAGACATTTACCGGATCCGGCCTCGCGCCCAAGCGGACGATCCTGTTCGTCTCGTTCAGCGGCGAGGAGCAGGGCCTCTTCGGGTCCCGTCTTTACGTGGGCACGCCTCCTTTGCCGCTGAAGCAGACGGTCGCCATGCTGAATGTGGACCATGCGGGAATCGGCAACGGACGCTTGACGGTGGGGTTGGCGGGACTCTCGAAAGAGGGGGCGACAGAAGCGGGCCAGATGGCCGGCGTCGCGGAGTTGCTGGACTTGTACGGCTTCTTTCCCGGAGGCGACCATGTCCCGTTTAAGGAAGCGGACGTACCCACGGCCACCATCGTCAGCGCCGGGCCTCACCCCCATTTTCACCAACCGTCGGATACAGCCGACACGGTGAAGCCGGAGATTCTGGAGAGGGCCGCCCGGTACCTGTTCGCCCTGGCCTGGCAACTCGCGAATGCGCCGTAGCGGCAAGGCCCCACGCTGAGCGCGGCAAACCAGCCCTCCCTAATACTTGTAACTTTTTACGTGTGGCGTGCGACTGTAGTCAGGGGATATCGTCGGGATTGTCGTTCAAGAGGGTCGATTGAATCGGAGGAGCCGGCGTCAACTGGCGGGGAACGGGCGGAAACACGACCGGCGAACCGCTTTGGTTCGCGCCGGCGATCAGGCCGACACTCAACTGGGGGCCCAAGGTCATCTGCGCCCCGCTCCAGGCCTGGCCGCTGGGAACGCGGTAGCTGTAGGACTCGAAGTTCACGCCGGGCGTGTAGATGTACCCTTGAATCCCCGCCGTGTCCACATAGAGGTTGGCGGGACCGGTCAGGTTGAACAGGGCGCCGACCCCGCCGGTGATGCCGCGGACGCCGGACACGGTCTGGGCCATGACCGGCTCGGCGGTCAAATGTTCCACCGCCAACAAGAAAAAGGCCAAGAGCAGGAGTTTTCTGACCGTTGTTCGCACCAAAATTCTCCGTGACAGGAGCGACCGACCGACAGTATAGTATGGGCGCATTTTGGTGATTCGCGCAAGGGGAATTTCATGTCCCGCTTCCGAAACAACCAGGCCGCAAAACGGTGGCGAAGCTGCGCCGCCGTCCTCGTCCTCTGCTTAGGGATCGGCCTCACGGGCTCATGGGCCGAAACGCCGACGGCCAGGCCGCCGGAGCCCCGGAAGGAAGCCATCTCGCTGGTGGATGCCGTCCTGCAGGCGCTCCAGCGCAATCTGGACATCACTATCAGCCGACAGACCAAGGAGAGTCGGATTACCGACATTATCGCCGAGCAAGCCAAGTTCGACCCCACGGTCAGCGCGAACGGCCAGTACAACCGCCAAGTCTCGCCGCTCAACCGGCCGGTCTTCGGCTTCTCCGGCACGCCGGACTTGACCAAGATCCAGACCTTCGACCAGAACCAGTCCACCGTCACCTTCGACATGACGCAAAACCTGCTGACGGGCGCGAACTACGATATCAACTTCAGCCCGCAGCGGACCTTCGTGGCCGGCAACACCGGGTTTTTGTTCAACCCCGGCTATACCTCCGGCCTCGCCTTTACGCTCACCCAGCCCTTGCTGAAGAACTTCGGCGTGGACATCAACAAGACCTTCATCGCGGTCGCCCAGAACAACGCGAAGGTGGAGGAGCAAGTTTTCAAAGACCGGGTCCTGACCGTCATCGCGACCGTGGAGCAGACCTATTGGGAAGTGGTCTTCACGAACGAAAACCTCAAGGTCGCCCAGTCGGCCTTGAAGGCGGCGGAGGAATTGCTGGCGAGCAACCGTGCCAAGGCCAAGGCCGGCGTCATGGCCATCGTGGACGTCCTGCAAGCGGAAGCGGCGGTGGCCGCCCGGATCGAACAGGTGATCATCGCGGAGAAGGCCATTCGGGACCAGGAAGACCAGCTGCGCCGCTTGCTGAATCCGGCCGAAGAGGAACTGCGTCAGGACATTCACCTGGTCTTGCTCGATCAACCGGTCAAGGCCCTGGAGCCGCTCAGCCTTGAGGAGGCCATCGACGTCGCGCTGAAGTTGCGGCCGGAAGTCCTGCAGGCGGGCAAAAACACTGAGACCGCCGACCTGAACACAAAATTCGCCAAGAACCAACTCCTCCCCAACTTGGCCTTTCAGGGCACCTCGGGCTTGGCCGGCTTGGGAAAAGACGGCCCCGATATGTTCAGTCGGAATTTCGGCGGAGACTATTATAACTATGGCGCCGGGCTCGTGCTCAGCTACCCCCTCGGCAACCGTTCGGCCATGAGCCAGTTCAACAAGCGGCAGCTCGAGGGGCGCAACGCCCAGGCCTCGCTGCAGAGTGTGCGGCAGCAGGTGATCGTCGGGGTGCGCGAGGCAGTGCGACGCGTGCAGACCGATTTCAAACGGATCGAGACGACCCGCTCCGCGCGGATCATGGCCGAGAAACAGCTCCAGGCGGAACAGGAACGACTCAACGTCGGACTCAGCACCACCCGGTTCGTGCTGGACTTCCAGCGCGACCTAGCCACCGCCAGGGGCAACGAACTGCGGGCGGTCGTGGACTATAACAAGTCGCTCTCGAACCTGGCCCGCACCAAAGCCACGACGCTCGAACGCTACAAGATCGAGCTCCAGTAGCCCCCGGTGCCCATCCAGCCAGGACCGTCTTCACAACCAACAGTCGGCCGCCTGCAGGACTCGGCCGGGGAACGGTTCGCCTGGCTGGCGCTGCCTCCGCTATTGAGCACCGGCCTCTACCATGCCCTTCCGCTCCATCTTCAGCATGACCTCACCATCCAGTTTCTACCGCAAGCCCTGTCCTCGCTTGGCCTGATCATCTGGGCCGGCCACAACGAGGCTCCCGGTCTGCGGCTGGGACTTGCGCCGGGGCAGATCGGGCAAGGCTTCCGCTGGGGACTCGTCACGGGGTTGCTCCTGGGCTGGCTGAACGTGTCGGTCATCCTCTACCTCGTGCCCCTGCTGGGCGGCGACATTGCCTTTCTCCGCCAGACGCCGCATGCCCAGATTCCGACCATCCTCATGCTCCCCTGGTTCATTCTCTTCATCGCCGTCCTTGTGGAACTCCTGTTTCGCGGGTTCCTTCTGGGCCGGCTCCTAGCCCTTCTATCCGGATGGCCACAACCATCGTGGGGACCCGGCGCGGCACTTGCCGTCGGCCTCTCCGCACTGGTCTTTTCGTTCGACCCCTTCATGGTCATCACCTTCAAACATTTGCATTGGATCGCCGTCTGGGACGGGCTCGTCTGGGGTATCATCTGGGTTCGGCTCCGGAACCTCTATGCGACGATCGTCGCCCATGCAATCGAGGTGATCGTGATGTATTCGATTCTGAAGATTGTCTTGACGTAACAGCCGGGAATGGGGTGCGAGAGGAGGGATGATCTCGATGAGTGAGTTGATGAAGTCGATCGTCTATTTTATGTTGGGCGGAACGATCGTGAGCCTGTCCTCCTACGTGGGAGCGCAGGGGCGAGGGTTCCTGGCGGCCTTCGTCAGTACGTTCCCGGCCATCACCGGCGTCACCCTGATCCTGATCTATCTGAACGGCGGCGTCGATCCGGCTGCCAACTATGCCCGGCATTTGCTCTGGTTCGTGATCCCCTGGATCGCCTATGTCACCGTACTCATCGTGGCCCTGCCCCGGACCAACTTCTGGCTCGCCTGGGCCGGTGCGCTGACGCTCTACATGATCTTGATCGCCGTGACCAAACTGACGCTGCGGTAAATGGACGGCACGCCTATGCCCAAGGCCCGGTGGTCCGGCGACCTGATCATCGAAGGCGCCAGGCAGCACAACCTCAAAAACGTCAGCTTGCGGATTCCGCACAATGCGGTGACGGCCATTACCGGAGTGTCCGGCTCCGGCAAGTCCTCGCTGGCCTTCG
>SXGU01007840.1_pt1 | contig 11932 bp, 11 predicted proteins | sample 3174531 | NCBI WGS metagenome assembly SXGU01 (sample SAMN11356863, study PRJNA531348) | freshwater metagenome | isolation source: freshwater sample F1-140 | place: China: Fuxian Lake, Yuxi | collected 2017-12-25
ACGACCCGATCCAGGCCCTCTCCGGGGGAATGAAGAGAAGGCTCGTCTTCGTGAGGGCACTTCTTGGAAAGCCTGAACTCCTCATTCTGGACGAACCCACGACCGGCCTCGATCCCGCCGTGCGACACCTCCTCTGGGGCAAAGTCAAAGAACTCCACCATGCAGGGACCACGATCGTGCTCACGACTCATTACATGCATGAGGCCGAGGTTCTCTGCGACCGCCTCGTCATTTTCAACAAGGGCAAGATCGTCTCGGAGGGCACTCCCCGTCAGATGATCCATGACGAAACGCCCGGCTTCGTCGGAATATTTAGCATCGAGGATAAGACGAAGTTGCAAGCTTCGCTCAATTCGACCGTTCACGTTCATGAAGACTCTTCGGGACTTTACCTGCGCGCCAAAGATCTCGACTCTCTCACACGGATTTACTCGCAGAACGCGGTGACTCCCCTCCAGATTCGGCCCGCGAATCTCGAGGATGTGTTCTTGAAACTCACGGGACAGGAGCTCGCGGCCGATGCTTGAATCATTAAAACTGAGCTTTCACATCACTCGGCGCAACTGGACGGTCTACAAGAAAGATTTAGTCGCGAATATCTCGCCGACGGTGGCCGACCCGGCTCTTATCATGGTTTCGCTCGGTCTCGGCCTCGGCTCCTACCTTTCGAATCTGGACGGTATGTCTTACATGCAGTTTCTGGCGCCCGGTTTGACCGTCGCGACGGCCCTCTTCACCTCGTTTTTCGAGAGCAGCTACGGATTTTATGTGCGCATGTCGTACGAAAACGTCTTTAAGGCGATGCTCACGACTCCGATCGGAGTCAAAGAGGTCATCTTCGGCGAATTGATTTGGGTCGGCCTTAAGGGCGCCGTCATGGCCGTGGGCGTCGCCATCGTGCTCGCGCTCTTCGGCCTCATGGCGAACCCTTGGTATATCCCGACTCTCGCGAGCGTGGGATTTCTCGTGGCACTCCCCTGCGCGGCACTCGGTTTGATCGCGACCGCGGTCGTTCGAAACATCAACCAATTTCAATCCGTTTATTCGTTCGTGATCGCTCCGCTTTATTTCCTGTCAGGGATCTTCTTCCCGATTGATCAGATGTCGACGCCCGTTCGCATCGTCGCCGAGTTCTTTCCTCTCATCCACGGAGTCAGGCTCGCCCAAGCTTTGTTTTGGGATCGGGGGATCTTTGGCGCCTACGCGTACAACGGAACGATCCTGATCGTTCAGAGTATCGCCCTGTGTACGCTCTCTTACTTTCTCATCCGAAAGAAACTCGTCAGTTAGTAGACGATCGGCGCGGGGATCTTCTCGCCCCGCCACTTCATGTCGTTAAGAAAACTCAAATTGATGAGTACAGTGACGTTCTTCACTTCATAACCGGATCTTTGACAGAGGTCGATGGCGGCCTCGAGAGTTCCGCCGGTCGCCAGCACATCATCAACGATGAGCACCCGGCCTTGGCCGGCGCGCATTTCGAGACTAGCTTCGCCGTATTCTAGCTTGTAAGCCGCGCGCTCAACCGGAGGTGGAAGTTTGCCGGCTTTTCTCAATGGAACGAAACCCTTGGCATGCCGTGCGGCGATAGCGGCACCGAGAATGAATCCTCTCGATTCGATTCCGACGATTTTATCGATTTCGCTCATTTCGACGTGCGCGATCATGGCGTCGCACGCCTCGGCGAGGAGCTGGGGATCCGCGAGAATGGGAGAGATGTCTCTAAACATCACCCCGGGTTTCGGAAAATCCGGGGTGTCGATCACATGGTTTTTCAACATGAACCGAAAGCTAATCGGGAATTCATCGATCGGCAACTTAAACGATCGGACCCTTACAGAGGCTCGCGAGACCAAACGTATTCGACGAGATGCCGCACGCATTCTGCACGGAGATCAGCATGTCATTGTTGTTTCTGCCTCCCGCATTCACGATGCGTCCCGTTTGGATTTTTCCGCCCGCCTGACCCGCGAGGACGAACGGGATGTCGGTCAAGAAATGCCCGCTCGAACTGCTGCTCCAGCATTCCATTCCGAGGACGACGGCGCTGTTGTAAAGCGCGGACTTTCCGCCCCCATCATCGATCGCCTTGAGTTCGCTTAAGAGCTTCGCGTATTTCTCGGCATAATACGTTCCCATGATATTGAGGTTCTTCACGTTGTTGCTGTGCTCGAGTTGGTGGTGAGCCTGACTCACACCACGGCTTGGGCAAGATTGCCCGCTCGATGCTCCCGAGAGCGTGAACGCCACGACCCGGGTGAGATCCCATTCGAAGGCCAGGCGAATGAGCGAGATCATCTGATCTTGGACGGGAGAGAGCTGATCGCAATTTGATTTGTTTGCGCCGTTCCCGGTTGGCTTGGTCAACTTCGGGCAAGCCGTGCTTCCTCCAGACGGTGGCGCCGTATCCAGGCTCGCGAGCTGCCCATCGTTGATCTTCTCGGCTTCGCGCCAACCCTCGAGGAGCCCGTCGAGCTTTCGAGAATGCTCAGAATCCATCCCGAGCTTTCTCTTAGCGTCGTTCACATCGTTTAATTTGAAATCAAGAAGGCTCTTCTTTCGCAGAAGAGATGCGCGCAGCGCATTTTGGTCGGCCGACGGTTGATTCGACATCGCCGAGCAGAGAATGCTGATTCGGGCCATCAATGTGTCGTAGACCTGTCCCGCGTTCTGGATCGGCTCGATCGCGTTTCCGTAGGTGGAATCGCCCGACTGACGATTGCGGAACGAAATGTACCGCTGCCCTTGACCGACACTATCGGCGTCCGAGTGCGCACCCGCACCGAGGTGAAGACTCGAAAACGGAAGTGCGGCGAGTTGAGGGATCGTCTTGTAGTGGTTGGCGATCTTGATATCGATCGACTCGAAGTCCGTATAGGCGTAATACGAATCGTTCTTCGTATACTTGTAAGAGTTCCCGGTAACGCAACCGTAGAGTCCCGCGCCGTGTTCTTCCTGGTAACCGTTACTCTTCGGCGAGCCACCGTGGATTTTCATTCCTTTGAAGAGAATGATGTCGTTCGCGTGCGGCTGAAGCGGCGCGATCGGGGTCCCCGCGAGATTCGTAATCGCGGATGGGTTCGTCGAAGCTGGGTGAAACGATCCACCCTTGAAGAACATGATGAACCTTGGGTTCTGCGAGAACGACGGTCCCTGGACGAGCCCCATCGCCCTTGCGACGGGCGTGAGCGCGAAGGCGAGAATACCAAACTGTTTCATGAGATCCCGACGGGTCATTTTGCCTTCGAATTTCATACTCCCCCCTCCGAACGCTGCGCGAAGCGCGACGAGTTGCCAAGAATCTTGAGTAATCCCAGGATATCCTGCTGATCACCCTCTGCGAAATAAAAGAACATCTTCCTTAAGAGCGGATGGTCGGCCGGCGTCTCGGTTCTGCCCATGTAGAACCGAAAGAGCTGGCGAACAAAGCACTGCTTAAATCGAGCCGAGTTCGTGAAAGTCTTGAGCGCCGTCACCGGAGAGTCGGTGTTCAACTGACCTTCGTCGAGGAAATTCACCGAGATTCGCGAGTCGATCGGTTGTCCCTCGTCAGTCGTTCTCCATTTACCGATTGCGCTGTAGTTCTCTTGGATAAATCCAAATGGATTAATGTAAGTGTGACATCCGACGCAAGTGCCGGTGCTCGTCACGGCTTCGATTTTCTGTCTCTCGGTCTGACCGTTGGTATCGGGAAGTTCCGTGTCGATCCCGCTGGGAACTCCGCCGATCTCAAGGCACATCACTTTGCGCGTGAAGAACACGCCGCGCTTTACGAGTCGAGTCGTCGTTGGTCCAGAGTGCGAGGCGAGAACGGCAGGCTGCGTGAAAAGCCCGACGCGCTTTGAAGTATCTAACGCGACCGTGGATGCTCCGCTCAATCCACCCTGGTTCATTCCATAAATCGACGCGATCGAGTCCGAGACAAACGACTGAGTCGACTGGGTAAGATCCTTCAACGAGGGTGCGGCTTTACTTAAATGAAAGTTCAAGAACTTCTTCGTCTCTTCCACCACCGCTTGCGCGACGGCAGGAGTGAACTCCGGATACTCGGTCGTTGAGATCGTAAACTCATCCGCTTCTTTGATCTCGAGCCAAGCGGCGAAGAAACGAAGAAGCTTCTCGCGCGCCTCCGGCGTCGAGAGAACGGCGTCTACGGATGACTTGAGCGCCTCCGCCGATTGCAAATGTTGGACGGGGTTGGCGGAAGAGAGCTTCACGCGATCGGGCGGTGAATCCGCGAGCGCGTAGGACAGGCCTTGTAAATACTGAGCGGGATTCAGAATCCCGGATGAGTCGGTCTGGACTTCTTCACGGAAAACGTAGAGGGGTGAACTCATCACGACATCCACGAGGTCAGCCGTCGCCTGAGCGAAACCCACTTGGCTTACGCTCGAGGTGTAGAAGCTGACATAAGTCGCGAGACGCTCTTCGGTCACAGCACCGCGGAATGCCTTCGTGATAAATGCGCGAGCCTGTGTCTCGAGACAAGAAGGAGTCGTGGAAGCGCAGTTGATGACGCTCGTGGGTTTCGCGAGAACAGCCTTTGCGATCTGTTCGACCCACTTGGAATAAGGCGTGAAGTTAGCGTTATTGAAGCTCAAGACATCTGAGTATTCGTAGTTGGTTTGAAGCGGATCGCGAGGCATCGTCGCCTTCACCGACGTCGTGACGTTTGTCGAAAGAACCGCCTTCGTCGTCAGGTCAAGTTGCTCGCGCGTCAGGCGAAAGAGTCGTGTTTTCGCCGGTCCGGTTTGATCGCCGCCGAAATATTTTTCCGCGAGCGCGCTGACCGTCGGGTTGATGGCTTCCATCGCCTCATCGTCTTTCGCGGGATCATCGATGATCCCACCTCCGATGGGCGCGCCCGTCACCGCGTTTTGGCTGACACCTTTTTGACTCGCGAATTTTCCGCATCCGGTTGCGAAAACTGCGACTGCCACCCCTAAGATTAACGCTTGCATCTTCATTCCAATGCCCCCTGACATACATAGTTTGTCGGGAACGCACTCCAAAACAGAGTGACAAAACTGGGGCGCAAAGCGTTTCAAAACGAGCCGGAAGTTGCTCCGTCTTTTCGTTCCCGCTAGGTTTGTTCGATGAGATGTTTCATTTTGTTACTGAGCTTGCTTTCACACCCCCTCCGCGCCGCCGACTATTCCTGCGCCGTTGAATTCGGAGAAACCGTTCCGATTCGCAAGATCGTGGGCGAAACCACGGAAACTTGGAACGAGGCGGTTGAGTCCGACCCCAAGCTGAAATCCAAGGTCAAACGCCGAACCCTCCACTACAAGGGTCAAACAATTTTGCTCGATACGCGGTACGCGATTCGTCAGGGGACCGGTTTTGACCTACGAATCGAGTGCCCACGCCCATCCAAAGCCGTTAAGAAAGCTTCAAAATGTAGTGGCTCCTTCATAAACAAAGAGAGTCCCCTGAGATTGGAAACCTCGATATTTAACCTGCAGGGAGCGCCTTCGAAGGGTTATGCCGAGATCTCCATGACTGATCGGGAGCACTTGAATATGATAGTGCGGGTCTTCAAGGAGACGGCCTCCGACAAAGTGTCATCCAGCGGAGAGTTAAAGATCTTTCGCGAAGACCCGAGCTTCATTCAAGACGTGGGCGTGGATGAACAACTTCCCTTGATCGATGACTTCAGCATTCGCATCGCCGCCCTCGAGATTAAGATCAGGTGCGATCGAAAGGATTCAGGTTCGAAGAATGGCAGAGTGGCGTTTGGGCAGAGGTTGGAGCGATGAAGAACTCGCGAAGCGTTTAGATGCGCTGAGGTCTGTTTCAACGAATTTTCCGGCCGAGGGACCCGGAAGCCAAATGATCGGCGACAAATGGCGCCGTTACTACACCGAATCCGAAATCGGAATGGAAGATCCGGGTCCCCCACAACCAAATGGCGCCTTCGAAACTGCGTGGAAGGCGATTACCGAATATCAGTTCTCCGATCCTGAGATCGTCACCGCCCACTTCGATCCAAAGGATGAACTCGAGGGTCGCACGATGCTCCTCGAGCTCAAAGTCTTAGGCTTGCGATACCTCTGCGGCACGCGCGTGACCGCGGTGCAAAGAAAGCAATCCGACGAGGAAACGATCTACGGTTTCCGTTACGACACGCTCGAAGGCCACATCGAAGTTGGCTCAGAATGGTTTTTGCTGACGAAGAAGCACGCAACCGGCGAGATCTGGTTTCGAATTTCGGCTTCGTGGCACCCGGGAGCTTTTCCGAACTGGTGGAGCCGCGTCGGCTTCGAGGTTCTCGGAAGACGCTACCAACTTGCCTGGCACCGACTTGCCTACCTGCGCTTACGGAAGATCGTCGATACCGGAGGGCGCATCATGGTTGAAGTTCCGTACGGCGAAAAACTCGTGCACACGGGACCTGAAATCACGAACTCCGAAATCTGGGGCTATCATCAGCCCGGCCCCACAGAACGTGTGCGGCAACTCGGGAAAGAGTCCGCATCCGTTCACCTTCAAAAGGAGGAAGCATGAAAAAGAAAGTGACCCGCGATTCCATCGTCGTCATCACGGGAGCCTCCACCGGGATCGGTCGCGCGACCGCACTCCAGTTCTCGCGCGCGCGTCCCCACCTCGTTTTGATCGCGCGCCAAATTGAAAAGCTCCAACAAGTCGCGAGAGATTGTGAGCTCTTCGGAGCAACAACCGAAATTCACAGCCTTGATGTTGCCGACGGAGAAAAGATGACCGAACTCGCGCGGGACATCGTGCGCGCAACCGGCCGCATCGATGTGTGGATCAACAACGCGGGCGTGGGCGTCGTCGGATCATTCACGGAAGTGCCGCTTGAAGACCATCGGCGCGTGATCGAGACAAACGTGATCGGAACGATGAACGGCTCGCATGCGGCACTTGAAGTCTTTAAGCGCCAAGGAAGCGGAACTCTCATAAACGTGGCTTCGATCAGCTCGCGTCTTCCGACGCCGATCATCGGATCCTACATCGCATCGAAGTTCGCGATTCGGGGTTTGAGCCAGAGTCTTCGGCAAGATCTCGCCGTCGAGGGATACAAAGACATCCACGTTTGCCAGGTGAACCCTTCCGTCGTCGACACCCCGGCGTTCGAACACACGGCCAACTACAGTGGACGCCCGATCAAACTTCAGTTCCCGATGGCGACCTCGCAACAAGTGGCGCAAAAGATCGCAAATCTCGTCGAACATCCTCGCGCTGTAGTTTTCGTTGGCCCGCTCTCGGGTTTGGGATCGTTCGCGTACACGTGGTTCCCCTCGCTAACCGCAAAGGTGGTCACGTGGGGAGCAAAGCGCTTCTACTTGGGCGAAGGAAAAGGTAACGCCTCGTCAAAGGGAAATCTCTTTCAGCCGGTTAAGGACTCCTCCTCAACCTCCGGTGGATGGAAATCGGGCGAGACGACGCAGGCCTAAACTGTCGCCACGTCTGACTCGGCTCTACCGTGATAACGGTGATAGATTCGCATGAACGGCAGAGTCGATATTCCGTGAACGATGATCGAAATCGAAATGCACGCGACGGTGATCGACGTGAATCGTTGCTGGAGACCATCCGGCATTCCGTGGTTAAAAGCGTACGAAAGGTAGTAGACGGAGCCGATGCCCCGAATTCCAAACCACGAGATGAGGCTTCGCTGAACTCCGCTCATCGGTATCCCGACGAGGCCGATGAGAGACGAGAGAGGCCGTATCACCAAGAACAGTATGGGGATCAAAACTAAATCATAGGTTTGAAAATCGCTGACGCGCAAAACGGCGCCCACGAGAACGACGGTGAAGACTTCGCCGATTCGCTCTAACTGCTCGGTAAATGTGAGCACTTCCTTCGGCGTTTCCGCATGTTCTCCCTCGCTCGGTTTGTTGACTTCGATTCTCCTCATGGCGAGACCCGCGGCGAAAACCGCTAGGAAACCGTAGGTGTGCACCGCAAGTGCGACTCCGTAAGAGAGCCCGATGAGGCCGACGGCGACGAAATCATCGAGGATGGTGGTCTCCTCGTCTCGTCTCCTCAAAAAGAGGATTCCGTGAGTCGCGATCTTGCCGAGCGCCCAGCCAATCAAAAGACCGCCGCTCACCGCCCAGATGACATCCTTCAGAAGCCACTTGGTGACCGAAAGACTTTCCGCCCCTAGGAGCGCAAGTCCCAACATGACAAATGGAAATGCGGCACCATCATTAAGGCCCGCCTCACCCGTTAAACTAAACCGCAGACGGTCGCGATCACTCGGATCTTGCACCTGAACGTCAGACGCCAAGACAGGATCCGTCGGCGCTAAAATGGCGCCCAGAAGAATTCCCGCGCCCCAAGGCAGATGTAAGACGAAGTGACTAAAGAGTGCGACGAGCCCGATCATTGCAATCATCGTCACGAGCGCGAGCCGAACCGGAGCCCGCCAGCGGTGGTTTCGAAGCGGAAGGCGAAGCTTAAGACCGGCGCAGAAAAGCGATACGATGACGACGATCTCGCTGAGATGCTCGAAGAATTTAGCATTCGCCGGGATGTCGAGCTCGACGATGGCGAGAAAATTCGGCCCCAATGTGATACCCGCGACGAGATAAAGGATCGACGTCGTGACAGGGAGTCGCTCGATCAGTGATCGGGAAATTCCAACGAGGATGAAGAGCGCCCCGATCAAGATAAACCAAACTGTTGAAGCTTCCATCAGAGGTGCCCTCCGCAAAATTTGCAGAAGGACGCATCGATATCGTGCCCCTCCCGGCTACAGTTCGGGCAAGCTTGCCCAGAGACGGCTCGAGTGGCTTTCGCGATTTCGACCGATACGATTCCGGTCGGTACGGCGATGATGCCGTAACCGACGATCATCAAGAGAGAAGCGAGAAGCTGCCCGAGCGGAGTCTTCGGAGAAATATCGCCGTACCCAACCGTCGTCATCGTGACGATTGACCAATACACGCTCACGGGGATGCTGGTGAACCCGTTTTCGGGCCCCTCCACGAGGTACATGACAGATCCCATCGAGACCACGGTCGCACTCACGGTGATGAGAAAAACCGTGATCTTAGGGCGACTCGCCCTGAGAGCGACGGAAAGAACGTTCGCCTCGCGAAGATAATGAGCCAGTTTGAAAACGCGAAAAACGCGGACGATGCGGAAGACGCGAATGACGAGAAGCGATTGGGCTCCGGCGAAGAAGACGCTCAGGTAAGTGGGAAGAATCGCAAGCAGGTCAACTATTCCAAAAAAACTTCGGGCGTATTTTGAGGGCGATCTCACAGAGATGAGACGCGCGAAATACTCGACCGTAAAAACGAAGGTGAAAAACCACTCCGCAGCCCGGAGCTGGACCGCGTACTCGGCCCGAAAATGCGTAATACTTTCGAGCATCACGATCATGACGCTCAAAAGAATGGCCGCAATCAACAGGGTATCGAATGCGCGGCCAGCCGGTGTATCGGCCTCGAAGATAATCGTATGGAGCCGGTGTCGCCAGCCCTGATCTCCACTCGTATTCACCCAACGGAGCCTAGCTCATTCTTAAGTCCCAACTCAAGGTCGCGCCAACCGCCCCCTCAGGATGTGATCTAAGTTCCTCAAATCGACCTCTAAAACCTCATCCTCCAGCTGAATCTTGGCCTTTCCAGACGATCTCTCTTTCTGGCCGACGACCAAAAATGCAAACGGACGCTGTTTATGAGCGATGCGAAGACGTTTCGATAGACTTCCAAGACTCGAATCGACTTGAACCCTCACCTCACCGTCGACGAGACACTTCGCGACTTCGCCGGCGAACTCCTGATCCTCGTCAGACGCGGGCAAAATGAGGAGCTGAACGGGTGCGAGCCAACCGGGAAGCCTTCCGTCATAATATTCCAAGAGCATCGAAACAAAACGTTCATGGCTTCCGAGCGGGGCCCGATGGATGACCCACGGTCGCACCGCCTTTCCGGAACTCGCTATGAAGGAGAGGTCAAACTTCTCCGCCGAAACGCTGTCGAGCTGAACACTCGCGACCGACTCCTCGGAGCCCGAAGCGAATTTCATCTGCACGTCGATCTTCGGTCCGTAAAAGGCGGCTTCTCCGAGACCCTCGAAGTACGGGAGCGCCATCTTTTCGAGAGCCTGCCTCAAAATTGATTCCTCATTTTCCCAACGCGCCCCGGATTCACCGAGCGAAAGTCGATAGCGATAACCAACGAGGCCGAGGGCTCGGTAGGCCTCTTCATACATTTGCAAAACGGAACAGATCTCCGATAAGGCTTGATCCGGATCGATGTAGATGTGGGCATCATTTTGACAGAGTCCCCGCACTCGGCTGAGCCCCCGGAGCGCCCCGCTCTTCTCGTACCGGTAAACCTGGCCGTACTCGGCCAGCCGGAGCGGCAACTGCCGGAAGCTGCGTGGTTTGGCCGAGAAAATCTTGTGGTGGTGCGGGCAATTCATCGGTCGCAAATAGAACTCCTCCTGCTCCGCATCTCCCTTCATCGGAGGAAATATATCGTCCTTGAAGTGTTCAAGATGCCCCGATCGTTTATACAGCGAAGCTTTTCCGATGTGAGGACTCGCGACCCTTTGATAACCGGCCCGGGATTCAAGGCGCTTGATGAATCGCTCAAGCTCATCGCGAATCGCCACTCCATTCGGAAGCCAGACCGGCAGGCCCGCCCCGATTTGTTCATCCAAGATATAGATATCCATTTCATCGGCGAGCTGCCGATGATCAAATTGAAAAGACATAAAACGAACTCCTCACGAGTGAATTTGATGATTGAAAATTGATTCGTCTGCAGAGGACTCACGGTCTCGCCGTGAGCCAAAAGGATGTGTAACCCCTACGGGGTGGTGAGGAGAGTCAGGAATAAAGGGATGAGACCAACGAGTTCCACAGTCTCATTATCGGAGCGTGCGCTCGGAAATTCCAATCATAAGAATCTTTGAGTTCCATAAATTTCGTCGATGGATTTTTGTCTTATAAAATCACCGGAACGACGATGCTGATGGCAATCGCGGTTGAGGAACCGGTATTCCGGTAGGAATGCGGCTGATCGCCCGGGAAAGCGAGGACGGCTCCGCGAGGAACTTTGAACTGCTCACCGGCCACGAAGACGGTCAACTCACCCCGAATGACGGAGAGATATTCCTTTGCACCTGAGAGGTGGGGATGACCCGGCATCGTGGCACCCGCCACGATCTCAACTCGGTCCACATCAAGGCCCTTTACCTTATCCGGTACGAGTTTATAGATGCGCACTTTGCCTGCCGCCCGAGTCTGCATGGGAACTTGCGCGTCGCTGAGAAGCTCGCATTCGTTTCGTGGCCTCGAGAGCAGTTCCTCGATACTCACTTGAAGAGCGCCGGAGATGCGCGCCAAATTCTGGAGCGACGGATTGCTTGAACCCGATTCGATGTTCGCGAGGGTCGACCTGGGGATCTCCGCGAGTTGGGCGAGCTTGAGCTGACTGAGACCCTTGCGATCACGGAGTTGAAGAATATTGTCTGCCAGGTATTTGGCGATTCTGCTCTCTAAGGCCATGAATGCCTCCTGCCAGCGCGTTGACCATCTGCCAATATATCAACCGAAATGACTATATATCGTCAAGACTCGATATTCTGATCACGGGAAAACAAGGAGACACCCGTGAAATTATCTTATTCCAACAAAAAGGTTCTGATTACAGGAGGCAGTTCTGGACTAGGACGTGCCCTCGCCCTTCAACTCGCAGAGCGCGGAGCTCAAGTGGTCATCTTGGCGCGTGATCCGAAAAGACTTCTCGAGACTCGCGAAGCAAGCGGCGGTCGAATCCAGACCATCGAAGGTGATATCGGCCGAAAAACTGACATCCACCGCATACACGCCGAAGCCCTCTCCCTGGTCAACCACAGCTGCGATCCCAACGCCGGCCTGCGCTTCACCGATGACGGCGTGTTCCTGGTCGCGATCCGGCGAATCGCGCCGGGCGAGGAAGTC
>SXGU01047906.1_pt1 | contig 11932 bp, 10 predicted proteins | sample 3174531 | NCBI WGS metagenome assembly SXGU01 (sample SAMN11356863, study PRJNA531348) | freshwater metagenome | isolation source: freshwater sample F1-140 | place: China: Fuxian Lake, Yuxi | collected 2017-12-25
ACTTTTTTTACTAATAATTCATTGATCTGAAGCCAAAAAAACAGATGATCGACAAAAACCTACTTGCGCGATTTTCTGATCAGGAGTACGATGGAGTATGAAGATCATTCTTCAGTTTTAACTATTTACAAATCGTTCATGAAATCAGTCCATGAGTGGGTGAAGAAGGTGATGACAGGATCACCAGTTTCAGAGTCCCCGCAGAAACCTGTCCCAGATTCGACGAAGCCGGCTTCCGGATCAGTCCCTACACCGGCCGCAAAAACTCCACCTCAGAAATTTCATCCGAGGCCGGTGCGTTCGAACCATCAGCCGAAGGGGGGATTCAGCAAGCCTGCTCCAAAGGAACAAACTGTTCATCTCCCGAACGGCAAGTTACTGCGCATCTATCCCCTCGGGGGATTTGAAGAGGTTGGCAGGAACTGTCTCGTCGTCGACGTTGACTCGGATCTCTACATCATCGATCTCGGGCTTCAGTTCCCGGAAGAAGACATGCCGGGCATCGATTATTTGATTCCCGACCTTTCATCCCTCCGTGGTCGCGAGAACAAGATTAAGGCGGTCATTTTCACGCACGGGCATCTGGATCACATCGGTGCCGTCCAGCATGTGATGGCACAGCTTCATTTTCCGCCGTGCTACGGAACGCGTCTTACGATGGCGTTCGTGAAGAAGCGTCTCGATGAGGAAAAATTGACGTCGCGATGCCGGCTCAACACCGTCGAATTCAAGAAGCCGATAAAAATCGGAAGCGTCGAAATAGAATTCTTGCGTGTCACGCATAGCATTCCAGATTCGGCAGCCATCGCGCTGCACACTCCGTATGGAACGATCGTTCATACCGGCGACTTTAAATTCGATCTGACGCCGATGAACGAACCGCCTGCGGATTTCCAGCGTCTTGCGGAACTCGGCGAGAAGGGCGTTCTTGCCATCATCGCAGATTCCACGAATGCCACGAAACCCGGCAATGCCCTTTCCGAGAAGGCGATTTCAGGCACGCTTTTCAATCTCATGCGCGAAGCGAAGGGCAGGCTGATCGTATCCACGTTCAGCTCGCTCCTGAACAGACTTGCGCAGGTTATCGAGCATGCGAAGACACTCAATAGAAAAGTGTACGTCTCCGGAAGGTCCATGGAACAGAACATCGAAATCGCCGTCGAGCTCGGGTACATCCAAGTGCCGCGCGGCATGATCCGCAAAGTCGGACCTGGCATGGAGAAGATTCCTGATCGCGAGATCGTGATCCTCACGACCGGTTCCCAAGGAGAGGAACGTGCGAGCCTTGCTCGCATGGGTCTTGGCACGCACCAACACGTCCGCGTGAAACGTGGCGATACGGTGATCTTAAGCAGCAACCCGATTCTCGGAAATGAACGTGCAGTTGCGAAAGTCGTGAATAACTTGAACCTGCTTGGAGCAAACGTGCTCACCAATCAAGAACTTGCACTTCACACGACCGGTCACGGCTACCAGAATGACATTCTCCTCATGCATCGACTCGTTCGAGCCAAGCATGTGATTCCCGAGCACGGTGAACCGTACATGCGTGCGGCGCACGGAGATCTTGCACGCGGCATCGGCTATGCCGACAACCAGATCCATCTCCTCACGAACGGCGAAATTCTCGAATTCGATGCGCAGGGCAATGCGCGAAGATCGAAGCAGAAGTTCACGGCCAACGACATCATCATCGATGGTCGAACGACCGGCGCGGAAGGCCAGACGATCATGGATGATCGAAAGATCATGAACAATGCAGGCATCTTCGTCGCGGTCCTCAAGGTCTACGCAGAATCCATGCGCTTAGTCAGTGATCCGCTGATTCTCTCTCGCGGGTTCACGTACGGAACCGAGCAGAGCCTCATCAATAAAGAGGCGACTGCTGCTATCCGAAAGGCCTACGAAGAAGGCCTGACTCGCGGCGACAAGAGCATCGCAGCACTCAAACGAGAAGTGACATCAGCTCTCTTCCGCTTCTTCCGTCATAAGCTTGATCGCGAACCGATGGTGATGCCGATCATTATTGAAGTATAAAAAAACTTTGAAGTAGAGATGTAGAATCCTACATCTCTACTTTTCGGCTTTCGGAGTATTACGCAGCTACGCTGAAGTTATCCGACAGGTTCTGTATTCCTTGGAAAATCTCTTCTTGCCTCGGCTCTATGGCTCGTCCCCCTTCTTCCATGCGACGACGGTAGGCATCCATATACTCTTTTGTCTCCGCAGGTGTCGGAGCATTAAGAACGGTGACGACCGATTCTTCTTTCAGCTCTAAGTCTGCAATTTTTTTCTCGTTTTCTCCCGTGTCTCTCCATGTGAATGGAACATCTCCACTGCTCCACTGTTCGAGTGAACAGACCCTCTGGCAGCGATCAAAGTTGGTCTTGGCGTAGACCGAGGCTCTTGGATTTTGCTCGAGAATGACGAAGAAAGAATCCATTGGAATATTTTTCCATGCAGCTTTCCTCCGTTCTCTGTCGAGCGGGTTCTTGTCCGGGCCATAGACAGGAAGTCCATTGAGCGCTCGCTCGGTTTTATGACGCACTTTCCCTTGCTCGAGACGAAGTGCCCATTCCGGCGCTCTCATCCACACATCTTTTTCTCCATTACTTTCTCGTTCATGCTTCAATCTTGTTTCGGTCTCCTCTTTCTCGGGGATGATTGCGTCGATGACGACAGCGTTCGGGTCAACGGTAGCAGTGTGCTTGATTCGATCACTTGCTTGTCCGAGCTGGACTCTGCCCCCCTTCAACATTGTCATCCATGTGTCCCCAAGTGAACCAGCGGCTTGAATACGGAATCGAGTCCCGACAGGAAGGCTTGCAGCCTGGACTGGCGGCTGCTCAAAATCATCATCTCTCTGTTCGTTTGTCATATAGAATTAGTAGGTGGAAATTTAGTTATATTATATCATTTTATTATCAATTGTCAAATCAGGCTCTTCAGCCATCATTCTTTCAACGAAATTCCTCGTTTTTTCAGAGACCTCTCCATTCAGTTGTCCAAGCAGCTTTGTCACCGCTTCACGTCTTTCCGCTTTACTCCACTTCAGGGCAGCTTCCAGATTACCTCTGAAGTTTGCCATTGCCTCCAAGAGTCCATCACTCTCATGTTCACCCATCAGGTTTGCAAAATTGACTACGCTTTTTGGCAGAACCAAGGTTCCCTCTCGCAATTCGGCTCCAAAATCTCCGCTTCGTACGGAAATTTCATCTGACTGTACAATTCTAATTCCCATGATTTAATTATATTAATGGGAGATGATCTGTCCAATTTTTCCCGTCACTCTCCACCCTTCGAATGGGGTCCATCCGCACATGCTATGCAAATTTTTGGCTTCAATAAGCCACTCTTCTTGCGGCCTCACGATGGCTATTTTTGCATGATTTTTCTCCGCCATCTTCGGTGCACCGAGTGAGAAAATGCGATTCGGATTCGTAAAACAGAGTCGCACAATGTCGGTATAGCTGAGCTTTGAGCTTTGAACTTTGAGCTTTGAACTTGGATGCGGCCACTTCCCTGCGGCGATTGTCAGTAGTAGGGGAATCATCGTCTCGACCCCCGGCACTCCGCTTGGGGCCTTCAGCGGCTCAGTCGATTTCTTTTCTTCGATCGTATGTGGGGCGTGGTCCGTTGCGATGCAATCGACCGTTCCGTCTTCGATTCCTTTCCAGAGGGCATCGCGGTGTTCGGCGGTTCGCAGCGGAGGGTTCATTTTCCCGAATGTTCCAAGAATTGCATAATCATCTGTAGTCAAAAAAAGATGGTGCGGAGAGACTTCGCAGGTGACCGGCAGCTTCTCTCTCTTCGCTGCTCGCACGAGATCGATACCTTGTGCGGTCGAGAGATGGGCAATGTGCAGCGCAGCTCCGGTTTTTCGGACCATGCCGATGGCGTACTCGATCGATGTTGCTTCCGATTCGGGCGGACGCATAGCCGAGTGAAGTGAAACTTCGTTGAAGGATGCGCTATTTTTGGTTTCCACCTCGGACTTCGCTTTCGCATTCATCTCCGGATCTTCACAGTGTGCGACGAGTGGAATTTTTAGTTTTCCACACGTCCGAAAAATATCTTCGACAATCCCGCCGTCCACTTTCTGGTCTCCCGTGGAGTGATCGAGATAGAGCTTTACTCCAGAGCAATGATTCTTGAGCCGCTTCAGCTCAAGAGACTCTCCGGTCCAGAGTTCCTTCAGTGTGGTGAGATGTGCGGCCTCCGTCACACCGAAGAAAAACTTGATCGTGCAGTCACCAATTTTCTCCGCGCGTCGTACTTTATCCGCAAGGGCTGCGATCGTGACGGTCGGCGGGATGGTGTTCGGCATTTCGCAGACCGTGCCGATGCCGCCTGCGCGTGCCGTCGTCGCTTCCGAAGCCATTGTCGCTTTGTGTTCCATTCCCGGCTCGCGGAAGTGGACATGGCAGTCGATGAGGAGCGGGAAGAGGAGTGTGCCGGAGACATCGATGATGTCCGTATCCTTGTGGTCTTGGATGGAAGGCTTGATAACTTCGATAATTCCCGTTGCCGATATCAGCACATCGGAGGGGGTGACACCGTGCTCACCGACAACCGATCCGCCGCGGAGGAGAGTTTTTTTCATAGGGAGCGATTATGCTTTCCCGAGGAGCATCGCAAGGAGCGCCATGCGCACAGGGACGCCGTTTCCGGCTTGCCTGAAGTATGCGGCGTTCGGCAGAGCATCGACATCCGTTGCGATCTCGCCGACCCTCGGGAGCGGATGCATGATGATGACGTTCTTCCCCTTCACCATCGACGCAGTTAGAACGTACTTCAGTTTCAGACGTTCGTACTCGCTCTTATCCGCGAAACGTTCCTGCTGCACGCGGGTCATGTACATCATGTCCGCATCGAGAGCCGCTGCGATATCCGTCGTCTCCGCGAATGGGATCTTTTTCTCTTTCAGGAAGCTTGTCACTTTCTCCGGCATCGTGAGTTCTTTTGGAGAGACGAGGGTGAAGCGCAGGTTTTTATAGAGTCCGAGAAGGTAGCTCAGCGAGTGCACGGTTCGTCCGTAACGCAGGTCACCGACCATCGCGACATGGAGATCGTCGATCTTCCCGCATTCTTTTCGGATCGTGAAGAGATCGAGTAGTGCCTGCGTCGGGTGTTGCCCCGGTCCGTCACCGGCATTGATGAACGGGACGTTGGAAGCGGATGCAGCGATGTCTGCGCTTCCCTGCTCTGGGTGTCGCATCGCGATGATATCCGCATACTGACCAACCATTTCCATCGTGTCTTCGATCGTTTCGCCTTTGTAGAGTGAGCTGAACTGAATCCCCTCGGCGGTGAGGACATTGCCTCCGAGCCGGAGCATCGCAGTCTCGAAACTCAACCTCGTTCTCGTGCTCGGTTCGTAGAACAGAGAGGCGAGAACTTTTCCTCTCAGGAGATCACTCTCCCCCTTCGATCGTACCTTTTCCATTTCGAATGCAATGCGAACAATCTCCTCCGTATCGGCTCTTGTGAGCTGCTTTGTGGAGGTGAGATGTTTGAATGGAAGCGGCATACTTCAATCGAAGTATACGATATGCCGTGATTGTTGACAAGTTAATATAATATGTTTATTCAAATGAAAGCCCGGTAATTTTTTGCAATGCTGTGATCAGCACATCTCGCTGCTCGTCTCGCTCCCAATCCGGCTTCTCCTGTGGCCATGCGATCACTTCTTGATCATTGATCATATAGAGACCTGAAAAGCTTCCACCGGTTCGAAGGCGTCGATCGAGCAGTTGCAGATAGAGCTCCAGCTCGTGGCAGGATGAACGAAGAATACGTTGTCGGTTTATTTCGAATGCCGCATCGGAACCGACTATTTCTTCTGTATCCACCCAATCATCACCAGGCTCAGATTTTTCCAATTTTTCCTGCATCAAATCCAATGTTTTTTTGATCACCTTTGCATGACGTTCCCGAGGGATCTTTGCAAGAAAATCTCTAGCATCGTCCCTTCGACTTGCTTCACTCTCGAACTGAGTGGTTTGTTGTTGCCAATAGGCAGCCGCTTCATCATCACGGTCACGCAGACATACTGCGGCAATGCGATGGACGATGTGCTTGAGGAATTGCCCGAGTGGTTGGCTTGCTCGGTCACGGATTTCTTCAGGTAGAGGGGGTACGTTTGTGCGTAGAAAGTCACCAACCTTTTTCATGCCATCGGTCTCTTCCGAGAGCCGTAATATTTCAGCGCTTTCTCTGGCACGGAATTCATCATGAGCTCGCTGCCATTCCTCCATCGCAAGGCGCGGCTCCCAGTCACCGGTTTCCCGCAATACTTCTTCCGAAAAAAATCGATGCCTAGTCAGTGCCCGCAGCGTCGCAATGCGGATTTCTTCCAAAGAAGCTTCCCGATCGATCGTTTCACATAAGCAGTGAAGATCCGCCTCTAATGTGTCTAGATTCGACATGGTCGATTGCAGTCGTCCATCGTATGTCTCTCGTCTTCGCCTGGCAAGAGGGTGAATAGCTCCATCATCGAGCAAAGTTCCCTGGAAACGATTATGCTGCAGGCCATGTCCACGCGTCAGATCGCAACATCCACCCTCTGGCAGATCGGCAGCCAGATCGCGATGGCGATCCTGAGCGTGATATCGGTGAAGTTCGTCGCTATCGGTCTCAGTAAGGAGCTTGCAGGCGCGTACAATTCTTCCTACGGGTATCTTCAGCTCTTCGCCATTCTTGCGGATTTCGGTCTCTACGCGGTTTCCGTTCGCGAAGTGAGCAGTGCCAAGCATCCGGAGAAAATTTTGGGTGCTCTCATCGTACTTCGTTCCATCATTGCGACACTCTCCCTCAGTGCGGCACTCCTTATCGCTTGGGTCATTCCCGCGTGGGCGGGGAGCCCGCTTCGGATCGGCATCACAATCGCTTCGCTCGTGCCGTTCTTCACGCTTCTCGCGGGCGTGCTCCGCACCGTGTTTCAGGTGCAATACAAAATGCATCTTGTCTTCGTTGCGGAAGTCACCCAGAGAATTCTTACCGCAAGTTTGATGGCGGTCATCATCATCGCAGGCATACAACTGAGCAGCGACATCCGCGTTTTCAGTTATTTCATCGGAGTCGGAGCACTCGGCGCACTCATCCTCTTCCTCTTCTCGATTTTCTTTGCGGTTCGCCTCACGCGTATTCGTCCGTGTTTCGATCGTCAGATTCTCAGGGAGCTCCTCCTGAAGGCTCTGCCCTACGGTGTCGCTTTCCTCTGCATTGCGCTCTATCGTCAGTTCGATCTGACGCTGATCGCCCTGCTGCGTGATGACTACGAAATTCAGAATGCGGAGTACGGATTCGCCGCGCGCATCGCAGAGATGACGTACCTGATTCCGACGTTTCTTCTGAATTCCACGCTGCCCTTTCTTGCGGCCCGTCATGACGCAGGGCATCGCACGGATACATTGCTCGGGAAGACGCTGTTCCTCATTCTCATTCTCGGTTCGCTCTCCGCGCTGTTCTCCATTTTCTGGGCGAGGCCCATCATGCAGCTTCTGACGACTGCCGCATACCTTTCGACACCGGATTCACCGGGTGCGGACACTGCGCTTGCGCTTCTTGGCGCACCGATGTTCTTAAACGGCATCGTGCTCTTCAGTTTCTACACTCTCCTCACAAAACATGAGTGGAAAGTATTGGTTTCACGAATGGTGATCGCCGTTGTTCTCTCACTCGGACTGAACCTTTGGCTGATTCCGCCTCTCGGTTTCGTCGGCGCCATCGCCGCATCGACGATCATTCATCTTTTTTTGGCACTCACACTTCTTCCCGCCGCACTCAGAATCTTGCCGATTTCTTTTCCGTATCACTACCTTTCCAAATGGCTCTCGTTCAGTGCCGTATTGGCACTCATTCTTTTCATCACGGCCCCCGTTCTTGAGTCGATTTCTTCGATTGTCCTTGGGATGGCAGTGATCTCTCTCTTATTGCCGTTGTTGGCTTTTTCGCTCCGGTTTCATCATCTTTTCATTGTCCGAAAATCGCAGGGAACCGTTTTGGATGGCATTGGGACCATAGTTGAATAAAATAATAAAAAATGGTATAATATACGTATGGATGCAATACACACACTGCTGCAGAAGAAGTTCACACAGGAAATTCTCGGAGGAGTTCTTGGGGTGATTGTTGCCGTTGCATTATATTTTTTCGGAGCAGAGCTTCCTTCCATGCAGGTGACCAAGGGCCTTCTCGTCGATCCCTCTGCAACGACCGTGAATGAAGAGGCGACTGTTCGCGTGAATGATAAAACTGCCGATGAAGATACGATCGCACGTCTTGCTGCGCGGGCCGACTATCTTCGCAGGGAGCAGGAGGCGAATGAAAAGGAGGCAGAGGCCGCACGTCTTCGGGAGCCCGAGCAGCCTCAAGAAATTCTTCCCGTTACGTCTGAGCAAGCGGTTGCCGATCACGCAGATCCTGCCGGATGGCAGACCATGCGCGAGAATCGTCGCGAGCTTGCATCCGCCTTCGATTTGTCCGTGCAGGAAGCGGAGGCGCAGCAGCCGGCTGTCGTTGAAGCGGAGCCGGTCATCGAGGCACTTCCAACGCCTCCATCCGATGAAGAAGTGGCAATCGCAACTCAGGCGATAGAAGCACCGCTGCCTGATTCCGGACCGATGTTGAATACGGTCATCATCCTTACGCTTGTTGCTATGGGTTGCATCCGTAGACGTTCGCTTGTTGCGATGCTGCATGGAGCACCTATAGGATAGTCTTCGTGCCACTCACGATCGTACTCTTTGCGCTTCTCGGTCTCGCTCTCGGGAGTTTTGGCAATGTGCTGATTCTGCGTCTTGAAAAAGGAGAGTCACTCCTCGGACGGTCGAGGTGCGTACGCGGGAAGCACCTGCTCGGTGTATTTGATCTCATCCCGGTGTTCAGTTACGCGCTTCTTGGAGGTCGCTGCAGGATTTGTGCGTCACATATTTCAATTCAGTACCCCGTCATCGAGATTCTCTCCGGAACGGTCTTTGCACTCTCTGCGGCTCTCTATCCTTCTTCCGTTTTCGTTGCGTTCCTCACAGGCTTTCTTCTGTACGCGTTGCTTCTTTCGGCTGCCTACGATGTATTACACCAGAGGTTACCCGACCTCTTCGTCGACGGAGTCGCGGTTCCGGCTTTACTGCTCACGTACGTTACGGGCACTATTTTTTCATCACTTCTCGGACTGTCGGTGGTTCTTGTTTGGTTCGGAGGCCAGTTCGTTCTTACGCGAGGCAGAGCCGTCGGTACCGGAGATATTTTTCTTTCGTCCGCGCTCGCTCTCTGGCTCGGGTTTCGAGGAACGATCGTGATGCTTCTTTTCAGCTACATGGCGGGGGCGATCATCACGCTTTTGCTCCTCGGACTCGGTGTGATCTCGATGAAGCAGAAGCGCATCGCTTTCGGTCCGTTCCTTGCGATCGGTGCAGTGTTGGCATTCTTCGGAGCGGAACAGGCATGGATGGCAGTGTTGATTCCTTGGAACTTCTAAAAGAGGACGCTTTCGTGCCATATTGGCAACTGTGTCCGCATGGCACGAAAGCGTCCGGATACCAACGTAGATTGCTGCACGACTCACAGGGAGGGTGCCCCCAAGCGGAAGCAAGGGAAATCTTTTTTGTTGGCAAAAATATAATACATTCAATAGATGTAATTGTCAAATACAGCCCTCTCTCCAGCTGATGGGGAGAGGTGGCGCATCAGGCCGGAGTGAGGACCGTGCTATCCTTACAACATGAAAGTCGTTGCCGGAAACCGCAGGGCACTGTTCGATTTCGAGATCCTCGACAAGGTGGAAGCCGGGATCGTGCTCACGGGGCAGGAGGTGAAATCGTGTCGCTTGGGACAGGTGAGCCTGCTTGGGTCGTACGTGTCATTCGTCTCCGGCTTTCCTGTTCTAAAGGCGATGAAGATCAGCAAGTACGCCTATGCATCCGGACTCGACGGATACGATCCAGGACACGATCGACCTCTTCTACTCTCGAAGGCGCAGAGTGCGAAGCTCGAGTCCGCAAGTAGCGAGAAAGGCATGACGGTCGTCCCCCTCGAGGTGCTTGCGGGGAAGTTCATCAAAGTGGTGATCGGCATCGGCAGAGGCAGGAAGCGCATCGACAAACGTCAGCGGATCAAAGATCGTGAGGTGAGTCGCAGAGTCAGGGAACGAGGAGAGAATTAGTGCAGCATCTCCCTGAGTTTCTCAGGCGAGCTTGCGCCGATCAGCGCCACGGCGAGGTCGAGGTAGGCCATGTCGCCGAAACGAAGATCGAGTGCTTTGTGGTAGCGCTCATACTGTCTTGCGATGGCATCGATCGTCTTTGTGTTGTAGTCATTCGTTTCACTTGCAATCTCTGCTTCGCGCATCAGCAGGAACTCGAGGAGTAGTTTCCGATCCAAAGCTTTCTCACGATCGGCTCCATCGAGCGTCGGTGCATCGACTTGAATCAGTTTCGAGAAGGCGAGATCGAGAATCCTGTCGACGGGGTCATGATCGATGTCCAAAAGGTCTTTGTCTCCGTTCCATTCCTCGAAAATCTCTTCGATGATGAGCTCGAACCTGTCCATGGAAGTTGCCCCTGGCCCCTTTTCCGTCCAATGATCGGCGAGCATCGCGAGAGCTGCGTTCTTGTCATGTGCGGAAATTCTCAGCTTCCCTTCGAAAAATTTCAGAAGCTTCGTCCGGATTTCGAGAAGTCTGTACTCGATATTCGTTGCGTCGACTTCGACGAGGAAGGGCATCGTTTCCATCAGTCTTGTCCTCGTGAAAGCAATATCCATTTTCGGAGCGGAGACTTTTCCGAGGAAGTGCCAGGCGATCGCCTGATCCTTCGCATCTACCTTCAGGGTCTTCAGGTGTGTCATCTCGCCTCCCACTTCGAAGTGTTCAGATTTTGCTTTCCAGTGGGACGTGATCGGATCATGATCATCTCTCGCCACCATGCTTCGCTCTTGCGCGATGAAGTGGAGAGATTGTCGAATTTGCTCAATCCATACTTTTTCCGGGAGTCCGCTCGCATGGAGCAGGTCACCGGAGAGCACGGTCGCACGATGAGCGAGGTGATGGAAAATCATTCGTTGATCTGAGAAGTCTTGCAGCCCAAGATCAGGAACCGTCTTCAGATATTCCACCATCCTTCTTCTGGTGAATTCACGAATATCGGCGAATACGATATTCGGGTCTGCTTCCATATTCGGCCTTCCCCAGTTCGATTTGGAAAATCCGACGAGGTCGGCATCGAATGCCTCGTGGTGCTGTGACCATCCTTCGTAGAGGTTGCCGATGTCTGGGATTTCGAGTGGCATAGGGTCAGGTATGTTAGAGAAACTTTACACTTCAATCAATGCTATTCTCTTCCCATGTCGCTTCTTCCCCCACAAATCCAGAAGGCCATCGAAGAGTTCTCTAAACTCCCCGGAATCGGACCGAAATCTGCGGAGCGACTTACGTTTCACCTACTTCGGAGCAGCAAGGCATCTGCCGAGGGACTCGGGTCTTCACTCCTCGCGCTGAAGCATGACCTTAAGTATTGCAGCGTGTGTCAGATGATCACACTGCAGCCAACGTGTGCGATTTGCAGCGACAGGACGCGCGATATTTCCACGGTGCTTGTGGTCGAAGAACCGCTCGAAGTCATTGCATTTGAAAAGTCGGGATTCAAGGGACTGTATCATGTTCTGCACGGCGTACTCTCGCCCATCGACGGTATGGGTCCGGAACAACTCAAGCTGAAAGAACTTATTGATCGGTGCAAAGGCGGAAGTGTGAAGGAGCTCATCATCGCCACAAACCTCGACGTCGAAGGGCAGGCGACGGCGGCGTACATCAAGCAGAAACTTTCTTCATTTGTTCCGAGTATCACGCGACTTGCTCACGGTCTTCCGATGGGAGCGGATATCGAATTTGCGGATCAAACGACGCTCAAAGAGGCGATTGCAGGGCGGAGGA
>SXGU01022461.1_pt1 | contig 11930 bp, 15 predicted proteins | sample 3174531 | NCBI WGS metagenome assembly SXGU01 (sample SAMN11356863, study PRJNA531348) | freshwater metagenome | isolation source: freshwater sample F1-140 | place: China: Fuxian Lake, Yuxi | collected 2017-12-25
CGACTGCGCGGCCTTCGCCGCGGCCACCATGCCGCTGATCGACTGGCCCGAGACCACCACGCGAGGGAGCGAGAGGTTCGGGTGCTTGTGGATGTTCTGGATGACCCGCTCGCGTGACGACAGGAAGGCGGCGAGGTCGTCTCTGACGACGTCCACCAGTTCGTCGGTGGGCCCCTTGGCCTTGAGGATCTTCCGGATTTCCTTCTGGAGGATCTCCGGGTTGAACTGGGTCACGAGGCCCGGGTTGGTCCGGTAGACTTTCTCAAGTGTGAGCTCGAGCTTAGAGAGAGGTTGGGCGAGGACGGAGGCCGTCGTGAAGAGCACAAGGAAAAGGAGGCGAACCGATCTAACGATAGGAAGGGAGAGATGACCGAGGGCCAACTTGGATGGAGTGATCCGATTCATTCTTAGCTGACCGAGGCGGGCAAGTTAAAAAAGTCCCTCAGCGGTCTAGAAGACGGATCGGCGTTTCATAAGAAATCTTTATCCCACCGAAGATGAGTGTCGAAAGTTTTGACAGCGCCAAGAACCCTTCCCGTCACTTAAGTGCGAACTGGTAGTAGACGTGCTTCCTCCGGGTCCCGTCCGCATTCATGCTACAGACGAAGAGCATCGTCCGGTCGTCGATGATCCGCAGGCTGTAGACGGAGGCGCACTCCGGTGTGGTCGAGGGAAACTTGATCAGCGTGTCCTGTGAGATGTCGTAGAGGTAGTGGGCCGTCCAGTCCCGAGTCGTCACGGTGAACTGATTCGAGTTATAGGGATGCCAGGCGATCTTCGAGCCGTAGAAGGGCAGAGCGGCGACCAGGTCACAGGGTTTGTCGAGGTCCTCCGGGAGGCGGTAGATGTTCATGTGCGTGTTGCTGTCACTCTGGGAGTTCAGATACCTGCCATCCCGAGAGAGGATGGGCCCGGAGCCGAAGGTGTTCGCGCAGACCTTGTCGTGGGAGCCGAGCTCGGTGACCTGGAACTCGTCTCCGGCGGCGGTGATCCGGTAGCGGTCTATCCGCATGGAATCTTCTCTGGTGAGGACCCGGAGGTCGTACTCGGCCTGTGCCTCGGTCTTTGTCCAGCCGACCGATGAGTACCACCAAGTTCCGAGCCTGCTCACGGTGTGGAACGGAGACGGGGAGCTCGGGTTCTCGAGAGTCGCCTTCAGCGAATAGAACTTCAGCTGGGTGCTTAGATTAGCATTCTCCTTGGAGACGAAGAACCGACCATCCGGTGACGGGTACGGATCGCCCCCGAGGATCGCAGTCGGAGACTGCTTTCCGGTCAGCTGGTCGATGAGATGGACCTGCCACTGGGTGATGTAGCTGTAGTCGAGGACGTAGTTGTGAAAGGGAGTGACCTGGAAGAAGGCCGAGTTCCCGAAGCCCGGCTCGAGGGGATATTCCCGGAGCTTGGTGAGTTCGAGGTCCGTGAGGATTCGCATCTTTTCGAGCTGCGAGAGAGCCCGCCGGGCCCGGAGGATTGCTTCGCCGACGGTCTGGTAGGCGATTCGTCTTTTTAGTTCTTGGTTGATGATCCACTTCCACTCACCGTTTGACCGGCGCCCGACGTGCGCCAGGGAGGTTAGCTTGCCACCCTGGTAGACCAGGAGCGCTGGGTAGTGCCGGGTGGCACCGAGGAGGAGGAGCTCCTGGGAGGTCACCTTCGGATCGCCGTCAGTGTTGGCCGTGGCCGTGGGGTCCACGAGGAAGGTCACTGGAAGGTTCAATCCCGTCGCCACCTTCTGGATCTCGGCCTTGCCTTCGACAGAAAGGGGAAGGGAGGGACTCCAGAGGTAGATCAGGCCCTGGGTGCTCTTCGCAAGCAGGTCCTGAAGATCCTGATCGTCGAAGCCATCGGGACGGGGAGAGGGGGAGGATGGGGACTTGCGCTGGTCCACCAGGCAGCCCTCCTCGAAGAACCAAGTTTCGGAGAACGAGTCGTTCTCTCTTACTAACTTGTACTTCTCCGCGCTTCGGAACTTCGTGAGGAAAATTCTCTCATTCCCTTCCCGGCCTTCGAAGTAGACGGTCTTGAAGTCCTGGCTCTCCGGTGGCATGCGGACCAACCCGACCTTCGTCCCCAGATCGATGAGATCCTTCGCCACATCCTCCACCGTCCCCGGGCAGGCCCCGAAAGCAGTCTTGGAGTGGAGTGAGAGGATTACCAGGAGCGAAAGGACGAGCTGCATGCATGAGCCTTTGAATGTGAGGATAATAAGGGATACAGTTGGGTCGGTTTGTAGTCAAAATAAAAAAATTAACGCCGAGCTCAAGCAGAAAAATTCATGATCTCTAAAGTCGTGTCTTAACCAATCGTTTCGTAAAATTTTCGGACGTCCAAAAATCCTGGAGGTCCGATGAGATTTCTACTACTGAGCTTTCTACTCCCCGTAACTGCGATGGCCATGGGAGGCTCGAAGCAAGGCCCGGCCCACGCGAAGCTTGAGGCCCCGACGATGAAAGACCTCAAGGCCTCTGTCCAGATGCAGGAAACCGACAAAGGGATAAAGGTCACCGCGGATGTCTCTGGCCTCAAGCCTGGTGCCGTCCACGGCTTCCACGTCCATGAGAAAGGTGAGTGCAAGGGCCCTGACTTCAAATCCGCTGGGCCGCACTTCAACCCAGGGAACCACTCCCACAGCGGACCGGCCGCCCAGTCCAAGCACCTCGGTGACCTGGGCAACCTGGTGGCCAATGACAAGGGGATCGCGAAGACCGAAGTCCTCATTCCGAAGGCGAAGGAGCACGGGCTGGAGAGCTTCATCGGCAAGGCCGTGATCATCCATGCGAAGGCCGACGATCTCACCACCCAGCCCGCGGGGGACTCGGGGGATCGGATCGCCTGTGGCCTGATCAGGGCCGGAAGTATCTGATCTCCGGTGCTGTAGAGGACTTATGCAAGATAATAGTTACAGGTGCCCTAGGTCGGATCGGCGGAAAGGACTAAGATCCGCGGAAAGGACCATTCTATGCACCTGCTCAAGCTCGCCCTCGTCATCGCCATGGTAACCCTCAAGGCCCACGCCTCTACCTGCAGCGACCCGACCTGGGTGGCGGAGCCGGAGATGTCGGACGGGAAGTTCAAGGGAGAGCTCACGGGGGTCTGCCGGATCGCGGTTGAGACGGCCCCGGACCTCCGTCGGCTCGTGGAGTACTTCGAAGCAGAGATCGAGAAGAGTGTCGTCACGACCTTCGAGAGCCGGGTTCCCGATACCGAACTCCTCCCCGGCGGAAGACGTTGGGATCTCCTCATCAAAGTCAAGGAAGGGAAGATCCGGAACAACTTCCAGCTCGCCTCGGATGGGAAAGACCTCCTGATCTACCAGACCCGCTCGAAGGAAATTAAGTTCGGAGGCCTCGCCGGCTACCTCAAGAAGCTGAACGTGAAGGTCGTCGTCCGGAGAGTTTCCGATCGAGAGGTGACGCTGAAGCTCAACAGCCTCACCTGGATCGACAAGCCGCTCGTCGCACCGAGCGGGACCTTCTACAACATCGCGATCAAGAACTCTCTCAAGCAGTTCACCCAGGAGCTCGAGAGTGTGACGGAAAAGATAAAGAACAACCTCTAGTTGGACATCGGCCAGACGGCCCGCGGTTTAAGATAAATTAGTCCCCACGCGTTTGCGCAACCCCTCCCGGTTGGTTATGTTGGTTAGAGTAACCACCTAACAAGCTGAGGGCACATGAAACACCTCCTCTCCCTGGTTCTACTCTTCTTCTCCGTCGGCCTCTGGGCGCAGACGCCGCCGGTGCAGACGGTGGACTACGTCGACCTCGATCGCTACCTCGGGACCTGGTACGAGGTCGCGAGCATCCCCCAGTCCTTCCAGAAGAAGTGCGTGAAGAACTCCCAGGCGGTCTACTCCCGGGTCACCGACACCCGGATCAAGGTGGTGAATTCCTGTAGGACGAAGTCCGGGAAGACCGACGTCGCCACGGGCCGGGCGAAGGTCGTGGACAGGGACACCAACGCTAAGCTCAGGGTCACCTTCGTCAAGCTCCTCTACTGGGTCTTCGCCTTCGGCGGAAACTACTGGGTCATCGATCTGGCGCCGGACTACTCCTACGCGGTGGTGGGTGATCCAAAAAGAGAGTACGCGTGGATCCTCAGTCGATCCCGAGGAATCTCACCGGAGTCTCTGGCGACGGCGGTGGAGAGCCTCAAGGCCAATGGGTACGACACGTGCAAACTCCTGACCACGGTCCAGGACGGAGGGTTCCAGCAGAGGAAGCCGGTCTGCGAGGTTGCGAAAGAGTAAATCCTAGTTCCATTGACGTTTGGCGCTAGGGTAGGATGGGTGGATGAAAATCTTTCTCACCATCCTCTTTGGGTTTTTCCTGGGCGCGACCCTGACTGCCCTCTTCTCGCCATCCGTGGTTTCCTGGTACTTCGACCCTCCGACCAGCATCGGTGTTTCCTGTAAGGAAGCGGTCGTCTGGGGGATCAACGCCTACCAGAAGATGGTCATGGTCGGAGGATTCATCGGCCTCCTCGGCGGGATCGCCTTGGCCGTCCTCATCGGTCGCAGGAAACCCGTGACACCTCTTCCTCCGCGCTGAGCCCGTGAACCAATGGAGTCCGACGAATGAAAGCAAAAATCTTTAGCGGCGACGAGGGCCTCGTAGAGGCCGTCAACGCCTGGGTCGAGGAGACGTCCGCTCGCTACGAAGCAAGGACCCTATTCCTTCCCACGGGGTCGACTCCGATTCCTCTCTACCAGGCTTGGGAGAGTTCGCCGCCGGGGAGCCTTCGCGGACTGCGGCTGTGCCAGCTCGACGAAGTCATCACCGGTCCGCAGACCGGAGTCTTCAAGCGCTTCTTCAAAGAGCAGCTACCTTCCTACGCATCTCAGTTCATGGACTTCGAGGAAGTGAACGAAGCGCCCGACCTCGTCATCCTAGGGATCGGACTCAACGGCCACGTGGCCTTCCACGAGCCCGGGTACCCGGCGGATCTCTTCAGAGGCGAGGTCGTGGTCGCAGACGAAGACTGCGATGCCATGGAGATGCCCCGGGGAACCAGGGCCGACACCTTCGGAACGGGGAGCTTCCGGAAGGCGAAGGCCATCTTGCTGATCGCCCGGGGAGCGTCGAAGAAGCCCCTCATGGAGAGCCTCTTCAACGATCCGAGGGCCGATTTCCCGGCGGCGTACCTCAGAGGTCATCCGGATCTGACCATCCTGATGGACGGGGCAGCGAAACCCTGAGGCGCAAAGCCGCTACCGAACTCTCTTGCAAACGAGGTTCACCCTCAGCGGGGAATACCGGGGCAACTTGATCAGGGCCTGGCCCGGGCCGAGGATCTTCTTCGCTCCCGCGTCCGCGACGGCCATCCGGAGTTCGAAGCCGCTCGTCTTGTAGATCGCGATCCGACTCGAATCGAGGTAGGAGGGCGTGGAGACCATGGGCTGTTCCAGTGGGATCTGGAAGCTCCCGATGGCCCGGGAGCCGGCGTAGCCGTGCTCGACGACGAGTACCCGCTTGACCCAGGCGGTGGGGTTACTCTGGACGAGCACGCTCAGGCCGTTGTCGGCTTCCCCGGGGGGAGTGACCTTGGTGCAGACCACGTCGCTGGTGAATTCATCCGAGCCGAAGGCCGGAAGGGTCGGGGTGAGGGCGAGGGCGAAGAGGGCAATCAGTGCAGTTTTCATAACGTTCTCCTTTCTGTTTGATTCACGTCAATCTCATAGCTAATTTCTTTCATCTCCGGCGTGGAAACCCGTATCTCGGGTGAGAAACTCGATCTACAGGAGCCGGAGGACTTCCGTCCTTATAAGTTTTACCTGATCCTCGAGGCGATCGATCTCCCGGAGGACCTCCTCCCGAACTCCCCGGTGCCCGGTGAGGAGTTCTTCCAAGGAGACGCCGAAGATGTCTCGGAGTCCCAGGTACGGCTCTCCGCGGATCGCCCGACCGTTCTCCCACTCCCGGTAGGTGGAAGGAGCGACCCCGAGGGCCTGCGAAACTGCGTCGACGGAAAGTCCCCTACGAGTTCGCAGTCGCCGGAGGCGGTCGCCGAGGTTTTCAATTTTTTCAGAGTCTCTCATGGTCCTCCCTCACGTCGTGCTGGGTGAGAGGGAAGCTACCCGACCTGGAGGGATGTTGCTTTCGGAAAGCCGCCTTAGGTTTTCGGTTTCCGGCCAATCCGGAGAGCTTCGGAAGGCAGCTGTCCCGTCTGGGCCCGGAAGGCGGCGATGAACTGGCTGAGGGAGCTGTACCCGACGGCCAGGGCGACGTCGGTGACCGAGCTCCCCGGCGCGCGGAGGAGGTCCTGGGCGCGCTCGATCCGCGCGGTGATCAGGAACTGCTTCGGAGTCAAGCCGGTTTCCTTGAGCATCAGTCGGTTGAGGTTCCGACTGCTGAGGCCCGCTTCCCGGGCGACGGCCTCGACGGAAATCCTCTGGGAGAGGTTTCGCTGGAGGAAGCCGGTGACCCGGCGGATTCTCTGATCGAGGGACTTGCCGGCGAGGTGGTCCGTGAGGCCCCGGGCCCCCTGGGCACTGCTGGAGAGGCATTCGGCCAGGGTCTCGACCAGGACGGAGACCAGAGACTTGGAGTTGGTGGTCTTCGGATGGACCAGGAGGTAGAAGAGGATCTCCTTGATGAGCTGACTCAGCGGTAGCAGGACAGGATCCCCCGGCATCCGCATCCCCGACCGGATCTTCGGATCGATCATCGCAATGACCCTTTCTCCCGCAGGCCCGGAGGACTTGAAAGAGTGGGCCAGGTGCGGGGGGAGGTAGAGCATGTGGCCCGGGCCCAGGCTGAAGTTCTCCGTCGGTGTGGTGATGGTGATCTCCCCCTGGAGAGGAAGGAAGAGGATGTGCGCCGGGTGCGTCGCTCGCTCCCTCCGTTTCCCGGGAAGGTTATGGTGGACGAGGTAGAGGTGCTCGAAGGTGACGGAGATGTCCTGGTTGCGTTTCATCTACGCCGGAGCTGCTGAGGTCATCTGACTTTCTTGTAGGAGTAGCAGTACGAGACGTGCTCTTCTTTCCCGGAGAACGGATCGATCTTGTTCTTCCGGTAGACGAGGCCCTCGCGGAACGCTGCCACCCGGAGCTCGAAGGTCACCGAACCGTTGACGAGGAAGGGAACGTAGAGGATGTGTCCTTTCTTCACCGCGGGGGGAGTGTGGGAGAGGTTGAAGGCCCGGAATCTCAAGACCTCTTCGATCTTCGGCGCAGTCAGGGTGTCGAAGTAGTCGAAGGGATGGTCCGGGTCGTCGGGGAAGAACTTGGTGTTCGCGTAGGAGTAGATCCGTGGCTTCTTGGCTTCGTCGAGCTCGAAGGCAAGGAGGCTATTGGTTTCATCGCTCTGTGGAGTGAGGTAGCACCTCCCGGACCACCAGCCGAGGACCGAGGCCGGGACCGCGAGGGGCGCACCGGTCGTCCAGAGTTTCTGGAGGTTGGACCAGCTGGCTTCAACGGAGAAAAGAGGAATGGAAATGAAGAGAAGGGCGAGGAGAAATTTCATAACCAATTCATACAGATTCGATCGGAGTTTCGTCAAGGGCCCGCGGGGAGATTCAAGAATCTTTTGCTCCCGGTCGTCGAGAATGGCTAGGCTCTTGTTTTAGAGTTACGCCACCTCCGGACCCGCGAAGTACCGGACGATGTTCTTCAATGGAGCGGAGATCTCCTCCCGGGAGTTCTCGACGAAGAGCCGCAGAAGATCGTCGGTGGTGACGATGCCCTTGAGGTGGCCCGCGAGGTCCTTAACCAGGAACGCGGAGACCTTCTGGGTAAGCATCTCCTCCGCGACTCGGTTCAAGGGAGTAGATTCGGCGACGACGTAGGCTTCGGCCACTGACCGCTCGGCGCGGATAGAGACGACTTCTTTTGTCATGATTTCATGAGTTGTTTTCATGTGTGTTCCTTCCCTTGTCCTCAAGCCTACCCGAATCTCCTAGAAGGACTATGATCTTAGCCGAGAAAAAGCCTGATCCTCGTCATGCCGGAGGAAGGCCGTCGCAACTGGTCTTAAACTTCAAGCAATCTTTAGGCTCGGAACCTTAACGGATCTAACTTTTGATTCAACAATTAAGAAAAAGGAGAAACCATGAAACACCTACTCTTCGCCTCCCTGCTCGTTCTTTCCACCGCATCCTTCGGGAAGACGTATGACCTCTCCAAGCGCTGGGGCCTCGGCGGCGGGGTCGGGAAGGCGTACCCGATCCTCGATAACGACTTCGACGACGGGACGGACGAGGAGAGTGCGTGGAACCTCCACTACCGCTACCAGATGTCCGACGCGAAGGCCTGGGTTCTCTCCTTCAACCGGCTCGAGTTCGCGGACACGACCTTCGGAGCGAAGGTCTACGACCTCATGTACCTGGTGCGGACCAGTCCGGTGGACCGGCTGACGCCGATCCTCGGGATCGGCGCGGGCGCGGCGGACTTCGTGAACACCACCGAGAGTAACAAGCGCACCAAGTTCGCCGGACGGGCCCGGGCGGGACTCGAGTACGCGATCACGGAGGACCTCTTCGCGTCGGCGACCGTGGATTACCAGTACCTAAACGACCTCTTCGAACGCGAGGACTCGCGGGACATCGGCGAGATCCACGCGCTCACGCCCCAGGTGAACCTCACGATGTTCTTCGGCCACGACAAGGAGAAGTTTGAGAAACCCGCAAGGCCCGCGGCGACCACGGCCGCGGCCACGCCGACCCCCGTCGCGTCCAACACGACCATCGTGAACAGCACGGCCCCCGTGGCGGCGGCGGTGGACACGGGCACCGGGGACGATGACCAGGACGGGATCACCAACGCCAAGGACAAGTGTCCGGGGACGGAGGCCGGCAAGCAGGTGAACGCCTACGGCTGCGTTCCGGAGGAGAAGGCCCAGATCAAGGTCGAGGTATTCTTCGACTCCGGAAAGGCGACGCTGGATCCGAACTCGCACCGGTCGATGGAAGAGCTCGCGGCGTTCCTGAAGGAGCACCCGACGACCCGTGCGGAGATCCAGGGACACACCGACGACACCGGGTCGGACGTGTTGAACAAGAAGCTTTCTCAGCGGCGGGCGGACGCCGTCAAGACCTACCTGATCGAGAAGCTCGCCGTCCCGTCGGAGAAACTGACGGCCATCGGCTACGGAGAAGAGAAGCCGATCGACGACAACACGACCCCGGCCGGCCGGGAGAAGAACCGCAGAGTGGTGGCGGAGATCACCGAGCGGTAGGGGCCGGCCATGAAAGTCGCGACCTTTAACTGTAACTCCGTTCGCAAGCGTCTGCCGATCATCCTCGACTGGCTCAGGAAGGAGAAGCCCGACCTCCTCGCCCTCCAGGAGACGAAGGTCCAGGACGTCGACTTCCCGAAGAAGGATTTCCTGGCCGCGGGCTACGTCGTTAACTTCCGAGGGATGAAGAGCTACAACGGGGTTGCGACCCTCACCCGGGAGGAACCCTCCGAGGTGATCCACGGGTTCAACCCGGGCGCGGACTCGGAGGACTTCCGCCTCCTCCAGACGGTGGTGAACGGAGTGCGGGTGATCAACACCTACGTCCCCCAGGGCTCCGACGTCGAATCGGAGAAGTACCAGTACAAGCTCGAGTGGTTCGCGCGCCTGCGGAAGTACTTCGACAGGCACCTGAAGGGGGAGGAGCCGATCATCTGGCTCGGCGACCTGAACGTCGCCCCGGAGCCGATCGACGTGGCCAATCCCGAGAGGAACGTGAACGATCCGTGCTTCCACGTCGACGCGCGGAGGGAGTACAAGAAGACCGTCGAGGGCCGGTTCGTCGACGTCTTCCGGATGAAGTACCCGGAGAAGGTCCAGTACACCTTCTGGGACTTCTTCCGGAACGCCTACGAGCGGAACCGTGGCTGGCGGATCGACCACATCCTGGCCACGCCGGAGCTCGCGGAAAGATGCACGAAGGTCGTCGTCGACGTGAAGCCGCGGGAGCTGCCGAGTCCGTCGGACCACACCATCGTCTGGGCGAAGTTCAAGCTCTAGCGGAGCTCCGTCGGCCTGCAGATGAATTCTCCCCCGTGGCCGTAACCGACGTAGGAGACCCCCGGGATCCCTCCTTCGATGTCGAGGGAGAAGCCCACGTCGAACGGGTCGCTGAACTGGTTGATCCCGATGGCCTGCGGGGTCTGGCCAAGCTGGCCCTTCCCCCGGAACTGCGGATGGGAGTTCGAGTGATACCGAAGGGCGAACCTTCCCACGAGCGCGCTCGCGAGCTTCGGATGGGTGACCTTCAGGTCGACGGTGTAGAAGTTATCGCGCTGAGGGTAGGCGACGAGGACCGCCTTGCCTCCGGAGTGGCTGTGGCACTGGAAGACCTTCCTCGGCTGGGAGTGCGCGGGGTTCGACGAGAGGACGGATACGGCGAGCAGTAGCAAGCTAAGTTTCATGGATTCTCCTTTTTTGCTTCGAACTTCTTTTACCGGCAGCGAGGAGATTGGAGAATTCCAGCTAGAGAATAGGTGACATAGGTTTCCCCCTATACGATACTGTTAGCACTCAAGGAGACACCCCATGCCTAAAATCTACGCCTGCGTCTGGTCCAACGACAAGGCCACCGAGATGGCGAAGTTCTACAAGTCGATCTTCAAGGGAACGAAGATCGGGAAGACGGCCTACTGGGGAAGCAACCCCATGGGAGTGAAGGAAGGGTCGGTGCTCACGCTGCACCTGACCCTCCTGGGACAGAAGATCATGCTCCTTAACGGTTTCAGCGAAGTCCCGTTCACTGATTCCATTTCTTTCGTCGTCCCCTGCAAGACTCAGAGGGAGATCGATTCCTACTGGAAGAAGCTCACCAGCGGCGGGGGCAGGCCCGTGCAGTGTGGCTGGCTCGTCGACAAGTACGGTGTCCGCTGGCAGATCGCACCGGCGGACTTCGACAAGTGGAACACCAGCAAGAATAATAAGAAGAAGGAGGCCGTCATGCACGCGATGTGGAAGATGGTGAAGCTCGACCTCCGGGCTCTGAAGAAAGCCTTCGACGAAGCCTAGCCGGGGAGGCCAGTGGACCGGTTCCGGGGAAGGGTGACCTTGAAGACCGAACCCATCTCCGGCTGGCTGAAGACGGTGATCTCGCCGCCGTGGCTCTCGACGATCTTCTTGCTGATGTAGAGGCCCAGGCCAATGCCGCTGATGTTGTCCGCGGAGATGGCCCGCTCGAAGCGCTCGAAGATCCGGCCCTGGTGCTCGAGGGCGATCCCCATGCCCTCGTCTTCGACGGTGAAGAAGGCGCTCCCATCGTAGTTCCCGACCCGCACCGTGACGGGTTTGCCGTTTCCGTACTTGAGGGCGTTCATGATGAGATTTGAAACGACCTGCTCGAGCCGGAGGCGATCTCCGGAGAGCGGGACCGGCGCCTTGGCTTCGAAGCTCAGGCTGCTGCCGACGGCCTCCGCCTGCTCTCTGAACCGGCCGACCACTTCGCCGACGAGGACCCCGAGGTCGAGGTCCTGCGAGTCGATCGGGAACTGGCCCAAGGAGATCCGGGACACGTCGAGGATGTCGTTGATCAGATCCGCCAGTCGGTCAAGCTGCCGGAGGGCGCCGCTCATGAACTTGATCGACCGCTCGGTGAAGCGGTCGAAATCCTTCCTCTCGTAGAGCCGGACGGCCGTCTGGACCTGGAGCCGCAGGGAGGTGACCGGCGTGCGGAGCTCGTGGCTTACGACGCTCATGAACTCGTCCCTGGCCTGGACGGCCTTCTCCAGCTGCTCGGTCCGTTCCTGCACCCGCAGGTCCAGATCCTCGTTCGACCGGCGGAGCTTCTCCTCGAGCCGCCGGCGCTCGGTCATGTCCCGGGTGACCTTCGAGAACCCGAGGAGTTTTCCTTCCTCGTTCCGGACGGCGGTGATGATCACGTTCGCCCAGAAGCGCGTCCCGTCCTTCCGGACCCGCCAGCCCTCGTCTTCGAACCGGCCCGTGAGAGTGGCTTCTTCGAGCTCCCAGGCGGGCTTGTTC
>SXGU01045923.1_pt1 | contig 11930 bp, 9 predicted proteins | sample 3174531 | NCBI WGS metagenome assembly SXGU01 (sample SAMN11356863, study PRJNA531348) | freshwater metagenome | isolation source: freshwater sample F1-140 | place: China: Fuxian Lake, Yuxi | collected 2017-12-25
TCAAGATGCTTGCACAGCGTGGGATCAGCCTGACAGTATGGCAGCACCACAAATCCCAGCTTCACGAGCTGCTCCGTGGCTTTCAGCGTCTCTATCGAGTCGGGCAGCAGATAGCGCGGGTCGGGATGGATCTCGAGCTTCACCCACTTGGGCAGGCCCGCCGCGGCCGCGAGCCGCGCGAGGCGCACGGCCTCCTCGGCATTCATCGCGCCCGAAGTGTTCGGCAACAGGAGATACTTCTTGGAATCAATGAACTCGAGAATGTTGGCGAACGGGTCTTTCTTCCCGCTCAAATCGGCACGCCGTAACGCCACGGTAACGACCTCGGTGCCGCTGGCGGCGAGCGCATCGCGCATCGCCTCGGGCGCGGCGAACTTGCCGGTCCCGAGGAAGAGGCGGGAGCGGAACATGCGGCCGGCGATGGTCAGCGGACGATGGTCGAACGACATCGCGCGTAGGCTACGCCGAGCTGCCGCACGAGTCGAGAGTCGAGTAGGCGCGGGCAATTGACTGGCCAAATCGCGCTGCGGAGTTAACCTGTGCCATGTTTTTAGGGCGAGGTAACCCATGAGCAATCCGTTCCCAAAAATGTTCGCGTTGCGGCAGGACTTCCCCGCTACGCCGCCGTTTGACATCGCCGCCGCTGTACCTCGCGAACTCGCGCCATCAATCCAGCAACTCCGCCCCGGCGCAAAAGTCGCTGTGGGCGTTGGCAGTCGCGGCATCACGAACCTCGCCCTCATCGTTCGCACGACGTTGGAAACACTCCGCACCGCGGGTGCCGAGCCGTTCATTCTCCCCGCGATGGGCAGCCACGGCGGCGCCACGCCCGAAGGCCAACGCGAATTGCTCGCCGAATACGGTATCACCGAGGCGGCGATGGGCGTTCCAATCCGTGCGGCGATGGAAGCCGAACAGGTCGGCGTGACGGACGAAGGCGCGCCGGTCCTCGTCAGTACCGAGGCGCGGCAGGCCGATGCCATTCTCGTAATCAACCGCATCAAGCCGCACACCGATTTCAGCAGCGACACGCTTGGCAGCGGCGTGCTCAAGATGCTCGTCATCGGCCTCGGCAAACGCGCCGGCGCGACCGCGTTCCACATCGCCGCCAGCCGACTCGGTCACGAACGAATGCTTCGCTCCATCGCCCGCGTCATCCTGCGCGCCACGCCGGTGCTCGGCGGACTCGGCATCGTCGAGGACGCCCATCACCAGACCGCTCGGCTCGCCTTTCTTCCTGCCAATGAAATGGAAGCACGCGAAGCGGCATTGTTCCGCGAGGCGAAGGCGCTCATGCCGCGGCTGCCTTTCGATGAAGTGGACCTGCTCATCGTGGATCGCATCGGCAAGAACATCAGCGGCGCGGGCATGGACCCGAACGTGGTCCGGCGCGGCGTGCAGGGCTACACGTCGGACCTCGCCCTCCTGCAGCAATCGCCCGTCGTGCGGCGCATCTTCGTGCGCGACCTCACACCCGAGACCCACGGCAACGCCATCGGCATCGGATTGGCCGATGCGACCACCGCGAGGCTTGTGGCCGGCATGGACAAAAATTCCACGTACATCAACGCGCTCACCTCGCTCACGCCGCAATGCGCCAAAATTCCGGCCAGCTTCGAGACCGACCGCGAAGCGGTGGCGCGTTTGATTGAAACGCTCGCCACCGGCGAACCGGCGCGGGCGAAAATTGTCCGCATCGCCGACACGCTCTCGCTCGCGCACGTCGAGGTTTCCGAAGCGTACCGGGCAAATCTGCCGAATCATCGCGGCCTGACCGCGCTCGGTTCCTCAAGTGAGATGGCCTTCGACGCAGCGGGCAATCTCCTCCCGTTACGCTGACAATCTGGAAATAATCTGTCCGGTCCGAATCGAAAAATGAAACGCACCGCCCTCTCCGCCCTCGCCCGTCGCACCGCGCAACCGCCCATCTCGTGGCTGATGCAGATGGCGCTCACGCGGCCGAAACTCATCTCGCTCGCCGCCGGCTTCACCGACAACCCGTCGCTGCCGGTGCGTGCGACGCGGCGATTGTTGAACCAACTGCTCGCCTCACCTCGTACGGGCCAACCCGCGCTGCAATACGGTGCCACCGCCGGCGACCCCGAACTGCGCCAACTCACAGCCGCGCATCTGGCGCAGCAGGATGGCGCGCGACCCAACGCCGCGGCCTATTCGCCCGACCGCCTCATCCTCACGCACGGCTCGCAGCAGTTGCTCTACATGGTCACCGAAGCGCTGTGCGACGAAGGCGACATCGTGCTGGTCGAGGACCCGACCTACTTCGTCTATCTCGGTATCACGCAGAGTCGCGGCCTCCGTTGCCGGGGCGTGCGATTGGAGTCGGACGGGGTGGATTTGAAACACTTGGAGGAAGTGCTCGAGTCGCTGAAAAAACGCGGCGAGCTGCGCCGCGTGAAAATGCTCTATCTCGTGAGTTACTTTCAGAATCCGACCGGCGCGACGACGAGTTTCGAGAAGAAGTCGGCGGCACTCGCGCTGCTGCGGAAATACGAGCGCGCCGCAGGACACCCGATCTATCTGCTCGAGGACGCCGCATATCGCGAACTGCGTTTCGCGGGCGAAGACATCCCTTCCGCGCTGACCGCCCGCGGTGCGGCGGACCGCGTGATCTACACGAGCACGTTCAGCAAACCGTTCGCCACCGGCATCCGCGTCGGTTACGGCGCGCTGCCGGAGCCCGTGTTGACGGCCGTGACGCGTATCAAGGGCAACCACGATTTCGGCACGGCAAACCTCCTGCAACGGCTGCTCGCGCGCGCGTTGGCGACTGGCGAGTACGACCGGCACCTCGTCGCGCTCCGTCGGCGCTACGGGCGCAAGGCGCGCGTGATGGCCGAGGCGATCCGCGAGCATTTCCCCAGCCACGTTGAGTGGGCAATGCCCGAAGGCGGTCTCTACATCTGGGCGCGGTTGCCCAAGAATGCGCGCAGCGGCGTGGAATCGAAACTGTTCAAGACCGGCCTGGCGAAGGGCGTGGTCTATGTGCCCGGCGCGCTTTGCTACTGCGACGACCGCGCACGGCGCAAGCCGGACCGCGAGCTCCGCTTGAGCTTCGGCGCGGCGAGCGAAGCGAATCTGCGCGCCGGCATCGCGCGGCTCGGACACGCACTGGCGAAGACGCTCTGACGGCGCCGGCGCGGTGAAAAGTTCGTTGGCGCGAAACCGCGTTCATGCTTCACTGCCGTTGCCGACCGCGAAGGATTCACCGGTGAGCGACCATCCGACACGTAAACTTTCTTGGGCTGAACGACTGTTGACGCTGTTGGCTGGGGCAGTCTTCCGTCGGCCCGGCTGGTTCCTCTGGCCGCAAGTGGCGCTGGCCGTCGTCTGCGTCGTTTACACCATCGAGAAGCTCGAATTCCACACCGACCGTAACGACCTCGTCGGCGCGGAAAAGCAGTATCACAAAATCTTCCTCGAGTTCCGCAAGGAGTTCCCGCAGCAGGACAATCTCGTGGTGGTGGCCGAGAGCGAGGCGCCGGAGAAAAACCGGCAGTTCGTGGAGCGGCTCGGCGTGCGGCTGGAGGCGGAGACGAACCTTTTCACCGGCGTCTTTTACAAGCGCGACCTGCGCGTGCTCGGAAACAAGACGCTGCTCTTCGCGCCGATCGAGGAGCTCCGCGAGCTGCGCGCGGCGCTGCGCGAGTACGGGCCGTTCATCGAGACCTTTGCCTCGGTCACGAACCTGAACTCGCTGCTGCGGCAGGTGAACGCGCAGTTCCTCGCTGCGCGAGACAACACCGAAGCGCAGAATCAGCAGTTGACCAAAGCCCTGCCGGCATTGGAGAAAATCCTCGGTCAGGCGGCGGACGCGATCCAGCGCACCGGCCCGCCGCCGCCGCCGGGTTTCGCCGCGCTGCTCGGCAATCCCGAGGCGGTGCAGGAGTTGCACATCACCTTCGCCAGCGGCCGGATTTATCTGGTGGCCGCGCTGGCGGTGAACGCGGATCTGAACGAGGCCGCCGTCCGGCGCCTGCGCGAGTTGGTGGAGATCACGAAGAGCGAAGTGCCCGGCGTGAGCGTGGGCGTGACCGGCGAGCCGGTGCTGGAGATGGACGAGATGGCGCAAGTGCAGGTGGACACCACGCTCGCCACCATCGTCTCGCTCCTGATCACCGCGCTGATCTTCATCTACGGCTACCACGAGACAGGCCGGCCACTGAAGGCCGTGGGCAGCCTCCTCATCGGTCTCGCGTACACGATGGGCTTCACCACGCTGGCCGTAGGTCACCTGAACCTGCTCACCATCACGTTCGCGCCGATCCTCATCGGTCTGGCGATCGACTTCGGCGTGCACCTGGTGACGCGATACGAGGAGGAACTACGCAACGGCAAGAGCGAGTTGCGATCGCTGGAGCTGGCGATGGTGAACACGGGCCTCGGTATTTTCACCGGTTGCCTCACCACGGCCTGCGCGTTCCTCGCGATGGCGCTGACCGACTTCCGCGGCATTCAGGAAATGGGCATCATCACCGGCGGCGGCCTGATCATCTGCCTCGTGCCGATGATGACCGCGCTGCCCGCGCTGCTGCTGCGCGGTCGGCAGAATGCCCTCGACCACGCCGCACCGCCCGTCACCGCTTCAATCCACACGGGTCGGCGCGCGCGCCTCGAACGCTATTGGCTGGATCGGCCGTGGACGGTGTTAGGCTCCACGGTCGCGCTCTGCGTACTCTGCGCGCCGCAGTTCTGGAAGGTCCACTTCGATTACAACCTGCTCAACATGCAGTCGGCCAACCTGCCGGCAGTGCAGACGGAACGGCAGTTGATCCAATCCGCCACGAACTCGGTGCTCTTCGCCGCGGTGGTGGCGGACACGCCGCAACAGGCCTTCGCGTTGGAGGAAAAGCTCCGCAAACTGCCGGCGGTGGCGGACGTAAAATCCCTCACGGAATTCCTCGCCGAGAATCCCGGCCGCAAGCTTAACCTCATCCACGAAATTAAAGCCGTGGCCGCGGCGATCCGCTTCGCGCCGGTGGATCCCACGCCGGTAGACGTGGAGGAACTGAGCCGGACGCTCTACTCCTTCCAAGGCTACGTGGGCGCGGCGATCGGCGAAGTGAAAAAAGTCGGCGACCCGGCGCTGCTCAAGGAACTCCAATCGCTCTGGCACACGATCGACCGGCTGCGCATCCCGCTGCTGGCGACCCGGTCTGTGGCTGCGACGCAGGTCGCCGCCTTCCAGCGCGCGCTACTGGAGGACATCCAGTCCACCTTCGCTGTGCTGCGGGATCAGCATGACCGCGGCGGATTGCGGCCGGAAGAATTCCCCGCCGCGTTGCGCGAGCGATTCATCGGCCGTACCGGCCGGCATCTGTTACAGGTTTATCCGAAGGGCGACGTGTGGCAGCGCGGACCGCAGCGGGAGTTCGTGGGGCAGGTACGTTCGCTCGCGCCCGAGGCGACCGGCACGCCGGTGCAGCTCTACGAGTACACCGAGTTGCTCAAGACCAGCTACATCAAGGCCGCGTGGTACGCGCTCGGCGCCATCGCGCTGATGGCCTTCATCCATTTCCGGAGCGTGTCCTGCGTCATCCTCTCGCTGCTACCGGTGGCGCTCGGCGCGGCATGGATGATCGGCGTGATGGGCGTGTGCAACGTGGCGTTCAACCCGGCGAACATCATGACGCTGCCACTGGTGATCGGCGTGGGCGTGACCAACGGCATCCACATCCTCAACCGTTTCGCCGAGGAACAGAATCCCAGCATCCTCGCCAAAAGCACCGGCAAGGCGGTGATCGTCTCGGCACTGACGACCGTGGCCGGCTTTGGCAGCCTGATGCTGGCACAGCATCAAGGCATCGCCAGCCTCGGATTCATCATGGCCGTCGGCACGGCCACCTGCATGCTGGCTGGGCTCACCTCGTTGCCGGCGATGCTGACGCTCTTGACGCAATGGGGTTGGAAGATTAAACGTGTGGGCAGCCAAGCCGCTCCGCCCGACTAGCCACACCACGGGTGTGGTGTAGATTGCACCAGCCGTTCCCCTATTTTTGAAGATGTCACACATTGTTACAACCTTTCTCGCGCTGTCCGCCACGCTGCTGGCGGGTACTGCAGCGTCCGCCGCGACAAACACCGCCGCCTACGGCCCGCTCTACCACGAGTACCGACTCACGCTGAGTGAGGGCGAGCGCACCGAACTGCTCGGCCCGCTCTGGGGCAGCGAGCGGAGCGCCACCCACGCGCAATGGGCCATCCCCCCACTGCTCTCGCGGCACGCCGACCTCGACGGTGATTTCGAGGAGTACGATTTCCTTTATCCTCTCCTCTCCTACAACCGGACGGGCAAAGAATCCCGCTGGCAGCTTTTCCAGCTCATCAGCTTCTCCACCAGCGGCCGGCAGGATGACCGCACTGTGGACCGCACCACCCTCTTTCCCTTCTACTGGAGCCAGCGTTCGCAAAATCCCGACGAGAACTACACGGCCCTCTTTCCCCTCTACGGCCAGATCAAGAACCGCCTCATGCGCGACGAGATCGAGTTCGTCCTCTTCCCGCTCTACGCGAAGACCCGCAAGCGCGACGTGGTGACGGAGAATTATCTCTTCCCCATCTACCACACGCGCCACGGCCAGAACCTCGACGGCTGGCAGTTCTGGCCGCTGATCGGTCACGAGAAGAAAGAGGTGACGCAACGCAAAGACGCGTTCGGCGACGTGACGACCATCGGCGGCCACGAGAAATTTTTTGCGCTCTGGCCGCTCTATCACCGCAACCACCTCGGCCTCGGCACCGCCAACGTGCAGACGCACCATGCGCTGCTGCCACTCTTCGCCACGCAACACTCGCCCACGCGCGATTACCAGAGCGTGCTCTGGCCGTTCTTTTATCGCACCGAGGACCGCGAGAAGAAGACCGTGGAATACGGGGCGCCGTGGCCGCTCATCGTCTCGACCCGTGGCGAAGGCCAGACCGGCGGACGCTTCTGGCCACTCTACGGCCACACCCAAACCACGAACAAGACGCGTGAGTTCCTGCTCTGGCCGCTGTACCGCAGCGATCGCATCCACGCCGCCCCGCTTGAGCGCGAGCACCGCCACTACTTCCTTTTTCTTTATCAGGACATTCATGAAAAGAACATGACCACCGGCGCCACGCGCGAACGGCACGCCTTCTGGCCGCTTTTCACCCACCGCCGCGAGCTCGATGGGAGCGAGCGCACGCAACTCTTCGCGCCGGTGGAGCCGTTGATGCTCGGGAACGCCGCCATCGAACGCAACTGGTCGCCGCTCTGGTCCATCTGGCGCGCGGAGAAGAACGGTAAGACCGGCGCCACGAGCCAGTCCTTCCTCTGGAACCTCTATCGGCACGAGGAGACGCCGGAATCGAAAAATTGCTCGCTCCTCTTTGGGCTGCTACAGTATCAAGAGGACAAGGAGAGGACGCGCTGGCGGTTGTTCTTCGTGCCGTTCGACACCGACAAGCGCTCCGCACGCCCCTAGCACGGTATGTTCCACGACATCGGCCAAGCCATTCTGCTGCTCTGGCACACGCTTCAGGCGCTGCCGCTTGCATGGCGGCACCGGCGAAAGGTCTTCGACCAGCTTTTCGAGATCGGCAACGCCAGCCTCTTCATGTCCTGCGTCCTCTCGATCTTCATCGGCGGCGTGCTGGCATTGCAGACCGGTCCACTACTGGTCGAACGCGGCCTCGGCAACGTGCTGGGCGGGATGGTCGGCCTCTCGATGTGCAAGGAGCTCGGGCCGGTGATGATGGCCGTGCTCATCGCCGGGCGCATCGGCTCGGCCATGGCCGCGGAGATCGGCTCGATGACGGTCTATCAGGAGATTGACGCGCTGCGCACCATGAACATCAGCCCCGTCCGTTACCTTGTGCTGCCGCGGATGATCGCCATCTGCATCGCGCTGCCCACGCTGGTGCTTTTCGCCATCCTCATCGGCTGGCTCGGCGGCGCGGTGGTCGCGGCCAACAACAGCCTGATTAACGTCCCGTACCAGACTTACTTCAGCAACCTCGAGAACCTCGTCGAGCTGGGCGACCTCGCCAACGGCTTGCTGAAGAGCTTCTGCTTCGCGCTGGTCATCGGCATCGTCTCTTGCCACCAAGGGCTGCAGACCATCGGCGGCCCGCGCGGCATCGGCCGGTCGGTGACCAAGGCGGTCGTGAACTCGATCGTGTTGATCCTGATCCTCGACTACTTCCTCACCCGGATGATGATCAATCTCTGATGAGCGCTCCGAACCCCAGCTCCAGCCGCAGTGTCCGCGTGGAAGTCCGCGGGCTGCGCAAGAGTTTCAACGGCGAGGAAGTGCTGCGGGGCGTGGACTTCCGCGTGGAGCCGGGCGAGATCTTCGTCATCATGGGGCCGAGCGGCAGCGGCAAGAGCGTCCTGCTCAAGCACCTCATCGGCTTGGAGACTCCCGATGTGGGCGAAGTGCTCATCGGCGGCGAATCCATCCAGATGCCCGGCGTGATGGACCGGCACCGGATGGCGATGGTCTTTCAGTCCGGCGCGCTGCTCAACTCATTGACCGTCGGTGAGAATCTCGGTCTGTATCTTTCGGAGCACCAGTTGAAGCCGCAACGTGAGATTGATGCGATCGTCGCAGCCAAGCTCGAGCTCGTCGGCCTCAAAGGGATGCAGGAACGAATGCCGAACGAGCTCTCCGGCGGTATGAAGAAACGCGCCTCTATCGCGCGCGCGCTGGTGATGGAGCCGGAGCTGATCCTGTACGACGAGCCGACCAGCGAGCTGGATCCGTTGATGGCCGTGACGATTGGGCAGGAGATCGTGAATATGCGCCGGCGCATCCACGCCACCTCGGTCGTCGTCTCGCACGACCGCGACCTCGCCTTCGGTATCGCCGACCGCATCGCCATCATGCACCTCGGCCGCATCCTCTGTGTCGGCAGCGCGAACGAGATCCGCGCCACGACGAACCCGGTCATCCAGGAATTCTTGAACGCGAACTTCAAACCCGTCTAATGGAGAGAGACCTATGAAAAACACCCTCGAGACCCGCCTCGGCATCTACTTCGTGCTGGTCGCCTTCGCCGGCGTCCTCGTGCTGGAACTGTCCGGCATCGGCCTCTTCAAGCGCGGCTACACGCTACACGGCGACTTCCTCAACGCGCAGGAGCTCAAGGTCGGCGACCCGGTGAAGATGGCCGGCGTGCAAGTCGGCCGCGTGGAGAAAATCGGCTTCCACGAGAACAAGGTCCGCGTCTCGATGCGCCTGACCCGCGAAAACCAGATCCGCACGGATAGCATCGCCACCGTCAAGTTCAGCGGCTTGATGGGCCAGAATTTCATCTCCCTCACCCTCGGCAGCGCCGTCACGCACTTCAAAAGCGGTGACGTGCTCAAGACCACCGAGCAGCCTGACCTTTCCTCCCTGATCGCCAAGCTCGATGGGGTCGCCGGCGGCGTCGAGAACCTCACCAAGACCTTCAGCGGCGACAGCATCCAGAATATCCTCGGCCCGATGACCGATTTCCTGAAGCAGAACAACCCGCGCTTCGCCATCATCTTCGCCAACCTCCAGCGCGTCTCGCAGGACATGGCCGACGGCAAGGGTACCCTCGGCAAGCTCATCAGCGACGATGCCCTCCACAACTCCCTCCTCGCCAGCTCGAAGGATTTTCAGGCCGCCGCCAAAGACTTGCGTGGGCTGGTTCCCGATACCAAGAACACCCTCACCGAAGCCAAGGCCATGCTCACGGATGCCCGCGGCGCCATCGGCGCGACGAAAGACACGATGGGGGAAGCCAAGAAAGTCGTCAGCGAAATCAACGACGGCAAGGGCACCCTCGGCAAGTTGGTCAAAGATGAGACGCTTTACAAGGAAACCACGCAGGCGATGACCGATCTCCGGGAGATCCTTCAGAAGATCAACCGCGGTCAGGGTTCCATCGGCAAACTCGTCAACGACGACAGCCTTTTCAAGAATGCGAAGATGACCCTGCAGAAGGTGGACAAAGCCACCGAAGGTCTGGAAGACCAAGGCCCGCTGAGCGTCATCGGGATTCTCTTCAACGGGCTCTTTTAGGCGCGGGAAAACCCGCGACAGTTCCACCGATCTGCCTAGTTAGTAAGTCCCAGCCGGGCCGATTTTCCGGGTCGAAACGCTCCAGTCGAAGAAGAGGTAGTTGCGCACGTTTTCGTGCGAAGGTCCGTCCGGCAACTGTCCCCGCCATGTGTTCGCCGTGCTGGTGACGTTCACCTTGTCCACCTCCGTCACCGCCCAGACGGAGGAAACCCCATACTGCGCCACCTGATCCATCGTCAGCGGCATATAGGTGACCGCGGGGGGATTGAGCATACCCGGATAGCCGAACGGAGGCCGAGTGATCCCTCCCGAGTTGGCGTTCGCACCGGTCTGGGTCACGGTGTAGTCCTGCCGGTTGGCGATGTTGGTCACGTTTGCCGCCGCGTTGATGAAGCCGGGGCAGAAGAATACGTCGGCCTTTTGAGTCGTCGCCGAAGGAGCGGGCAAACCGAGATAGGTCGCTATGTAGAATATCAGACTATTCGTTGATCCTGAGGTGTAGCTGGGCTGCTGTCCGGACCACAACAACCCCGGCAGGCGGTCGTTGAAATCATGCACGTACATGCCCAAGGCCAGTCCCGCCTGTTTCAGGTTGGAAACGCACTTGGTCTGTTTGGCCCGTCCTTTGGCCTTCCCCAAGGCCGGCAGCAGCATACTGGCGAGGATGCCGATGATGGCGATGACCACCAGAAGCTCGATAAGCGTGAAGCCGACGCGAAATGCGTGAGGGCGACGCACCAGCAGGTTCAGTTCTTTCATAAAAAGGGTTTAATTACTGATCGACTGGAAAGAGAGCAAGACGCCTGCCAACCGATAGCCCCGCGCCTCTTCTTGCCAAGACATTGACGGGGAACCGTTCAACCCGCCTTGGAGCCAAGCCCGAGCCACCCGCCACAGCTTAGCACCGCCTCAACGACGTCCGGCAACCGCTCCTCTGCCGCGGCCAGCAGGGCGGGCAACTCGGCTTCCGCCAGCACGAGCCCCTTGGCGGACTGCGCCGCCAGTCCCGCCAGTGTCCCGCGCCCGAAATCGAGCAGCCCCTGCCGCAGCGGCACGGAGAAAAGCGACAGCGTCAATCCGTACACGACCCAGTGGTGCCCGCCCGTCGCACCGCCTTCCACCCTTTCCCAGTAGCGTTGCACCAAGCGCTGATCGCGCAACGGACGCAGGTATTCGAGTTGGAACCGGCCGGCCCGCGCGCTCGTGCCGGCCAATTCCCGCAACTCCGCCACCTGCGGCAACGATTGATCGAGCGCGATCAACTCGCGCAGGTGATTGCCCGACGCGTGTGTGAATGCCTGCTGGATCACGCCGAGCTCCACCGGGCAGATACGTTCGGCATAGCACTGCAAAAAGAGCGCGAGCCCCCCCCGGTTCGCCAGTGGCGGCATGCCTGCCGCCGCCAGCGTCGCCGCGAGTGGATGGAGGCCGCACAACGCCGCGAGCTGCAGCGCATGCGGCGGTTCCGGGGGACGCAGGCCGTCGTCCGTAAGTTGGGTCTGTTGTCGGATCATCTTCCGGCCGGCCCGCGGCCGACACTGCGAGAACCTACTCTGCCGCCAGCAAAGCTCCAGCGGATTGCCATGAAAAATTTGAACCGGGAAAGACTTGTCCCCACCGCCTGAAACTGGCCAAATCAACCTCGCTAAAGGAAAAGCAGATTCCGCTTATGACTTCCCTCCTAGATCAACTCAAGCAGCACTCTGTCATCGTCGCCGACACCGGTGATTTCGCCAGCATCCGCAAATACACGCCGCGCGATGCGACCACCAATCCCAGCCTGCTACTCAAGGCCGCGCAGATGCCCGAGTACGCCGCGCTGGTGGACAAGGCCCTCGCCGAGGCGCGACAGGAAGCGGCTTCCCCCGCCCAAACTATTTCTGTGGCGATGGATAA
>SXGU01367552.1_pt1 | contig 11929 bp, 10 predicted proteins | sample 3174531 | NCBI WGS metagenome assembly SXGU01 (sample SAMN11356863, study PRJNA531348) | freshwater metagenome | isolation source: freshwater sample F1-140 | place: China: Fuxian Lake, Yuxi | collected 2017-12-25
CTGAAAGGTTTTCGTTTACTCCAACCGGAGCAAGTACTCTGAACTGCCACCAACCAGCAGGAGCCGGCATAGGACGAACTTGTTGCTTACCGCTGTTTGCTTGTCCTCGTATATAATAAAATATTTGTGTGCCAACAGGTTGAGCTGGAATATATCCTGTCCAAGTATCAGTAACTGCACTTGTAAGCGTCATTGTTAAAGGAGCATAAGCAGTAGTTGTATCTGTTGTCCAATACACCTGAGCATTTGCAATTCCTGTTTTATGTTGAATAATTGCATCTACTTGGTAAGGAACGGTTGTATTGTATGTATCAGGAAGATTGTTGTGAACAATTCTCAATGGATCTTTTACACCAACACTGTGAGTGATACAATGAATAACACCACTTTGAGAAATTAAGTTTGCACTTGCATTGTCTGCATCAATCGTCACAACTTTATAACCTGGCATATTTTGTTTAATAATTCTAACAGCTGTAGTATCGTATTCTTCACGATATACCGGCATAATGATAGTTTTATTTACAATCACAAAGTTTGAATACGTTCTGTAATATGCTCCACCAAATGGAGTACCTGCATAACTTCCACCAGTACTTGGCGGCATTGGGATACGCACAATTTTATATGGATTTCCCCAAGGATCGTTAAAATTGCTTAATACATAAGCGATGTTTGCTTCAATTTGCGGTCCATCAGAAATTCCTGTTGGAAATTCACCTACTAAAATTGTTTTCTCATCTAAATATTTCATGTGCATATCAATGTGGTGAATTCCATCATATGGAAGTTCGTCCATTTTGATATAACGGTTAATTCCGTGATAATCCTGAACAATAGAATTTATTACAGGCTCGGTATGGTTAGGATAAGCCAATGAATATGTTCCAGCTCCATCGTTTTCATCTAAAATAAGTTTGGATGCAAAAGCCGTTTCAATTCCATCTATCATCCAGTTTCCACCTGTATTCATTAAATTATTTGGTGAAAGTATTGTTTGATAAAGAGGTACATTTAAAAATGAAGCTGTAGAAATTGGCATATCATCATCATCCGGACGAGGACGATTGTATATCCAATCAACTAAAATCAATGAATCTACATCGCCAAAATAACCTGTGTTTGCAGCATAATCGCGAATCCAGATAGAGTTAAATGCTACTTCAATAAATTTCAGATTAGTAAGAGGAATTCAGTTAGATGTCAAATCAGATTTTACAGCATTTGAATCGGCACAGTGAATAATTACATTACACTCCAATTGTGCTGCTGCAACTATTTGACGGTGAATAGATGGAAAAGCTGTCCATGTAATTAACAATGCTTGTTGTTCTTCCCATTGTGCTGCTGTACGCACAGGCAATGGCGGAGGCGTTGTAATTGGCGCTCTATACAATGGATTAGGTGCTTTATTGATTCTGCTTTGTAAATAAGCATCCATTTTCAATTCTTCACCAGGCGCAAAGCCTTTCGGAAGAGTGCTTGGTTCTTGAGCAAATCCAATAATTGCCAGATTTAAAAATGCGATAGAAAGTAAAAGTTTTTTCATTTTAAAGAGATTTATATCAAAAATACATTATTTCGACCCTGAAAACAAGTTTTTTATGCAGAAAAACATCTCTATATTTGCCGAGGTGAACAATTATATTAAAAAATATCTCGCTGTACTTTTTCTTTTTCTTTTGTTATTCCCATTAACAGAAAAGGCTTTGCATGCTTTTGAGCATCACGATGATATACACTGTTCTATTACCGACAAACATTTTCATGAACAAGAACACGAATGTTCTATTTGCGACTTTACAATTACCGATTCGAATGGAATTCCTTGCACGGATGTTTCATTTGTAATTTCTTCACAAAAATTTTCTTACACTGAATTTATTTCCGGACTAAGTATTCCTTATGCTTATTCCAATTTACCTTCCCGTGCCCCACCAATGGCTTAATTTTTTGAATCTTATTGTCGAGGTAAAAAAACAGTCGACATATTATCGATTAAAAATTAAGCATACATTATGAAAACATATTTATTGATTGCGCTCATTTTTTTGAGTGCAACAACTATTTCGGCTTTAAATGCTGATTTAGGAAAAACAACTTTATCAGGTAAAATAACTGATAATACAACCGGAGAAGTTATTACCGGAGCTACACTTTATATTCCCGATTTAAAAACGGGAGCAATTAGTGGATTGGATGGAACTTATAAAATTGAAAATCTTCCTCAAACAAAAATATTAATTCAGGTAAGTTTTTCGGGTTACAAAATGATTATCGAAACGATTGATTTATCTTCAATCTCTACAAAAGATTTTGCTTTGGAACTTTCTGCAAAAGAAATTAACGAAGTAATTGTTACTGGCTCATCGCAATCAGGTGAAAGAAACAGAACTGCAACTCCAATAAGTATTGTTACAAAAACACAATTGCTTCAAAATGCTTCTACTAACATTGTTGATGCTATGGCAAAACAACCAGGTATCTCACAAGTAACAACCGGAGCTGGAATTTCTAAACCTGTCATCAGAGGATTGGGATACAACCGTGTTGTTGTTGTAAATGATGGCATTCGGCAAGAAGGACAACAATGGGGAGACGAGCACGGAATTGAAATGGATGAATTTTCAATAAACAAAATTGAAATTTTAAAAGGACCCGCGAGTTTAAGCTATGGCTCAGATGCAATTGCAGGAGTAATAAATATGTTGACTGCTCCGACTCTACCCGATGGAAAAATAAATGCAAACATTCTGGCAAACTATCAAACGAATAATGGTTTAATTGCTTATTCCGCAAACTTAACAGGAAATCTAAAAGGATTTATTTGGGACATACGATATAGCAATAAAATGGCTCATGCTTATCAAAACAAATACGATGGTTATGTTTTGAATTCTGGATTTAAAGAAAATACTGTTGGTGGAATTATCGGACTTAATAAATCATGGGGATATTCACATTTGCATTTTAATATGTATGAATTAACTGCTTCAATTGTAGAAGGAGACAGAGATAGCGCATCAGGAAAGTTTATTAAACCTGTTGTTATAAATGACTCTACCGAAGAAATGGTAATTGCTGAAGATACAGATTATAAAAATTATTCAGAGGGAATTCCTTTTCAAAAAATCAAACATTATAAAGCAGTTTTGAATAATAATTTTGTAGTCGGACAAGGAAGTGTGAAAGCAATAATAGGGTTTCAACAAAATCACCGACAGGAATTTGGCAATGTTTTTAAACCAAAAGAATACGGTTTATACTTTTTATTAAATACTATTAATTACGATTTGCGTTATGTGTTTCCTGAAAAAAAGAAATTAAATATTTCAATAGGAGTAAATGGGATGCAACAAACATCACAAAATAAAGGAATAGAGTTTTTAGTTCCTGAATATAATTTATTTGACATTGGAGGTTTTGTAATCGTAAAAAAATCGTTTGGCAAATTGGATTTAAGTGCAGGAATCAGATATGACAATAGAAAACAAAATAGCAAGGATTTATATTTGGATTCATTAGGTACAAAGACGGATGTTACAGACTCAACCAGTTTTCACCAGTTTACAAAATTCAATTCTACTTTTTCAGGAATATCTGCAAGCGTTGGCGCAACATATCAATTTACTGAAAGTGTATACGCTAAACTAAATGTAGCAAAAGGGTATCGTGCGCCAAACATTTCAGAACTTGGTGCAAATGGAGAACATGAAGGAACGGGAAGATTTGAAATTGGCAATCCGGATTTAAAAGCAGAAAGCAGTTTACAATTTGATTTAGGATTAGGATTAAACTCCGAACACATTACAACTGAAGTTGATTTGTTTCACAACACGATTGATAATTTTATTTTTTTGCAAAAGCTAAATAGTTTTAATGGAGGAGATTCTATAACTAATGGTGCAAACACTTTTGAGTTTGTTCAAGGCAATGCTACATTATTAGGAGGAGAAATCAGTATTGATATTCACCCTCATCCTGTTCACTGGTTGCATTTTGAAAATTCATTTTCATTTGTTCAGACAACACAAAAAAACCAACCAGATTCTTTAAAACACTTACCATTGATTCCCGCTCCAAAGTTAGTTTCGGAGCTGAAGGCTGATGTTACGAAATTGGGAAAATTTATTTCAAATGCTTATGTATGTCTTGAGTTAGAAAATTATTTTGAACAGAATAAATTTTATTCAGCTTTTGGGACTGAAACAAAAACTCCAGGTTATAGTTTGATAAATTTAGGATTAGGAGGAGATATTGTTAGAAAAACAAAAACAATTTGTTCAATATATATAAGTGTAAACAACGTAACGGATGTTGCTTATCAAAATCATTTAAGCAGATTAAAATATGCTCCCAAAAACAATACAACAGGAAGAAAAGGTGTTTACAATATGGGTAGGAATATTAGTTTAAAACTTCTGATACCATTAGAGTTGAAGAAATAAATTAACATCATCTGGTTATTGAAACCATTCTATATTTGATGATGATTGATGACAGTATAGTAAGTAGAGCAATTACACAAATTGCTGTTTCAATATTAAACACATCAGCAATTACGCCTGTAAGAATTGCACCAATTGCATATCCTAAATCTCTCCATAATCTAAATGTTCCAAGACTTTTTGCTCTGTCTTGTGGATTTGTATTTTCTGCAATAGTTGCCAAAAAAGTAGGGTACACCATTGCTGTTCCCCAACCAAGTAGTATGGAAAGAAAAACAAAATGCAGAAATGTACTAGCAAATAGTAGAAATAAGAGCGCAATTCCCTGAAGAAACATTCCCCAAAACAACATACTCTTTTTAGAGAAATGATCTGCCATCTTTCCAGTAATTAATTGTCCAAGTCCCCAAACGGCAGGATAGACTGCAGTAATAATTCCGATTTTTTCTAAAGAGAAATCTTTTTGAGCTAAAAGAATTGGGAAAATTCCCCACACCATTCCATCATTCAAATTATTAATTAATCCAGCTTGAGTAACGGAGCTCAGATTTCTATCTTTCCAAGTTGTATCCCAAAAAATATTTTTTAGTGGTGGTATTTTATTCAAACCTATTTCTTGTTCAACATGGTTCGATGTATCTTTTACAAAAAGTAAACTTGTAAAAAAACCTAAGAACACCAGAACAATTCCGATGTAGAAAGGATATGGTCTTAGTCCGTACTCTCCTGCTATCCATCCCGTAAGAAATGCAACGAATGCAACAGAAAGGTAACCTGCAAATTCATTTATTCCCATTGCAAATCCTCTTTGTTTTTCTCCTACCAAATCTATTTTCATTACCACAGTACTACTCCATGTTAATCCCTGATTTATTCCCAATAAAATATTGGCAGTAATAATCCAATTCCAGTTGGGTGCATACATCAAAATGAAAGGGACAGGAATTCCAATTAACCAGCCAACGACAAGAAGATTTTTTCTTCCTAATTTGTTTGCTAAACTTCCTGTGTAATAATTTGCAATTGCTTTTACAATTCCAAAAACAATAATAAAAGAAAGGATGGCTGTTTTAGCGGCAATGTCAAATTCGGATTCAGCAATTTTAGGAAGAATGGATCTTTCCAATCCAACCATTCCGCCCACAAATGCATTTACAATTACTAATAAAGTAAATTGTTTCCAGTTTTCTTTGAGTCCGAGTTGTACCGTTGACATAATCTTGCTTATAACTGAAGCAAAATTAGGCTTAGTGAATGAGGAAGTACTTTACATATGATAAATAATCAACGAATGCCTCTTATACGACTTAGGCTGACTTGGGTAATACCCAGATAAGAAGCAACAAATTTCAAAGGCACTCTTTTCAATACATCTGGCGCTTCTTTAATAAGTGCTTTATATCTTTCTTCAGCAGTATGAAATTGAATACCTTCTATTCTATCAATCGTTCCAACATAAGCAGCTTCAAATATTAAACGAAACAATCTCTCAATTTCCGGGAATTTGTCATACAACTTAAATAGTTGTGTAGAATTTATAGCGATTAACTCAGAATCTTCTAATACTTGTATTGCTTTTCTGGATGTTTTTCCAGTAAATAAACTTTCTACTCTTGCTATAATATTATTTTCAAATGCAAAACTTTCTGTGATATCTATATCATCTTTAAAATAATAAATACGGGCAACACCTTTTTTAATAAAATAAATTGTCTTACAAGTATGACCAATGGGTTGCAGGTCGGTGTTCTTTTTAATTTCAACAATTTTTGAGATTTCTGCAATAGCTTTTTCTCCTTCTTTTGAAAGAGTATTATATTTATTAAAGAAATTAAAAAGTGATTACATAATTAAAGATAATACCAATAAAACAAAATTTCATGATTTTATTTTATAAAAGCCAATTTATTCTGGAAAACATCTCCATTTTCTGTAGTAAGCACTATAAAATAAACACCCGAGCTTTCTGGGTGATTTATTAAATAACTATTTTGTCCAATTTTTATTTCTGCAGAAGTTTTTTTAATTTGTTGTCCGAGCGAATTTACCAGTACTATTTCCCCTTTTGTTTCTTTTGTAGAATTAACAAAAACTTCAATTGAACCATTTACATTAAAAGACGATACAGAAAAATTTGAATCATTACTAATATCATTTACCCCTGCTGTTGAAGGATTGATAATAAATTGTCCCATCATTCCATTGTCTTCATGGCTTAAAATGTGGCAATGATACATATAGGGCATAATTGGATCATTGAAGTCTTCATATTTTGTAATCAATGTCGCAGTACCTCCTTGAGGGGCTAATAATACAACATCTTTTCTGCCTTGTAAATTTGCAGGAGGTGTACCACCATCTAATGAAGTAATAAAAAAATGATTTCCATGAATATGAAACGGATGTGCCATCATGCTATTGTTAGTAATATTCCAAACCATCACATCATCCTGTTGCTTAGTAAAGTTTATTACACTTTCATTATATTGAACACCATTAATGACAAAATTTGTCATACTCATCATAGGAGAACCTTGAATAAGAAAATTCATACTAGTGGAACCTGAAGTGCTCCATGGAGTATTAGTTGTTAGAGTAGTTGGAATAGTTGTAATCGGTGCAGCAGTTGGAGCAACAACATTAATTTGTAAAAAATTAAATGTAATATTATCGTATGGACCAATTGGGTCTCCCATTGAAGATGGTCCACCAGGGAAACCCGAAGGCAATTCATTACCATATTGATTAATATAGTAAGTGTTACCATTTTGACCGCTAAAATCAACTAATATTTCTGCTCTTTCACCGCTACCTAAACGCAAACGAGTAAGAGCAACAGGAGCATTTAACAAACCATCATCACTCGTAATTTGGTTAAACGTTCTTCCATCATTAAACCCAAATTGCAAAACACGATGACTGCTTGCATTTAATATTCTTAATCGAACTACTTGAGCAGGAACATTTACCATTGGATTAATAGTTCCATTCACCATTGTTATATTATCCAATTCATCATCTATAACGATTTGTTTTGTTATTGTATCTATAGTTTGAAACTGACAAACAAGTGGAATATCATCAACTCCATAAGTTCTAGGCAAAACCAATGCTGCTTCAACTGCATCACGAACAATTATTAATCCAGCAGCACCTTTCACAACTTGCGACATTGTTTTACCATGCAAATGCGGATGATACCAATAAGTAGCAGCATTGTCCATTACAGTAAATGAAGGGCTCCAAATATTTCCTGACAGAATAGGATTGTGAGGACTACCATCGTTCATTGGTGCAACATGTAGTCCGTGCCAATGAGTTGTAGTTGTATCAGCAAGCTGATTATTAACATTCATTGTAACATTTTGTCCTTTATTTAAAATAATGGTTGGGCCTAAATAACTGCCATTATATGCAATTGTGGTTGTATTGTAACCAGTATAAAATTGATGAATACTATCATCAATTGTTAAGTTAATACTAGCGCCAGAGAGTGTGTCAGGAATAGGAATAAGTGTTTGTGCATTTAGTATTCCAATATTTATAACTAGTGCTGTTAGAAAGATTTGTTTTTTCATTTTGAGAGTAATTAGATAATGTTCGTATTAATGCTGTTTACAATTCTGAATACATTTAAGTAAACCAAGAACTGATTTTTCTTTAATTGAATAAAAAATTTGTTGACCCTCTCTTCGAGTTTGGAGAATATTTTTGCTCCTCATATCAGTAAGATGATGAGAGATAAGTGCATGGCTCAAATCAAGTACATTTGTAAAATCAGTTACACTCATTTCTTTGTATTGAGCCAACAAATCAATCACAGCCAAACGTGTTGGATGTACAACTGCCTTCAGAAGATATGCTGCGCCTTCTAATTTTTCAATTTCAAAACGTAATTTAAAATCTGTTTCTGCCATGTTTATAAATTAATCATTCAAATATACAAACATATATTTGAATATTGTTTCAAAAAAATGAAAAACTACTTTATACTTTATTTTGTTACAACTAATTTGTTTTGATAAAGCTTACCATCCTCTGTAGTAAGAATAACAAAGTATATCCCAGCACCCATTCTGTGTTCAATAGAGTAGCTATTGAAATCCGTTTTAATTGAAGCTGGTATTTTTTTTATTTGTTGTCCGAATGAATTTACTATTAAAAAATTCCCATTTAATTCTTGACTTGAACTTATTTGAATTTCAATTGAACCATTATTGTTATAAGAAGTGAAATTCAAAATAGGTGCTGTAGCTATTTCTTCTACAGAAACATTTGGAACAATCATTCCTTCCAAATAATGCACTTGAGTTCCTGTTGCATTGCTATATACCACATGAAACTTTCCATTGTTAAAAACTATATCGGGACGTGTTTGATGTCCGGTTAATCCTTTTGTTAATGTATCAACATTTACACCTAAGCCAGCAGCACCTGTAATCGACCAAGAAAACAATACATCCTGAGAAGTTCCATTGTATCCTAGCCAAACAACTCCAAGTGTATCTCCTTTTCCAGCTATCACCGGATAATTTTGAGTGCTTGTAACAAAAGGATAAAGTTGACGATGTTGCCCAATTTGTTGATCAGTTGTATTAACAGTTCCGATGTAAATTCGCGCATCACCAGTTCCATCACTCATCCATGTATAAAATAATGAATCGCCAATAATTACTCCTGACGGTGCACTTGCTGGACAAGATGCTACAAACCAATTAGTAGTATCAATATTTGTTGAGATAGGAAAACTTGTACATGTATCTGTTGAAAACGATGCCCACATTTCTCTGAGATTACTAATATTGTTTCTGAATATCAAAGCTTGAGTGTTTTCTGAAATAGCCAATGATGCAGGACAACAATCACAAGCTTCCCCTGGTGTGATAGGTTCAACTGGAGCTAAAAAAGTAAATCCACCATCTATAGATTTTGTTATAGTATACTTTGGATCCAACATTGAAATTGTATCAGAACCCATATAAGAAACTATAGGATTTCCATCCGACATCACTTCAACAGTAGGAAAACTTGCTATTCTGTTAATTTCATTATCTATTCGTATAGTATCTGAAAAAGTTAATCCTCCGTCTATTGTTTTCACGGCATAAGATTTTGAATTTGCAATTGCAGTCATAAAAACTACAAATGCAGTATCTCCTGTAGAAGCTATTTCTGCTCCGGTCCAAGTCATAACATACGGACTTGCACCTCCATTAATTGCAATTGGTGTAGAAAACGTTGCTCCGGTTTTTCTAGCAGAATATATTACGGCAGGACTATTATCTTCCCAAATAACCAAAGGAATATCTCCACTTGTTAAAGTTAATCTTGGATAAATATTGTTGTCCATGCTTCCCATACCAACATTGATAGGACTTCCCCAAACAACTCCGGTAGTTTGCGAAAACGATATGACTGGAAATAAAAAACAAAAAACAATAAATATTTTTCTTGTCATTTTACTGTTTAATAATTTTTTTATTTATCACTTTACCTTCCAATTGAATCTGAAAAACATAAACTCCAGGAGCCCATTTTTCCATATCCAATTTGATTTTATTTTCGGTAGTTTGAGTAGAATAAATTTTTTCTCCTAAAATATTAATCACTGAAATTTTCTTTTGATCTGAATTTACAGCATTCAAAAACTCAATAGTGATATTATTTTTAGTAGGATTTGGAAAAAGGCTGACAGCATCATCAAAAACAATATTCTCATTTATTCCTATTGTTGTAGAATCAATCACTAAAAAAGTTCCCATCATTCCATCATCTTCATGATGTAACAAATGACAATGGTACATGTATGGAACCATGGGGTCGGAAAAGGTTGTAAACTGTGTAATAAATCTGACGGTATCATTAGGCTTCACCAAAATAACATCTTTTAATCCTTGATATTCAGGAGGTGGTGGAAGTCCGTTTATATCCAGCACATAAAATTCTATGTCGTGTATATGAAATGGATGGGCAACCATTGTGCTATTTGTTAATTGCCAAATTTCGATGTCATTTAAATTAACTATGATGTTAATGGAATCGAAATTAAATGAAGAATCATTCATTAGAAATGGACCATCTACATACCCTTGAATTCCACTTGTTGCAGTATCAGGAGAAAAATGTATGGAACGATTAACATCCGCATTCACTTCAAGCAAAGGAACTTTCGGATTGAAAGTAAGCGGAATAGTTGTAACCGGGCTTGCGGTTGCTGGTGAAACATCAAAACGCAAAAGATCAAAATCAACCCCATTTAAAAAATTGGAATAATAACCTTCCTGAATAACAATTGTACTTGTACCTACCGAGTCAGCGCCAATAATTCCTCTTGGTAATTCAGAAGCATAACTTTTTAAATAGATTTGCGTACCTAATGTATATGCAGAAAAATCAATCAGAATTTCTGCTCGTTCACCAGTTGATAATCGCACACGATTGGTTAAATAAGGAGCAGACAATAATCCGCCATCGCTTCCTATCAAATAGAAATTAGAATTATCCGCTAAACCAAAATTAAAAGTTCTGTCAGAAGAACCATTCAACAATCTTAATCTCACAACTTGCTGCGGAACTTGTAAATAAGGATCTCTGGTTCCATTTACCATCAACACGGTATCTTCATGATTTGCGACTGCAAATTGATACAATACATCAAAAGCTTTTGACTGAACTATTAAAGGAAAATCATCAATTCCATATTTACGTGGCAATGCATACGTTGCTTCTGTACTGTCACGAACGATAATCATTCCAGCCAACCCTTTGGAAACTTGCACTTCGGTTTTTGCTTCTCCATGCGGATGATACCAAAAAGTAGAAGCCTCATTTCTCATTTTAAATGAAGGGCTCCAGGTTGTACCAGGTAAAATTATTTGATGAGGTCCGCCATCATTCATTGCAGCAACATGAAATCCATGCCAATGAACTGTGGTTGATTGAGAAATAGAATTGGTAACATTTAAAGTGATACTATCACCTTTGTTTATAAGCAAAGTAGGTCCTAGAAAATTTCCGTTGTAACCATAGGTAGGAGTATTATTGGATCCAATAAACTGCCTGATACCATTTTGAACATCTAAATTAAATGTTGTTCCACTTAATGTATCCGGAATAAAAAGTGCGTTCTGAGAAAAAACATTCGTAGATAAAAAACAAAAAACAAAAAAACTTCGAATGATACTTTTCATCAGTGAACGATATTTAATTTCTGCTGACTAACATTTCCGTTAGCATTAATTTTAATTAAATAAGCGCCATCAGAAAATAAGCTTGTGTTTATTGTTTCAGTAATTTGTCCGGCTTGATTTTTCTTTTCAGCAATAGTTGAAACCAATCTTCCACTAATATCAAACAATTCAATTTTAACAGTAGAAATTTCTTTTAATTCGAAAGTCAATTTTACTTGATCGTTTGAAGGATTTGGAAATAAATTGATTTTAGAAATGAAATTATTTTCTTTAATTCCGGTTCCATTCAAA
>SXGU01029096.1_pt1 | contig 11928 bp, 9 predicted proteins | sample 3174531 | NCBI WGS metagenome assembly SXGU01 (sample SAMN11356863, study PRJNA531348) | freshwater metagenome | isolation source: freshwater sample F1-140 | place: China: Fuxian Lake, Yuxi | collected 2017-12-25
CGCTCCCTCTTATACAGATCTTTTTCGCAACTGCTCGCTGATTTGCAGGGCGTGAATATAATCCATCAGCCGCTGGTAACCGATCCAGAATGACTGGACACCGGGCTTGCCGTCGCCCTTGCGGGCCAGGAAACCGCCCAATTGCGCCAACTGGCGGGCCGTCTCGCCCAGGCAAGGCGGCTCTGGCGGAGGCGGCTTTTTCGTCTGCATTAGGTAGATGGTTTGCCATTCCACGTCCGTGAACACGAGCGATGCCGGACTGGCGGGGTACGCCCGACTGAGCATGGTGATCGCATGCACCCGCCAGGCAATGATCTGGTATACCGCCAACGCATTGTGCACCCGCCGGGCCGTTTGCAGGCGCAATTCCTCGATATGGCAGCCTTGCTTGAGCACCCGGAAGAAGATTTCGATTTCCCAGCGCACGGTGTACCACTCGACAATCGTCCTGGCCTGTTCAAAGTCACCCGCCTCCAGGTCGGTGATCAACAGCCACTCGACCGGATCCTCCCCGGCAAGCGGATTGACCTCAAGCGCATACACGGCATGGACGGTGACCGGAGTGCGCCGATAATTTTTCGATCCGCTGAACGTCACCGTGCGCGCGCGCAGCACCAGCAACGCGTCCCGCGCTGGTTTGTTGCCGCGCCGGCCAATACGCATCGCGAGGGTGCCCAGGATCGGGGAACAGGCGACTTCGTCCCACAGGTGCTCGCCCAAGGTCGCCCGGTCGCTTTTGGCTCGGAGGATATCGCTGGCACGTGCCTGTTCCGGTTGGGCTTGCGCATGTTCAAAGATGTCATGCATGTCGCCTTCCCGGTCGGCCAGCATCACCACCAGCGTGCTCGCCAGGCGGGCTGGCAGGTCGCAGTCATCGGCAAAATGCGCCACCCACCGGGCGCTTTCTCGCTCGGCCAGGGGGCGGCGCTCCGGGCGGCGCCGCTGTTGCGGCGTCAACCGCTGCAGGCGCTGCCAGCAGGTACTTTTGAGGCCCCCCAGATTGACTCGCCCCGCCGTCAACGCCACGCTCGAATGCCAATAATGACGCTCGGTTTCTGGCGCCTTGAGCGTGCCCATGCCAATGGGGTAATGGCGCTTGAAGGTGACCTCGGTGGTGTCCTGAGCAACAAGCACCATCGCTTCTTTGTCCATGCGCCGCACCGTGGCAGCCCGATGCCCGGATAAAATCGCTTCCGGTGTCAGTCGCTCATTGTCCAGCAAGCGATAAGTGCCGAGGGTATCGCCCCAGTCCGAACACGATGCGGGGATGCTGCGTTCCGGGCAATGGCTCAGTTTCTCCAGGGTTTTGCCAAGGCGCCCCTTGAGCCTTTCATCGGGCATTGTCGAATCCGCAACTTCCTCCTCGATCCACTCGCTGCTCATTGTGCTCTCCATCATCGCCTTGTCTACTGAAGAGCATTGGAACCCGAACAATCGTTGGAGTTCGGGTTGTGTATAAGAGTGAGCGTTGCACTCCATCCGGGCTACAGTCCTTTATTGACGCGGACATTCCTCTGGAAGCCCTGCATCCGGAGTTGGACATGTACCCAGGCGAGAGTTTTAAAACCTGGCCCTACGTCATAACGCTGTGCTGGCTCACTGCCTTGCCTGCTGTCTGCGCCGCGACAGCTATCCATGCCGCGCGGGCAATGGCCACGCTGGTTAACAGCAGCATCAAACCACCGGCGTACTCGGCGGGATAGGAAAGCGGCGCCAGAAACGTCAGTGCCAGCGCGTGATAGATGTAAGGTACCGCCGTCCATCGCGGGTATCCAGGCGCGCGCCAAACCAGAATGCCGACAAGCACGGAGCCCGCCAAAAGCAATACCGCCGAGAGAATAAGGAAAGGCAAGGCGAGCGGGCCGGCCAAACCGGCGTTGGCGATTTCGATTGCCTGGTGCGATCCGGCCAACCACTGCCGTCCGACTTCAGGCGTAACGAAGGCTATCACGCCAGCGAAGGGCAGGAACAGCAGGTTGCCGCTGATGCTCGTGACCATGGCCCAGAATGCCAGGCTGTCATGGGCTGTATCCTTCAGCGCTGCATAAAGGGCCAGCCAGCCAAAGCACTGGATGCATAGGCTCGGCAGCAAAAAACACCATGCGACTCCGAACGAAGCGGCGACGGCGCTTTGCGAAAATGCAGCCGGGGCTATTGCCTGATCGATGATCGGCCCGCGCAAGGTCAAACCGATGACGCTGAGGACGCCGGATGCCACCAGACAAAGGAGGCCGGCGCGTATGCGATAAATATCCTTGTTGGTCATTGCGCGAATTCCTCGGGAAGGGAAGTCCCCGCGTCGATTGGGTGGGGAATATGGTTCCGCAGGCTGGCATAGGCTTGCTCGAAGCTGGCGCAGCCATTGACCAGACACTTGATGCCGGCCCCGGTTGACAGATGCAGTGCTGGATAGCCAGTGATGCCCAAGCGCGACGCGTTGGCGAATTCCGCCGCCGTCTCCCGCTGTGCCGTCTTGCCCGACCATAATTCGAGCAGCGCTTTCGCATCAAGGCCGCAGCTTTCCGCGACGATGGCCAGCGTGTCCGGCGCATCCAACTTCAGCCCCGTTTGGTAGAAGGCCGCGCACAGCGCCTGCGCGAAATCCATCGCAGCGGCGGGCCATTCGCGCTGCACCACGAACATTGCGCGGCACGCCGGCTCGGAACGGCTGATCCAGCTTCCTTCGTCCAGAAGGCGCAGGAATCCCTCGCCGAACTGTTGTCCCGTGCGGGCCGTTACTGCCGCCATGCCATGTTGCAGATAATCTTTCATTTCGCGGATTGGTTGCATTCGGTCACCGGTTACAAGGCCGCCACTCATGAGGCGCCAAGTCGCGTGGTGTCCGAATGTACTGCGCAGTCTTGCAACGACAGGGCTGAAGCCGTAACACCAGCCGCAAAGAGGGTCGAACGCGTAGATGATTTCCGGTACAGGTTGCGGCATGATGAAGTCCTCGATAGTTAATCGCGCGAATGGGACCGCGCATGACCTTTGACTCTATCGGGCAGGGGGCTGGCCGGTCAAGCGACAGGCGTTGACGTAGACATAACGGTGCGTTATGGGATGCGGCTCCTTGTGGGTCGCTTGCCACGCATATTCGCCGCGCGCGGGTTCGCTATTCCATCGAAATCAAGATTGCCTCGGCCACGTTCTTCATCGAAAGATTTTTTTCCATGCTCAGTTTCTGGATATGCCGGAACGCCTCGGCCTCGCTCATTCTTTTTCGGCTCATGAGCGCGCGCTTGGCCTTTTCAACAGCTTTGCGGCTTTCAAGTTCATGCTTGAGGCGCTCAACGGTGCTGCTGAGCGAGGATTGCTTAGTGAAATTGTCGAGCGCCAGCTCAATCGCCGGAGGAATATCCTGCGCACGAAAAGGCTTGGTCAAGTACGCCATGACTCCGGCCGTCTTCGCTGCACGGATTAGTGGCGGACTGGAATAAGCCGTAAGCAGAATGACGGGAATCTCCTTCGCCACCAATTCGGCGACTCTGATGCCGTCAAGTCCGGGCATCTTGATATCCAGAATGGCCAGGTCCGGATGGTGCTCGACGATCTTGCGGAAGGCTTCGTCACCGTCCGCAGCCTCGGCAACGACGATGTAGCCGAGGCCGAGAAGCAGTTCCCTCAGATCGAGCCGGATTACCGGCTCGTCGTCGGCAATCAGAATGCGCAGGCTCATTCGAGCAGCTCCTGGCTGGGAGCCCCAACGATCTTCTGCCGGTAGCAAACGCGTGCGACCGTGCCGCGGCCGCCGGGATTGCCTGTAAGAGTGAATTGTCCGCGCAGATCCTCGGACACCAGCGTCGACACGATGGTCAGCCCGAGACTATCTGTGCTCGCCAAGTCAAAATCGGGGGGGAGTCCAAGACCATCATCAGTGACGACTAACTCGACCACAGAGTCCATACAGTTCAGCGCAACGTGGATGCGCCCCCCCTCGGCATGATCGAGACCATGGGAAAGCGCATTCTGGATCAGTTCGTTGGCAACCAGCGCAAGCGAGGTGGCTTCGCGCGATAGAACCATCGATGAACTACCCGAGATGGCAAGAGTGATTTCCGGGGCATAGGGCAGGTTGGTGGTAAGCAGGCCTGCAATACTGGTAATCAGGCGGCCGCAATCGACGAAGCCTGTTTCGCCCTGAGTTAGGGTCTCATGAACGAGCGCGATGGTCATAACCCTCGAAATAGAGTCCTCAAGGGCTTGTTCCGCGGAAATTCGGTCCAGCCGCCGGATCTGCATCCGCAACAAACTGGCTACCGTCTCAAGGCTATTCTTGATCCGGTGGTGCACTTCCTTGTAGAAGGTTGTATCGAGTTCAAGCTCCCGATTTTCTATGCATACCGCCAACTGGCCGGCCAGGCTTTCAAGAAAAACCGCGTTCTTGGCCGGCTGCGAAGCGCTGAAAAACCAGGGCTGCTGCGTGCAGTTGTAGAGATTGAGCGTGCCGCGCAGAACGTTGCGACAGAAGATCGGTACAGAGACAAAATCCAGCTTGTAGTCATCAGGCAGCATGAACGCACGCTTATCGATATCTGTCGACATCAGTATTTCGCTTGATCGCACCTGTTCATGTGCGATTCTCTCATCCACTGCCAAATCCGATTCGCGCAGTACGAAGGTCGGGTCTGCATCCAGTGCCTCGTTGATAAGAACTTTATGCTGCTTGTCCAAAACCCACACGGTAACCGCCGACAGCCGCAAGGCACTGCGTATTGATCTGGCTATCTGGGAATAGCGGCGTCGCCCGCCAGACGTCGAGAGTTCCCGGCCGAGCTCGATCAGTATCTCTATCTGCCTGGGGTTGCTTAGTCGGGCGGAACTGTTTTTCACAAGTCCCTTTCTATGTTAGACACGGTGGTGTTCTTCCGTATATGTTACTTTGCAACTATTCGGTATGCAATTGCGGCAGGAGACGCTCCCGGCCTTTTTGTAAAGTTGATACGTTTTTCTTATCGGCGAACCCTGGGCACTTGGCAGGTGCTCTATTTCCGGTCCCTCGGCTGAATGCATGCGCTCGGCTCTGATATTGCGTTGTTGCGGGTATAAACCACGCAACCCTCTTGGCGCAAAAATCCAACCAAGGTGAGATTCAGCCTCTCCGCCAAGCGAACAGCCGCCGCGGTTGGCGCGGAAATGGCAGCCAATACGCCAATTCCAAGTGCCGCGGTCTTCTGCACCATTTCGAAGCTGGCGCGACTGGTAACAATGAGCGCGCTATCTTCAATCGAGGCGCCCTCGCGCACAAGCGCTCCCAGCGTTTTATCCAGCGCATTGTGGCGGCCAATATCCTCACGGACGTGACTGATCTTGCCATTGCGGTCTACGCGACACGCGGCGTGGGTGGCGCCGCTTGCCTGCTGCAGGACTTGCTGCGCGGGCAGGTGACGCAAGCCTGTGTGCAGCGCCTCCAAGGAAAATGGCGCCCGCCCAGGCAAGGATGCCAGTTCGCGAATCACCTGATCCAAACTCTCGGTGCCGCATAAGCCGCAGCCGCTGCGCCCGGCCAAGCTACGACGACGTGCCTTGAGGCGGATGAAGGCCTCATTCGCGATCTCGAATCGCAAGACGATGCCAATAGGAGATTCGACCGGCACAATATCGAAAATATCCTGGCGGGACGCCACGATACCCTCCGAGAGGCTAAATCCAATGGCAAAATCCTCCAGGTCGGCGGGGGTCGCCAGCATCACCGCATGGCTGATGCCATTGTATTCAAAGGCGACCGGAACCTCCTCCGCGAGCTCATCCGGCTTGCCGCTGCCATTGCGCCAGACCAGGCGCGAAACAAGTGGGGTGTAGTCAGGCACTTTGGTCGTCACTGGTCGCGGCTTGATGGCTATAATCGGCCGTCGTAAGCGTGTGGCGACTCATGTGCTTGGAGATCGCCTTGGCCATTGGGCCCTCGTCCTGCGGTAATTTGAATATCCAGCGATGCTTGGTGCGGATCGAGGCCGCCAGCGACGCGCCGGCGATCGGAACAGCTGAGGTCTGCAATTCGGCCTCCACCCTCCAGCATCGCGAGGAAGCCGAGCGAGGCGCTGGGCCTTCCAGAAGATCGACGTCATATTCGCGCACCGGATTGCGGGCAGGGGGCGCGGTGTCATCGTCGAACACGATCAACTGGAATTTCTTGCCTCCAGCCTCAGCCATCAAAAGGACAAGTCCGTTCTTCACCGGGATGCCGAATGTGGCCGAGCCTGCGGTAAATACCCTCTTAGAGCCTGTTTGAAAACTACTGCGCGAACCGCTTTTCGGCCTGCGGTGCTCGACGTACGCACAGTACGTGTCCGCTCCTCGGCCGAAAAGCGGCCCGCTCGTGACGTTTTCAAACAGGCTCTTAGCATCTTCTCGACCGAGGCTCAAGATTCTTTTTGATAGTCCTGTCCCGTGCCGGTCTTGATTTTTTTCTCTTTGAACTGCTTCAAGGCGATCTTCACCATCTCACCCTCGGTAAGAAAGTAATTCTCGTGGATGTGGGCCATCTCCAGCTTGATGGCTTCAGCGAAGCTCATCTTCGGTGTCATTCGGCACATGGCCTTGGCAGTCTTGTAGGCATTCGGATGCTTGCCGGCGAGGCGCTTGACGATGCGCCAAGCCTCGTCCTCCAGCTTGTCGTGCGCAACGACCTTCGTCACCAAGCCCATGCGGAAAGCTTCATCGGCGCCGATGCGGTCGCCGCTCAGGCACAGGTATTCGAAATGCTTGGGCAACAGAAAATGCGAGGCGGCCCATGTGGTGCCGCCGGCCGGAAAGTGAGCAAAGTTGATTTCCGATAGCGCATACTGCGAGCGGTCGGACGCGACGGCCACGTCGCTTAGCGACACCGGCACCACTCCGCCGCCGTAGCAGTGTCCGTTGACCGCCGCAACCGTCGGCTTCGGCAGGTCATAGTACTTCAGGTACCAGGCCAGAATGGGATCCATGACCTTGTTGAAGTTCTTTGGATTTCCCTCCTCCATGGTTTGGCAGAAAGACAGATCAAGATCAAGCCCTGCGGAAAAGCTGTCCTCCACTCCGGTGAGCAAGACACCGCGAATGCTGTCGTCGCGCTCGATGCGCGTCATCGCGTCGAGGATCTCTACGCTCATGGTGGGCGAGAATGCATTTTTCTTGGTCGGACGATTCATCCGAATGACGGCGATGTTTTCTACGACATCGAAAAGGACTTGTTCATAGGTCATGGTTATTTTCTCCGATAAGATTGAAATGGCATTCTCCACTCAGCGAACCTTCTTCAGCGAAACGCGCGCGAGCGATGCGCACGATCCGGTGGCATCGGTGAGATCGAGCGAGATGGGAGTCAGGTTGTTCATGCACGGCGTGTCAAAATCCTTGGCATAGGGCGTCGCCCAGTTGCCGAATTTGCCGATGGCGAGAATGGTGTCCGGACGAACGCCCTGGCGCAGAATCGCCCGTCCGCGAGTGCTGGCTTTGGGAGTCGATAGTTCTATCTGGTCGCCATCCTCGATCCCAAGCTCCGCCGCGCGATCGGCATTGATCACCAATCCGCCGTGTCCAGTCATGTTGCTGGCCACTTCGTGCATGAGCTGTATGCCCGCCTGTGCGCCAAATGCAAACTGCATCGAGTTCGATGCCAGCAGCCAGAATGGATAGTCGCTCGGCTTGCCGCCCGCGGCCGTTACCGCGTTCTCCCAAAGACGTGGAAAATCGCTCCACTCGGGTATGGGTTCGTATTCGGCCAATTGCGAATCCCACCAATGAATGCCATGTTCGTGCAGACGCGAGCCCAGTTGGCGGCCTACGCGCAGCAAACGTTCCTGATAGGGCAGTTCGAAGCGGAGCCCCTCTTCAACGATTTTTGGATAGAGATACCATTCGAGCATCGAGTAGGGCTGCATGCGAATGCCGTGCTCCTGGTACCAGGCCAGGCCATCCGTCTCCTTGCCGTCGGTAAGTTCCGCGCTGGCCGCCTTGCAAACCGCATCCCAGATCGCCTCGGTTGAATGCGTTAGGGATTCGTCCAGCCTAAAGTCGTAGTTCTTGCCGCGCAACTTAACGCTGAGAACGCCGCCATTGATGGCGCGATTGTATTCCTGCAGTATGCCGACACGCTTCGCAAGTTCGGTGGCGATCTCGGTCATGTCCTTCACTTCGCCTGGCAATGCCGTGACATTCTGGCGCAAGGCGAATCCATCGTGAGTCCAGTATTGATCGATGAACTTGGTCGCCCCGATGCGTATCAACTGCGTGCTCTCAAGATCCATGGCATCCGGCAGCAGGATGTCCGCCATGTAATTGGATTCATCCAGCGTGTAAGCGAAAGCAACGGTAAACGGGAATTCGGCGATACGCTCGGCAACAAATGCAGCGTCCCAACTGGAAACGGCCGGGTTGGTGCGGTAGATGAACCAGACATCGGGCAGCGTCGACTTGGGCATGCCCTCTGGCGGCTGATCCTGGAACAGCCAAGGCAAATGCGAAGGCCCCAATGCGGGACTCCACGACATATCGAGCGACAGGGGCACCAGGACATTGAATCCATTGCGGCTTTTCGGATTCATGCCATAAGCGTCCTGCTCGGTGGTGTTGAGCGCCTGGCTCATGAAACCATCCGCGCCTTTTTTCACTGCCGCCGATCGGGTATGGTTGGGCCGATTCATGCGCGCCGCCGTACCGATCGTGCCGCCCGGCACCTCCAGAGCGCCCAGCAGGCACGCGAGCATGGTCCGTGCCCAGACACACTGGTAGCCTCCCCACCCATTGTTCACCGTTTTCCCGAGAACGACCGCCACAGGCCTGAGCGGCAAGGTTTTGCCTTCGATCTCGATCGTTGCTCCAATCGTGGCTGCCGCAAGCATTTCGTCCGCGATGCGACGAATGGTCTTCGCGGATACATCGCAGACCTCCTCGGCCCATTCGGGCGTGCAAGGTCCGATGACTTCCTTCATCTTGTCGAATGCGGTATGCGCCTGCGCGTTCACGTGCGTCCACTGCACGTTGTCAGGACCGATCTCGATTCCGCTTACCAGTCTTGCTCCTTCGAGCGCCGGATCGGTGGCGGGCGTTGCATGCGCAACCGCCATATTGGTCGTCAGGTCCCAGAGCAGAGGCTCGCGCGTGACCGGGTCGCGCATGTAATATCCGTTCGGACCGACTAGATAAGGCGACGCCGTGCGGTGCTTCAAGAATGTAACATCGAGCTTTTCGGTGGCGCGGTCGAACAGTAAGGAATTCAACACCGCATAAAGAAATGCGGCATCTGTCTTCGGCCGGATCGGGATCCATTCTGCGGCGCTGGCGCCTGTTACCGACAGGTGCGGCTCCACTTGAACGCGCTTCATGCCCCGTCTGCGCGCTTCAGCCCCGCGCCAGACCCCGCATGGGCCGCCCGAGGCGTCGATGTTCGAGCCCAAGGAAAGAATGTAGTTGACGTGAGGCGCATCGGCAGAGACCGTATAGCTGCGATGCCATAGCTCGCCGTAGAAATGCTCGGAGTGGTAACACTGGATTCCCTGGCCCGCTCCGAATCCGTTATCCATGGGGCCAAAGGCCACAAGAAAGGCGGCGAACGCACCCATGTGATGAACAGGCAAACCGGCCTCGCCAATGCTGCAAGCCACGCGCGGGTAGCCGGAGGCATCGAACAAACCCTCCTCCCGGATATGCCGTAGTTTGGACGCGATCGTGTCATAGGCTTCATCCCAGGAAATCGGCACGAAACCTGGATCTTCGTTGCGGCCCTTTTTGGGATTGGTGCGTTTCATCGGCCGCGTGATGCGATGCGGGTTGTAGGCTTTTTGAATCAGGCCGAAAGCCTTGACACAAACCCGTCCGTCGGCTGGGTGAATCCCCGCCGCATCGAAACGCGGTTCGATGCAGACGGCGATACCGTCCTCAAGCCTGACCCTGAGCAGATCCGGTCCCGCGTTGCACTGGTAGCAGAAGCTTGGCTTGTAATCGACCTTGGCAGGCTGGTCATTTAATTTGTTCATGGGAGGTTTCCGTTCAAATCCTGACGCCCATTCGATAGCCTTCGTGAATCGCCGCTTCCAGTCCGCGCGGGATCACCGCGTCGCCGGCGCCATGCAGTTCATCGACCATCCACTGGAATTCGTTGAACAAATCATGGTTGGCCTTGCGCGGCCCGGAGATCACCACCATGTCGGCGGCCACGAAAATCTCTTCGCCCTTGGCGGTCTTGACGGTCGCGCCCTCGGCCGTGACCTTGACCAACTGGCTCGACGTGAGCGTCTTGATTTCCAGTTCCTCGACCCAGGCCGTGTGCCGCCATTTGAACGAAGGGATGACGTCGCCGGCAATGCGCTTGTCTTCTTCCACCAGCACCAGTTCATGGCCGGCCTTGGTCAGCGACTCGGCCAGGGTCAGCCCGATCTTGCCGGCGCCCACCATCACCATGCGCTTGGCCGGCTTGACCTTGCCATGGGCGAGGTCAAGCGCGTCCACCAGCAGTTCCGCGCCCGGGATGTGGCGGTAAGCCGCCATGTCGGTGCGCGCGCCGGCAGTCACCAGGCACACGTCGAACTGGTGCAGGATGCTGCGCATGAACTTGGCATTGGCTTCGGTGTTGAAGCGCATCTCGACGCCGAGTTTTTCCGCCATCACTTCATAGTGCTTGATGACGCTGATCAGGTCGTCCGGGCGCGCCAGATCATTGGCCGAGTAGGCCAGCAGGTTGCCGCCGATGCGCTCGCCCTTTTCAAACACGGTCACGTCGTGGCCGCGCTTTCTGGCGGTGATCGCGGCTTCCATGCCGGCCGGTCCGGCGCCGATCACCATGACTTTCTTTTTCACCACCGCCGGCGTGATCTGGTATTCGGGCTCGACTTCGTGGCCGAGCGTCGGATTCATCGCGCAGGTGTAGGGCAGGTCGCGGAACAGGCGCGACAGGCAATTGAGCGAGCCGATGCAGCGCCGCACTTCGTTAAGCCGGTCTTCGGCGGCCTTGTGGATCAGTTCCGGGTCGGCCAGCAGCGGGCGGCATACTTCCCAATAGTCGAATACGCCGTCCGCGATGCACTGGTTGGCCATCACCGGATCGGGCAGGCGGTTGCCGAAGGTGATCAGGGTATTGGGGAACAGCTTCTTGGCCTTGGCCGCCAGGTAATTCCAGTGGCCCGGCTGCACGTCGCGGCCGATCGAGGATTCCGGCGCTTCCTGCCAGCCGACGGTGACCGAGATCATGTCGACGCCGCAATCGACCGCTTGCTGCATCAGTTCGAAGCAATCATCCTCGGTGTTGCCGCCCCAGCGGTCCATCAGTTCCGCGCCGTTCAGGCGGATTACCAGCGGATGCTCGGGCGTGGCCTGCTTGATGCCGTCGATCAGTTCGCGCATGAAGCGGCCGCGATTGACCAGCGAGCCGCCGTATTCGTCGGTGCGCTGGTTGGTGAAGCGGGAGTTGAAATTGGCCAGCAGATAGCCCATGAAGCTGGTGACCTCGGTGCCGTCGAAGCCGGCGCGGATGGCGCGCTTGGCGGCTTCCGCGTGCTGCGCGACGATGGCCTTGATCTGGTCCTTGGACACTTCGCGCGGCGGGCGGAAGTGCGGCAGCGTTTGCGGCACTTCGGACGGCTGGATGCAGTAGCCGAGATCGATGCCGCCGTAGCGCCCGGCGTGCAGGATCTGCTGGATCGCGACGCCGCCGCCGTCATGGATGTACTGGGCGATGGTCTCGAATTGCGGCAGGAACTTGTCGTCGAACAGCGCCACCTGGCGGAAGTAGGCCTTGCCTTCGCCCAGCGGATCGGGATACGCGCCCTGGTTGGTGATGATGCCGCAGCCGGTGCCGGCGATGACGCGGGTGCGCGCCAGTTCGCGCGGGGTGATGAAGCCGTCGCGGGTGTTGTAGTTCGAGACGCAGCAGGCCCCGTACTTGACCATGTTCTTGGTTTCATACTTGCCGATCCTGCCGGGCTTGAACAGGTGCTTGAGCTTTGCTTCTCC
>SXGU01457827.1_pt1 | contig 11925 bp, 13 predicted proteins | sample 3174531 | NCBI WGS metagenome assembly SXGU01 (sample SAMN11356863, study PRJNA531348) | freshwater metagenome | isolation source: freshwater sample F1-140 | place: China: Fuxian Lake, Yuxi | collected 2017-12-25
CACCTCGACGCTGGATGTCGACAAGATCGCTGGCTTCACCAAGCGTCCGCAAGACGTGATTGGCCTGCACTTCTTCAGCCCGGCCAACGTGATGAAGTTGCTGGAAATCGTGCGCGGCGCGAAGACCGGCAAGGATGTGCTGGCGACCTCGATGGCGCTGTCGAAGAAAATCAAGAAGACCGGCGCCGGCTGGTACGACTACAAGCCGGGCGACCGCAAGGCTCATCCGTCGCAACTGGTCAACGACATGATCGTCCAGCATTCGGCTGACCTCGGTATCGAGCGCCGCAAGATCAGCGATCAGGAAATCGTCGAGCGCCTGGTCTATGCGCTGGTTAATGAAGGCGCGAATATTCTGGAAGAAGGCATCGCGATGCGCGCTTCCGATATCGATATGGTGTACCTCACGGGATACGGCTTCCCGTTGTTCCGCGGCGGGCCGATGTTCTATGCCGACACCGTTGGTTTGCCGAATGTAGTGATGGCAATGGAGAAGTACGCCAAGGGCCGCCATGGCGACGCCTGGAAGCCGGCTGCGCTGTTGGCAAAACTGGCGGCGGAAGGCAAAACCTTTAATTGATTCCGCTTGTCGTCCAGGAAAGCCCGGGTAATTCCGGGCTTTTTTTATTGATTTCATGGAGAACTGGTGCGTGTGACGGCCGCTCGTAAGCACTTTGTTCGGCAGGTGGTATTCAGCAGTTTCGGTAGTTCGTATTCATTCGTTTCGGTGCGGCAGTCAGCTATACGACGCCGTAATCACTATGCGCCTTTTTCATTTTCGCCCCGTCCACTCTTGAGCATAAAGCGGCTGGTCGTTCAGAAATATTGATGGGCGGCAGCCGGCCAAAAGCTGCCGTCCAGCAATTTCTTCCATAGCAGCCGGTCGAGTTCCCACAGATCGTCGAACCAGATGCATGGCATGGAGCTATGTAAGCATTCGATACGCGATGTAGACCAAGAGGCCAGCCATCATAATCCAGCATGCCCATTCCGCAGCATCTGCCCAACGAGGCTGACCAATTCCGGCCTGCAGTTCCAGCCGCCCCTTCTGAAACATGGTCCATCCGTGGGATACTATACCGAGCAGTAGCAGGGGGATTGCAAATTGCTTAATGTGCTCTGCAAACAGAAGTGCAAGTCCAGCACCAAGTATTCCTGCACCAAGACCTCCAAGGAGCTCAAGCCGCTTGAGCTTGTTCTCGTTGTGTCCGGGTTCCATAATCCCTCCTCTGTCCTGCGCGGCTTGCGTCTATTTTCTCGGCGAGCCGCGTTGTTCTCCAACCTTACTGAATTGGCGAAGCATTGGGGTGGCGCTTATAGATGAACGTGCAGCGTTTGGCCCCTCGCGCAATAGTATTCGGGATGGCATCTCCACGATAGAAGTACATCTCCGGGGAATATTCATTAAAGACCGTTTCGTCGGACCGGCAGAATGCCTCTGTCAAATTGGCATTGCCCATATCTCGAAACGCTTCGAAAAATCGGCAGCGCGTGATGTGCAATGAGACTTGGTTTTCTGAGTGCAGGACACCGTCGTTCTCATTGTTCCTGATAAACCCTTCAGCCATCTGCGCTTCGTGCTCCCGATGAAACCAGTCCCACTCGTGCGGCTTTCCTGCGGGAGGAAAGTACGCTTGTCGCTGCACTGCATTGCCTAGCTCGAAAAGAAACTGATGTGCGACGCGAAAGGCAGTCTCATCTCCAAATCGGTCGCGTAGCTTGTTAAAGAGCACTCCCACAAGCAGGAAAGTATTCTTTACCTCCGCTAACCCGGCATCATCCGTCGGCCTGGAGAATTTTTTCCGATAGTGAGGTGCCGATAGAAGCATCTCGATGACAAAGGGAACACGCCGCCAACCAAGCAATGGCACCAGATGCTTGTTCAGGAGCGCAGGCACCACCCGCGTGAGTATCCTGATACGACGCTCTTTCTCTAGCCGTGGGTCAAGCCTGCGATGTTTTGGGCCAGCACCCATATCATCCTCGAGCGGTTATTGGCGCGGCATCGGCCACCTGAAAGCGCGCGGCCCCGACTCCTTGGGACGGGCAATACGCAGTTCGAGCACGTCAGGTGCAGGATTGAGCGCATTGAAACGAAGAACGCCTTTGCGATGATGACCGCTCGGCGGATCGCCATTCCAAGCGGTCGGTTTGAGTTGTGTACCGTTCGGACCAACAAGGGTGGCAACGGCCAGCAAGTCATCGCTCAACTCTTGCGAATGCGTGTCGAAGACAAGCTCAAACTCCCATACTGCGCCTTCGACCTTAACCGGCGTTGCTTTGACCGTAACGGCATCCTTATTACTCGTTTGCGTTTTCAAAGGCTGCGCAGTCAATACTGCGCTCCATAAACCGAAAGATGCAAGTAGCACCAGTGCACGAATCATGCGAGACATTTTTTATGCTCCTGTGAGGCTTCAATAACCTTGCTGCCGACATAGGCCACGCCGGCAATATTGAGAAGCAAGCCGAGCCAGAACAGCTCGAGTTGGAACTGCGCTGCGAACGCAACGAGTCCAGTGGCGCCAATAATGGGAGCGATGTTGGCCAGATAATGGGCGCAGCAGGAAATCATCGCCGCAGTCGATGTCGTCACCGACGTGGCCACTACCGCCCCGGTTTTCTTTGTCGTGGCCACCAGCGCACGCAGGTGGGTAAACAGCCCTACCTGGATGCCAAACCCAATGGCGAGCGGCACGATGAAGTACCAGAACTGTGAAAACTGGTCGACTGTAAACTCCCAACCGGACACGAGGGTAAGGATACCGAAATACACCGCGAGCAACAGTACGGCTGCCGTCACACCGAGTCCTAGCGAGCGGGATGTTAATCCCGGTCCACCGCCTTCACCGGGCGTCTGAGCTGTACCGCGTAGTCGAAGGGCGTTCGTGATGACGGATACCGAGCTTAGGCTCATGGCAAGCGCCGCAATCATTGGGGACAGCAACTGGCCGGTGAACGGATACAACAAGCCGGCTGCCAACGGAATACCCAATGCGTTGTACACAAACGCAAAGCCAAGGTTTTGCCGCATGTTGCGCACCGTGTCCTCTGACAGCTGGCGTGCACGCGCAATCGCGCGCAGGTCACCCTTGACTAGCGTCACATGAGCGCTGTTGATGGCGACGTCTGTGCCGGTGCCCATCGCAACGCCCACGTTGGATTTCGCCAGCGCCGGCGCATCGTTGATGCCATCACCAGCCATTGCAACCACTTTTCCTTGCTTTTGCAGTTGCTCGACCAGGTTTAGTTTATCTTGTGGCTTGACCTCGCCGTGCACTTCATCGATACCCAGACGCTTGGCGACAGACCGTGCCGTAGTCACACCGTCGCCAGTTGCCATGACAACTTTCAACCCAGCGTCCCTGAGCGTCTTCAGTGCTTCTGGCGTCGTGCTTTTCACCGGGTCTGAAACAGCGAGCAGTCCGACCAGTTTGCCATTGGCGGCGAGGTACATGACGCTCGCCCCCTCATTGCGCAGCTCTTCAGCCTGAGAAACGAGGCCGCGCCAGTCGACGTTTTCCTGATTCATCAGCGCTGTGTTACCCAGCGCAATCCGCTGGCCTTTGACTGTGCCGCGCACGCCGATGCCGCTTGAGGATTCAAACGCTTCCGGTTTGTCCAAAGCCAAGCCTTGCTTACGCGCTTCATCAACAATGGCATGTGCAAGAGGATGTTCACTACCTTGGTCGATACTGGCAGCGAGCTGCAAAACATCTTTTTCGGTAAAGCCGGGCGCCGCTACAGCGCGGTCAAATGCCGGTTTTCCCTCGGTCAGTGTTCCGGTCTTGTCGACAATCAGCGAGTCGACCTTTCGCATGCTTTCAATGGCTGCCGCGTCGCGGAACAAAACGCCTTGAGTTGCGGCACGGCCCGTCGCTGCCATGATAGACATGGGAGTGGCCAAACCTAGGGCGCACGGACAGGCAATGATTAGGACGGCAACGGCGTTGACAAAACCGTACACCCAGCTGGGCTCAGGCCCAAAGAACCCCCAACCCAACAACGTAAGGATAGCGACACCAACCACCGCCACGACAAAATAGCCGGCCACGATGTCGGCCAAGCGTTGCATCGGTGCCCGGGAACGCTGGGCATTGGCAACCATCTGCACAATTTGCGAGAGCATCGTCTGCGAGCCAACTTTTTCCGCCCGCATAACCAGACTGCCGCTGGTATTAATGGTGGCACCAATCAGTTTGTCCCCTTGCCGCTTGGTAACCGGCACTGGTTCGCCCGTCAGCATGGACTCATCCAGCGCGCTTTCGCCTTCGAGCACAGCACCATCAACGGGGACCTTCTCTCCCGGTCGTACGCGAAGCATGTCGCCGATGTGGACGTGAGTGAGCGGGACATCTTCTTCGGTACCGTCACTGTTGATACGACGAGCGGTCTTTGGAGCCAGTCCAAGTAGAGATTTAATCGCTGCACTGGTTTGCGAGCGTGCCCGCAGTTCCAAAATCTGGCCAAGTAAGGTCAGGGAAATGATGACGGCGGCAGCTTCGTAGTAGACGCCGATTCTGCCGTGTGCAGCAAATGTGGCAGGGAAGAACTGAGGTGCCACGGTGGCGAGAACGCTGTACCCATATGCCGCTGCGACGCCAGTGCCAATCAGGGTCCACATATTGGGACTGCGGTTCTTAATCGACTGAATACCACGGACGAAGAACGGCCACCCCGACCAAAGGACTACTGGTGTGCTAATGACCAGCTCCACCCAGCTTTGCGCCGGTATGCCGCCTTCCATTACCCGATGGCCAAACATTGCCATAGCGGTCACTATTACAGTCAACGGCAGCGTCCACCAGAAGCGGTGCCGAAAATCTACAAGTTCTGGATTCTCCTCCTCTTCGAGAGAAGGCAACACCGGTTCAAGTGCCATGCCGCACTTGGGACAGTTTCCCGGCGTGGGCTGCCGGATTTCCGGGTGCATCGGGCACGTATAAATCGTCCCATCGGGCATCGTCGGTGCCGGTTCGGCTGCCTTTGGAGTAACGTAATCCTTGGGATTCGCACGGAACTTCTCCATGCACTTGTTGCTGCAGAAATAGTAAGCGGTCCCCTCGTGTTCGATGGTTTTCTCCGGAGTCGCTGCGACCTTCATGCCGCACACCGGGTCGGTATAAGGTTTGTCGCCGACCGCTGCAGGAGCAGCGTGACTATGATGATGCGCGTGGTGGTCATGCTGGTGGTGAGCCGCTTCATGCACAACCGGAGTAGGCGCAGCGACACTCTTGGCAGCGTATGTTGCGGGCGAAGCACGGAATTTCTCCATGCACTTGGCGCTGCAAAAGTGGTAGGACGTTCCTTCGTGCTCGATGGTCCTTTCGGGGTCTGCAGCCACCTTCATGTCGCATACCGGGTCCGTAAAGGGCTTTTCCGCTACTTCAGCCATGGCGGGATGACCATGATGGTCATGGTGCTCATGCTGGTGCTGGGTTCTATCGTCCATGACGTACTCCTTTTCTAAAGCCGTGCGCCGGCATTCTTGCCGCCAAGGGAAGGGATAAACGCCGGTGTCCGACGTCGATACTGCTCGTACTCCTGACCGAATTCGGCAACCATGTCACGCTCCTCCGTTTTGGCAAGTCGCGCGTAGACAACGACCAGAATGGGGAACATCATGAGGGTCACAATCGTTGGCCATTGCAGCAAGAAGCCGAACATGATGAGGACAAACGCGACGTACTGCGGGTGGCGAATGCGTGCGTAGAGCCCGGTAGTTGCCAATCGATGGTGGGTTTGTGCGTCATAGAGCACACGCCATGAGGCGGATAGCATGACGAATCCGCCGAAGATGAAGATGTTGGAGAGCAGATGGAATGGCCCGAAATGCGGATTGGTTTTCCAGCCAAACATCATCTCCAGGAGGTGCCCCGCGTCATGCGAGAGAAAGTCAACGCCGGGAAAATGTCTCGAGAGCCAAGGCAGCAGCAGGTAGATGGTCAGCGGAAAGCCATACATCTCGGTAAAAAGTGCGACGACAAACGCCGAGAACGCGCCGAAGGAACGCCAGTCTCGTGAGCTCTTTGGCTTGGTGAAGCTGAAGGCAAAGATGATGAAGACCAGCGAGTTCAGTACAACGAGAGACCATAGTCCATAGGCAGGAGTGTCATTCATGATGTCTCTCCTTCGCGGTTTTGTCTCTCCCGCTGTTCCTGTTCACCAGAGTGCCGGTGATTTCCATGATGTCCGCCATGGCCATGATGGTGGAACAGGTGCATCAGCGGGCAGGCCAGCAAAAGCAGATACGGAAGAGCGCCCATCACGTGGGCTTGGTGCTCGGTCCACAGAAAGTACGCGGCTACAGCAAGAAAACCTATCAAGACCCACTTGCCGCGGCTCGAACCCCGGGCTTGGTCATTGTGGTCATGAGCATGCATCTCAGCCTCCCAATTCAGGTGTACGTCGTACTGCATTACGCAGTCAGTTGTTGCTGTTTTTGCATTCCCCCTTGGGCCATAGTAGAAAGCGGTGCGCAAAATCTAAATGACCTAGGTCAAATTTATCCAGATTGCGCGCTTTCTGCTCTGGCCTAGCCTTTCACCGCCGCAGGATAACCAGCTGCGGTAATTGCATTCACCAAAGAATCAGCTTCAATGTCGCTTTCGACCAGGACAGTTTTTCTCGGCAAGTCCACTTTTACCTTTGCTGAATCGTCGACTAGCTGTACTGCCCGAGTCACGCGAGCGGCACATCCACCGCACGTCATCTTCTCCACATGAATCTCAACCATGATGGTTCCTCCTTAGTTACCGTTAGATTCACTATAGACCTTCCCGTCATGGGAAGGTCTAGGCAAATCTGTCTTGGCTTGTTGCGGAGAATCCGACCCATACCGACTCAGTTGGCTTCTCCATCCACAAGAGCTAACGCCGCTGCGTCATTTCACGACTTCCATCTTTGTTACGGCGAGCTTGCCGCCGTCCAGCTCTGCAACAAACTTCACCTTGTCTCCGACCGCAACCTTGTCAAAAATCGCCGCGTCCTTCACCACGAACCCCATTGTCATTGGACCCATGCCGAGATTCTTGAGGTCGCCATGCTTGAGCGTGATTTTGTTGGAACCACGGTCGACCTTTTGAACGACGCCATCTGACATCGGCACCGAAGTAGCGCTTGCGCTCTTTGGTACTGGAGCGCCATGTCCGTGGTCATGCATTTGAGCAGTGGCCATTCCAAAGATGGAAAATCCGACGGCTGCAAGGGCGAATTTGGAAAATGCTTTCATTTGCTACCTTTCATTTAGTTGTGATGACTGAAGACACGGGTGCGACCATTGCCTTCAACAAGAAGAACGTCGTACGGGTCTTTGCGCGGCCCATCCATGCCCGGCGAGCCCATCGGCATTCCCGGCGCCGTGATTCCTTTCGCCTTGGGTTTTTCGGCGATGAGGCGCTTGATGTCAGCAGCAGGAACGTGGCCTTCCACTGCATAGCCGTCAACTACCCCGGTGTGGCAAGACCCCAGATTGGTCGGGATGCCATGCTTTTCACGGTAATCAGATGGATTGGCGACGTTGTGGGTCTTGACGGTAAATCCGTTGCTTTCCAAATGCTTCACCCAGTCACCGCAACATCCGCAGTAGGCGCTCTTGTAGACATCAATGACCGGCGCAGCGGCGTTTGCCAAGACAGGGCCTGCAAGAAGTGCAGCGACTGCAGCACGGATTAAGAATTGCGATTTCATGATTTAACCCTTCATAACTTTGATTTTTCCAACCATCCCCGCTTCAAAATGACCGGGGATGAGGCAGGCGTAGAAAAAGTCGCCGGCCTTCGAGAACTGCCATACCAGTGCCTTTTTCTGGCCTGGGTCGACCCGGGCAGATGACGGGTCGTCGTGTGAACTATCTGGATTCGCTCTCATTGATGCACCATGAGATTTCAACTCTTCCATGGTCCCAAGCACCATTTCGTGTACGAGTTTCCCTTTGTTCGAAACGACAAAGCGAATCGTTTCTCCCCGCTTGACTGTGATGTCAGACGGGTTGAAACGCATCAGGTCTGTCATGTCGACGTCGATGCCCCGGGAGATTCTCTTCGGGTCACCTAGCTTGCCAAATACCTGTTCCTGCGGCGATGTGCCGTGCCCGCCATGGTCGTGACCTGGGTCGGCAAATGCGCTCGCTGACGCAAGTACGAGGGCAAATGTGAAAGTGAAATGAACTGCAACAGTTGTGGTGCGAATGTTCTTCATACAATCTCCTTTCTTGCATCTCACAGCATCGTTGATGGCGTATAGCCATGCGTAGACGCTGCTTGTTGTAAAGCCATCCCGCGCACGGAAATAAAACTAATCGCTTTATTGAGGCGACAAAAAAGTGAGCGGGAATACGGGAATCAATGCGCTAGTCGAAACTGGCGCAAACACGTGAATTACCCGTGGAGATGCCGAGGAGGTCGTTCGAAGCCGGCCGGTATTTCGCCGACAAACGAAACAGGGGGAGGATTGTGAGCGACTTCTGTGCGTTCAAGCAGAGTAGTCAGGTTGAAGCTTAATGGAGGTGCTGCCGCACCGATATGGCAAATGCTGCCGCTGCATGTACTGACTTTGTGAGGCGTGCTGGCATTACCGCAATCGGAAGTGTTCTTGGCAGCAGCGTCGGTGTCATCGCTCGTGTTCTGATGGATATGGACTGCGTGCTCGACTTGAGTGCTGACGGAAGAATGGGAAGCAACTGCTGGAGCCGGTGGAGAGACGCGGACACAAGACATATCAATAGCCGCCATGCCTCTTATTGGGAGGGCAAGCATGACTAGCCAAAGTAGTAATGTCTTCAGTACGCGGTTCATTGAAACCACCCAGTATGGTCAATTCCGACCAGTAACGTGAATATCATAAACCTTCCCACACAGGGAAGGTCAAGAAAAACCTTGTCGCTTTAGAGGCCGCCTTCCAAGCTGGCGAAAAATCGCCCAACCGTGATAACCTAGTATTGCTTAAGGAGTTTATTTTAGTGCGCCGTATCGTTTGCATTCTTCTCATGATGCTTTTGCCTCTGCACAGCTTTGCCATGCAGAGCGGGATGAGCTCGCCCGAAGTTACATACGATATTGCCCATGAGATTGACCATCTCATCGGTGCCACACACCATCATGACGATACCCACGGCTCGGTACATTACGACAAGTCCGGGGACTCCATGAAGCACTTCGCCGACCATTCTGCCGGGCATTCATGCATGGCTTTGCCGCCGACGCTGAAGCCTATCGCAACAATTGAGAAATCGGCATCCGCTGCGGAGAAGCCGAAGCATTTCCTACCTGACCCGTTTCCGGACCGCCTCCAGCGCCCACCTTGCTCCTCCCTCGGTTAATCCGCCGAGGGCATATCCGCATTTTCTAACGCGATAAACCGCGCTGAGCGGCTGCACATTTTTGTGCGATATGCATCTGCCTTCGGCTTGTTCAATTAAACCCGAATGGAGAATGCATGCGTGCATATTTACTGATTCACCCTTTGTTTTTTGCGGCGGCGTTGGCAATTGCCTCGCCGGTCGCGCTATCACAGTCTGTTCCCGGCGACTTAAAAGCTGCCGTAGATGCAGCATGGCAACGGTCGCCTCAAGCCAGAACTCTTCAGGCGAAGCGCGATGAAATCGTGGCTGCCCAAGAAGCTGCACGTTCATGGGTTGCTGGCTCTCCCTCCGTCGGCCTATCTGAAAGGAGCGACCGCTGGACAGAGCGAGCCGGGACACGAGAAAGGGAAGTTTCCCTATCAGCACCGGTTTGGCTGCCAGGTCAGGTTTCTGCCCGACGGACCCAGGCCGACGCAAGCGCTGACGACCTGGAAGCGCAGATTGCCAATTTACGCCTGTCACTTGCCGGCGAGGTCCGGGAGCGCCTTTGGGCGGTCGCGGCAGCGAAGGAGAACCTTGCGGAGGCGTTGAACCATCAGCGTTTTCTTGGTGCGACCGCAGAGGACGTCCTGCGCCGAGTCAATGCCGGGGACTTGGCGCGTACCGACGGAATGCTTGCTCGGCAAGAAGCTCTTGCGGCCAAAGCCGCCGTTGTTGATGCACAGCTAAAAGTTCGGGAGGCGCTTGTCCAGTTTTCTACCTTGACTGGTCTGCCGGACGTCCCAGCGCCAACGCCAGAGCCGGTTGCTGCTGTCCCCAAGGAACCGCATCCGCGGCTCCTGGCTTCCAAGACGGCAATTCAGAACGCGCAAGCGTCCTTGAATGTTGTGAACAAGACGCGAAGTGAGCCGCCCACGGTTGGCGTCGCGTTCCGGCGGGAGCGGGACGGATATGCAGCAGATTCGGCCTCTAGCGTGACTGTTGCCGTCCAGATTCCGATTGGTACGGCCGCACGGAACCGGCCGCTTGAGGCAGCGGCGCGCACAGAGCTAGAGAAGGCCTCGGCAGAAGCGACGATGACAGAGGCGTCGCTGAAGGCAGAAATCGAGCTTGCCCGCGAACGAGTGGCGGCGTCGGAGGAGGCGTTCAACGCAGCATCCTCTCAGGCCACCTTGGCGCGGCAGCATGCACAGCTGATTGAAAAGGCTTTTCGGCTTGGTGAACGCGGACTCGCTGAAATGCTGCGTGCGCAAAGCCTGTTGCACGAAGCCGAAGTTGCGGAGCGCCTGCAGCGCGTTGCTGTGGGACTTGCCCGCGCACGTCTGAATCAAGCATTAGGAGTTACCCCATGAAACTTATAAGAATCATTTTGTTTTGCCTGGCATTTCCAGTCGTCGCATTTGCACATGGTGACGAGGACCACAGCCAAGACGGCGCAAAGGGCACAGCGTCGTCCATCGCTTCTACGCAGCCACGGATGGAGACGGCAACCGAAGCCTTCGAACTCGTTGGCCAATTGCAGGGCCAGCAACTGACCTTGTTCATTGACCGGTTTGAAACCAATGAGCCGGTGCTTAACGCAAGCGTGGAAGTCGAGGCGAACGGCGCTAAAGCGCAAGCCAAGTTCCGAGCCGACCAGGGCGACTACCTTGTCGATGACAATGCATTGATGGGAGTTCTTGCCAAGCCTGGAAAACACTCGTTGGTCTTCACCATCGCCGCCGGTAACGACAGCGACCTTCTCGAGGGAACGATGCAAGTGGCGGACGAAGCACACACCGCGTCGCAATCCGTTGTGAGCCGCTTCTCACCATCAATTTCGACCATCCTCGCAGTGCTACTAGCAGGCGTATTGGCCATTGGCGTCGTCTGGAAAATGCGCCACAAGAACTCGACCAGGAACTGACCATGAAAAAGCACTCTTTCTTTGTACTCGGTCTGCTTCTGGCCGGGTTGTTTTCGACAATGACTTACGCAAGCCCGGGCGCCCACGGCCCAAATGGTGAGCATCTTGATGCGCCTGCGGCGGCGAACGCGACTGGTTTGGCTCGCTTGCCCGACGGGAGCGTCAACGTACCGAAGCTCGCGCAACGCCGTATGACAATCCGTACTGTGGTGGCCCCCGAAGCAGAGCATCCGATGACCGTGGAACTAAATGGTCGGGTAGGAATTGACCCGAACGCCGGCGGCCGGGTCCAAGCGCCGTTCGCGGGTCGCATCGAACCTGGCCCCAAAGGGCTGCCAGTGGCGGGCCAGCGCGTTGAAAAGGGCCAGGTACTCTTGTATGTACGTCCGATTGCCGGTGCTATCGAACGTAGCAACCAGCAAGCACAACTGGTCGAAATCCAGTCCAACCGTCGTCTCGCCGAACAGCGCGTCAAGCGGCTCGAATCACTGGAAGGTACGGTGCCGCAAAAGGAAATCGAGGCAGCGCGCGCTGAACTGACAAGCCTGGCTGGACGCGAAAAGGCGGTAGCAGCCAGCATCGGCGGCAATGAAGCGATTATCTCTCCTGCAACGGGCGTGATTGCCACTGCCAACGTGTTGAGTGGCCAGATTGTTGAGGCAAAGGACATTCTTTTCGAAGTCATCGACCCCAACAGGGTGATGGTGGAAGCAGTCAC